>JACCDY010921735.1_pt1 | contig 13669 bp, 22 predicted proteins | sample 7446391 | NCBI WGS metagenome assembly JACCDY01 (sample SAMN15323451, study PRJNA562643) | freshwater metagenome | isolation source: river surface water | place: USA:Blue River Watershed | collected 2017-08-18 | reverse complement strand
CAAGTTCAAAGCTAGACCTGGTTGGGAGAAGGGCAGTCCAAAACGTGCCAATAATATTACAGAATACGAGTCAAAGGAAAAGCGTCAAGGCAAAGCAAACATGCCAGGACACGTCCGAGCAAGTATCAACTGGAATACACTCAAAAGAATGTACGGCGACAAATATAGTATGAACATTACTGACGGTGCTAAAGTGATCGTTTGCAAACTTAAAGCAAATCCACTTGAGTACACTAGTGTAGCATACCCTGTTGACGAACTTCGTTTACCACAGTGGTTTAAAGATTTACCTTTCGACCATAATGAAATGGAAGCTACAATTATCGATAAGAAGTTGGAAAACTTAATTGGTGTATTGAAGTGGAACATATCAAGCACAAGCGAGAAAAATACTTTTAACAACTTGTTTGAATTCTAAATAACGGTTGAAAAAGTAAAACAAAAACATTGACATTAAGAATGTCTATAGTACAATAACACAATACGGAGATTATTATGAAAAACTTTTTACAAGACTTAGTAGCACATACACACTCACTAGGTTTCCTACCACTGGTTAAGATCACAGCATCTAGCACAGAAACGCTAATCGAAGCAATGGCTGAAGATCGTTCAGTTATCGTCAATGCAAAGACAAAGACAGTAGTCAACGATGTTGACGGTACATTTGGTATGCCAAACTTGAACAAGTTGGATCTTCACTTGAAGTGCCCAGAATACAAGGACGGTGCAGTGATTACTGTTATGAAAGTTAATCGTGACGGTGTGGATACTCCATCTGGGTTGCACTTTACAAACGCAACAAAGGACTATGAGAACGATTATCGTTTCATGAACCAAGACGTTATTAACGAGAAGTTAAAGTCAGTTAAGTTCAAAGGCGCAGTTTGGGCTATTGAGTTTACGCCTAGCGTTGCAAGTATTCAACGTCTAAAGTATCAGGCAGCAGCACACAGTGAAGAAACTGTTTTCAAGGTTAAAACTGAAAACGATAACTTGGTGTTTAGCTTTGGTGATGCAAGTACACACGCAGGTAGCTTTGTGTTCCAAGCAGGTGTTACTGGCAAGCTAAAGGGCAACTGGGAATGGCCAGTTAGCCAAGTTCAGGCTATCCTAAATCTTGATGGTGACATCAACATGAAGATCAGCGACCAAGGTGCATTACAAATTACAGTTGACAGCGGTTTAGCTGAATACAACTACATCCTACCAGCATACACCAAGTAATATGACGCTAGATCAAATACTCTACGCTACACTAGTCTGGAGCATTTTAGTGAGTATTGCATATACGCATAGCAGTTGGAGTAAAATCCGTGACTGCTATCGTATGTGGTTTACAAAAGAATACTGGACAGATTACAACACAGTTGAATTTGCAAGTTGGTTGGCAAAGGCAATTATTATTGTACCAGGTCTAATTTTTGGTGTGCAGATCTGGTGGCTGTACTGCTTTACACTTTTAACTAGCTTGACGCTAATCTGGGCCAGTAACAAAAAGCTGTTGCCTACACTGGTAGGATTTAACACATTATGGGTATGGATTAGTTGCATGGTCATTGCACAACATATAATTTAAAATGGCAAAAAGAGATAATTTAACAAATAAACAAAACGACTACGCTTTGTTTCTACCAGCACTAAGTGGCTTCTATGCTACGTTCATTGGTAGACAGCGTTTTGAGCAGTACGTCGATCCTAAAAGATTCCCTGATGGACTTAACGACATGGAAGAGCTAAACTGGTTAAATCCAGACAAAGCTCTATTTCCATATCGTTGGAGTCTATATTCAGCTGGACACGCAAACTTAGATCTGTCTGTCAATGATCCAACTGAAGACATGGTTCGAAATCGTGACGACTCAGCAGTTATTCTAGGTGACTCTGGAGGATTCCAGATTGCCAAAGGCCAATGGCCAGGTAACTGGAGAGCACCTAACAGTGTATTAGTTGCAGAGCAGTTGGCTGATGCAGAGGCTCGCAAGACTGAAAAAAGATTAGTCAAAGTTAAAAACAACAAGACTGGTGAGATTGAAGAAGTTGAAAAAGAAATCGACTTGATTAAAGAGCATCACCGGTTGCTTGACGAAGCGCAAAAGAAGCGCGAGGGTGTTTTAAAATGGCTTGATGGTGTATCAAACTATGGCATGGTTTTAGATATTCCAGCCTGGGTTGCAAAAACACCTGCTAAAGACATCTGTGGCATCCATACCTATGAAGAAGCTGTTGAAGCAACACAGTATAACAACGAATACTTTATTACAAATCGTAAAGGCAAGGATAACGGTGGAACTAAGTTCCTAAACGTTATGCAAGGCAGTGTCCACGAAGAAGCTGATGACTGGTACGATAAAATGAAAAAGTACTGTGATCCAAACATTTACCCAGACAAGCACTTTGACGGTTGGGCGTTTGGTGGACAGACTAAAACTGACGTTGAGTTGATGCTCAAGCGTTTAACTAGAATTCGTTTTGACGGATTAATGCAACAAGGCAAACAAGATTGGCTGCACGTTCTTGGAACTAGCAAGATTGAATTTGCGTTGCTGCTTACTGATATCCAACGAGCAATCCGCAAACACGTTAATCCAGATTTTACAATCAGTTTTGACTGTGCTAGCCCATTCTTAGCAACTGCAAATGGTCAAATTTATTACCAGTCAAGAGTTGGCAAGAATCCAAACAGTGTCGCAACGAACTTGAGTACTGACTTGTTTGAGTATGCTGAAGAAGACTTATATAATGACCACAAGGCTTGGAGTTATAGAATGATCAAGAGTCTTGATGACAAAAAGTACGCAACTGACAGTCGCTCGTTCCGTGATGCAGCAATGCAAGACTTTCCAAAACGTTTTCCAAACTTTGAAGATAGCCCAATCACTGAGTTGTGTAAAGTTAGCGATATTTGTCACTACAAACCAGGTGTTCGAAAAACTGATGAAGAACTTGTTAAAGAGTTCGGCAAGGGCACTGAATTCAAGAAAGAGAACATGGCACACTACACAGTACTGCCTGATCTAAATAAGATTGATAAGGTTGGTAATACTAGCTGGGATAGTTTTAGCTACGCATTGCAAATGGGTCATAACGTGTACTTGCACATTCATGCTGTACAAGAAGCAAATAGACAGTATGATGCTGGTTCACTTCCAAGCATGATGCAATACTCACGCCCACCACATACAAAATGTAGGGACGCAATTGAAGCTATTTTTGCAGCACAGACATACGATGAAGCAATTGCATTAATTGATGAGAGTCATGAATACTGGATGGAAATTCTTGGTAATCATGGACAAATTGGCAAAAAAGCTAAAAACGCACAGACACACCACAGCAAACTTTTCACATTCCCAACTGAAGAAGACGATATGCTCGATGATGAAAATCGTCAGACAGTCTCCCCAAGTTTTAACCCTGATAAAATGGAATAATAAACAATGGCAGTAGATCAAATACTATACGATAAATTAATTGGACAATCCCTACCACCTAGCTATAAGGGGGAAAGTGGGCGCGGTTTTGAAGACCTCATGGAATCCCTGGGGTACTTTGTAAATCGTGGTCCAGGTGTCGATGAACCAAACGCAAAAAGAGAGTACAAAGTTAGGGATGTTGACGCAATTAGTCCGCAAACAGTTTCCACAATTTCTTTTGACAACTTACTAACTCAACAGTATGAAGAAACAAACATCTGTGAAAAGTTTCAGCTACAATTGCGCATTAAAACTAAGTCAAATGTGATTGTATCAGTGGAGGAACATGATTTTTCTGCAGAGTTTATTCAGGAAAAAATTAAAGAGGCCTATGAAGCAGCCAGATCCGAGTTGATTGTAAAAATGGCTGGTAAAGAAGCTACTGTTGACAACTTACCTGATTACATATATGGATCACAATGGGGGTATTTAGAGAGAGTTGATAAAAGTCGCAAACAGTATCACTTTAGAATTACCCAAGGGGCTATGGACGATTATGAAGCAATGTCCAGATCAACATATACAAAGTTTTTTTAAAATATGAATATTAGACAAGATATTAGACCCAATAAGATGATTTGGGTCACATTTAGAAAAGAGGGTATGCACAAATATCCAGCAGCACTAACAGATCCAGCACTTGCAACAGGTGACGAATATGATGTGAGCTTTTTGGGCTACCCACATCGACACATTTTTCATTTCAAAGTCTGGATCAGTGTAACACACGATGATAGAGACATCGAGTTCATTCAATTTAAAAGATGGCTCGAAAATCTTTACAAAGCAAATACACTGGCGTTAGACTATAAGAGTTGCGAGATGATTTCAAATGATTTATTTGATGTCATTTCACAAAAGTATCCAGGCCGCGAGGTTTGGATTGAGGTCTCCGAAGACGGAGAAAATGGTTCATTCATCAAATACTAAAGGAAAATAAGATGGCCAAAAACTACAAAGACTACAACTATTTCGAAAACCGTCCCGACGTGGTCAAGATTTTTGACGACCTAGAGGCATTTTTGGACTTTTGTAGACTAGAAATGTTCCCCTACAATGAAGCGGATCTTTATAACCGCGACAGTTGGGTATGGCGCAACTTTGAAAAGAGCCGTCGTCCAAAGAAACAATGGACTGGCGAACGTAAACCGTATCAAGGCAATAAGCCACGATACAACAACAATAACAGATACGAGACAAACTAATGAGCAAGCCTAATATTTGGATCTTTAGTCTAGAGCCTTTGGACTCTAGATACACTAAACAGTGGCACACAAACATCCCTGAGATTTTGAGTGCGGCTGCTGGTGACAGATTCAATGTTAGGCAAGTTGATGGTGTTCAACGAACTGCCAAAGTTACTAACGGTGCTTTCTTAAACTTCAGTGATACCAATTACTGGAAAAGCACACAACTGGCAAACTTCGTTGAACTTCTCGATGCAGGTGAAACTACCCCCAATGATAAAATACTAATCACTGATGCGTGGAATCCTTGCATCACGCAACTTGCATACATGCGTGATTTGTTAGACCAGAAATGGGAACTACACGGCATTTGGCATGCCGGCGCTTATGACCCAAGTGACATCCTTGGTTATAAGATGCAAAAACCTTGGCCATGGGAAGCTGAGAGAAGCTGGTTTTACAGTTTAGATTTTAATTACTACGCTAGTAACTTCCATAAAGATATGTTCTTGAAGAATTTGGATATTAAACCCGAATTCCACCACAGAGCAGTACGCAGTGGACAACCACACGGTGAAATTATTAAATCAATGAAGCCGTACATGAACGTTCGCAAATCAAATGACAATCTTATCATGTGGCCGCATCGCTTTAATGCTGACAAGCAACCTGATATCGCAGTAGATTTGGGTAACGAATTTAACATGGTTATTACACAGAAACTATCCTTATCCAAGGACGAATATTACGCAAAACTTTCCGAAAGTAAAGTTATGTTTAGCTGTGCATTACACGAGAATCTTGGTATTAGCGTAATGGAAGGTGTTTTGGCTGGAGTAATTCCAGTATTACCTGATCGTTGTAGCTACAAAGAAATGTACTTACCACAGTTCAAGTATCCAAGTGAATGGACTGCTGACTTTGAGTCATACCAAAAGCACAAGGAAGAGTTAGTTGATTTTATTAACCATAGAATCCAAAATCGCGACCAGTATATGCACTTGTTACAAGATCAACTAGACATACTAAGACAAGAATATTTGACGGCAAATGTTATGGTTGAAAAACTCATCGGTGTTGACTCTGCGACCTAAATACATTACAATTATAAATTATAGGAATACTTTATGAGTGAAGGTAAAAATTTAAGTCAAGTAATCAGAGATCAAATGCGCTCCAACGGCAAACGCTTTTGGGCAGGTGATAACATCAGTGATTACATTGACGAAGAACAAAAAGCGGCTTTAATCGACGAAGCAACAGTTGCATTTGAAGGTGTGCTAGATAGTTTGTTAATTGATCGAGAAACCGATCCCAACTCGCACGGTACAGCGAGACGTCTAGCAAAAATGTACTTTAACGAAATTATGGCAGGACGTTATGAACAAGCCCCAGACGCAACAGCTTTTCCAAATGACAGTGCGGACCGTTATGAAGGCATGCTCGTTGTTCGCAGTGAGTTGCGTTCTATGTGCAGTCATCATCACCAGCCTGTTTCCGGCGTTGCTTATATTGGTATCATTGCTGCTCAGAAACTTATTGGGCTCAGCAAGTACACACGCATCGCGCAATGGTGTGCAAGACGAGGTACTCTCCAGGAGGAACTTTGTAATGACATTGCCCGTGAAATTAGCCGAGCAACTGGTTCAGAAAACGTAGCTGTGTACATTCAAGCGACTCACGGATGTTGTGAAAACCGTGGCATTATGGCACATAGTAGTCTAACACAAACTACAGTTCTGCGCGGTGCTTTCCACGATGATGCTGGCACAAAGAAAGAGTTCTTTGACAACATCAAACTTCAACAAGAGTTTGCACCACGATGATTGAAGCACTTATAGGAATAGGTGAAGCAATAGTACTAGCATTGGCATTAATTGCCTTTGCTGGTATATTGGGAAAGGTTGCAGGGCACTTTAGTAGATACAAGGATATTAAATGACAACAGCTAAAGATATTATGGACCAGTTCATATATAGAGCTAAAAATTTACACGAGTTTGAAGTCACAACAGGTGTTCCTGAAAACTTTAGATTCAACGGTGTTGTACCGTTCGATATGAAAATCGAAAACGACACTATTACTGCCAAAGTATGGGCAGTAGAGTTCGACGAGGCAGCACAGCGTCTCGACGATTTTTTAGATTCATGCAAGTGAAATGGCCACAACTGCAAATACGTACACAATTAGTTACCCATATACAGTAACAGGTGGCACTACTGCATCATCAACATACACTATAAACAGCACTAGTGGCGCATACACTAGTACTACTCCCAGTTTCTATAGCACCAACCACAAATCTGTTATGTCAATACCAGCTGGCGAAGAAAAAGTCGTGTTGGAGAAAGACGCTACGTTAGAAGTCAGGGGCAATGTTGTAATAAACGGTATTGATTTAGAAGAACGATTAAACACAATCGAAAAAGTATTGCAAATTCCACAAAGAGATGTTATAATGGAAGCCAAGTATCCAAAACTTGCCGAGATTTACAACTCATATATGCAGGAATTGGAACGATACAAAACTTGGGAACGCATTAAAGGGGATAAAGAATGAGAATGTTACATCCAGATGTTGCTGGTACAGCAAAAGAACTAGTTATTAAAGAATCCGAGGGATTCAGACTCCGTATGGAAAAATGGGAAGGTATCAGCCCCAAGGGGTTAGTTTCTGTCGATCTCATTCAAGAAAGTCTAAAAGAAGACGGCTCCGTTGCGTATACTAGCACATACAACTTCAACATGACCAAGGAAGAGTTGCAATCACTTGCAACAGCATTAACATCATGAAAAAAGTATACTACTCATGGGGTGACGTTCAAGGTGCATGTCTAGACATTACTAGACAAATGTATCGTGACAACTTCACACCCGATTACATCGTAGGTATTACCCGCGGTGGATTAGTTCCAGCTGTTCTCATCAGTCAATACACTGGTGCAAAGATGCACACGTTAAACGTGAGTCTGCGTGATAACGATGTGGGACCAGAGTCCAATTTGTGGATGGCAGAAGATGCGTTTGGATACGAAAAAGATCCAATGAATATTTTAATTGTTGACGACATTAACGATAGTGGTGCAACAATTAAATGGATCAAAGAAGACTGGCAATCAAGCTGTTTACCAAAGGACCCAAAGTGGGACCAAGTATGGGGCAAGAATGTTCGTGTCGCCACACTAACAAATAATATTGCCAGTGCAGTAGATGTTGACTACTCAGTGTGGGAAGTCAACAAGATGGAAGAAGACTGCTGGTTAGTTTATCCCTGGGAGGATTTTTGGAAATGATTACATCTATTATTAAACTTGTCTTGGGCATTGCATTGCTGTTGTTTGCAATTGCAATTGGTCCACTATTGGGCATCTGGTCGCTTAATACGTTGTTCCCAGTGTTGGCAATTCCATACACTATTGAAACTTGGGCAGCATTCCTGTTATTGTTCGGCGGAGCAACTGGTCTTAGGATTAGTAGGAAATGAGCCTGACTAAAGAACAACTTGAAGAACGTATTAAAAGAGTTGACGAGGACATGAAAAGACTTCGTAGTACAGGTGCAGACGAAAAGAAAATGTTTGCACTTGCACAATACAAAGACTACTTACAAGACGAATTAAAAATTCTAAATCAAAAAATATGAAAGCACAAGAGCCAGCAGAGGGTATTCTAAAACGCAACGACTTTGGTGACTGCAAATGGTACCAAGTTGTTTGCGGTTGTGGGCAAGAGTATCACGATCATAACTTCGAAGTAGAAGCAAGTGAAACAGGTATTGATGTTAATGTAGGCATAACTGTTAAAACTGACTACTGGGGTGAAATTGTAGAAAAGCATTACGACATTGAAGACCCGTGGCTACAAGAAGCTGACTGGTTCTTTAAAGATCTCATCAACGGTATCTGGAATCGGTTAAAAGTAACCTGGGAAGTTTGGACCACTGGTACTGTAACTTGTCAGACTACTATTACAATGTCAGAGCAGCAGGCTCTTAATTATGCAAAGACTTTGGAAAATGCCATACTAGACGTTAAGCATTTCAGAGACGAGCGTAAATGGAAGGCAGATTTACAAAACCGTGTTGCTAAACGACTGGCAGAGGAAGCAACCCGTGTCTGAAGAGTATAAATTCCCCGTTCGGGTAGACTGGAATAACCAGCGTAACCAATGGTGGAATGAGACTTGTGCATCAGTACTGGAAGTGTTTGGGTTACCTGGTCATAGATTTATTTTCAAACCAGAAGCAGAGCATATGACTTTTTCATTTAAAAATGAACAAGATCAACTGCTTTGTCAAACACTTTTATCTGAAAGAATTTGACTTTATTAAAAGAATAAACTATAATACTAACATGAGTAAATTAAAAATCGCAGAGCTGTTTTACAGCATTCAAGGTGAAGGACGCTATATGGGCGTTCCTTCTGTTTTCTTACGCACATTTGGTTGTAACTTTAAATGTGCAGGTTTTGGTATGACACGAGGAGAGTTGAGCAATGAAGCAGAAAATATTGACCCTTCTAAGTACTCGGAGTACAAATCCCTTCCTCTTGTTTCTACAGGTTGTGATAGCTACGCTAGTTGGGATGTGCGCTTTAAGCATCTTAGCCCTGTTTTGGATACTAGTGCAGTTGCCGATGCAATTGTGGATACGCTACCTTACAAGGAATGGCGGGACGAACATCTCGTAATTACAGGTGGTGAACCGTTACTGGGTTGGCAACGTGCTTATCCAGACTTGCTGAATCATCCCAAGATGGCGGGTCTCAAAGAAATAACATTCGAGACAAATGGTACACAAGAGCTTAGTGAAGAATTCTACAACTATCTCAATGCGTGGCAAAACAAATACGATGATCGTGAAATTACATTCAGCGTAAGTGCCAAACTACCATGTAGTGGTGAAAAGTGGGAAGATGCTATTAAGCCAGAGATTGTTTGTGAATATGAAAAAGTTGGCACAACATATCTAAAATTTGTTATTGCCACAGAGCAAGACTTTGCAGATGCTGAATGTGCCATCGGTGCATATCGTTCCGCAGGATTTAAAGGACATATCTACTTAATGCCAGTCGGTGGTGTTGAAAGTGTGTATACTCTCAACAACCGAGCAGTGGCAGACATTGCCATGAAACACGGCTTGCGTTACAGTGATAGACTTCAAGTGCCACTATTTAAAAACGAATGGGGAACCTAATGTTCTTTACAGTGTGTACAGTCGTTGGATGGGCGTTAATTCTGTATCTAGTAGTCACAGCACTACGCAATGCACATAGCTGCACCGGCGATTGTAACCAAGGACGTAGAGAATGTAACTGTAGGAATAAAGATGATTAAACAATTTTTTAAAAAAATTACTGGTTTGCAGGCAATTGAAGATGCAAAAGTACAAGCAACTTTAGAAGCCGAAGCTGCTAAGAAGCTGGCAGAACAAAAACTCCAAGAAGCTGTTGAAGCACAGGCAAAAGCAGAAGAAGCAAAAATGACACCCAAAGAACGAGCAACAGCCAAGGGTGAAGCCTGGGTTGCAGTTTTGGATACACATGTGAATAAAGATAACATTCGGAACGGTTTCTTTGAACTTGACTGGAATGACGAATTTATTGTACAATTGAAACAAGCTGGGTACGGTTTTGAAGGTGACCCAGAAGAAGAAATTGTTGATCGTTGGTTCCGTGACTTGGCTATGAATATGTTGGCCGAAGCTGGAGTTCCTGAACCTGAACGTGTAAGCACTGGTTTTATTAACGTAACAAAACTCGCTGACGGGAAAGCATCTGTAGAATGACATATATTTTGGTTGATACTGCTAACACCTTTTTCCGTGCTAGACACAACACACAAGGCACTGCTGATTTAAAACTTGGCATGTCACTACACATCACATTTAACTCAATTAAGAAGGCATGGCAAGATTTTAACGGCACACATGTTGTATTTTGTCTTGAGGGTCGTAGCTGGCGCAAGGACCATTATGCACCTTATAAAAAGAACAGAGAAGCAGCTAGGGCAGCTTTAACTGAACGCGAACAAGAAGAAGATCAAATGTTCTGGGAAGCATATGATGACTTTCTAAACTTTGTCAAGGATAAAACTAACTGCACAGTGTTGCAACATAAGCAACTGGAAGCAGATGATCTAATTGCGGGCTTTATACAATCGCATCCAAATGACGACCATGTAATCATTAGTACTGATAGTGATTACGTGCAACTCATAGCACCAAATGTAAGACAATACAATGGTGTTCAAGAAGTTACTATTACTCATGAGGGATATTTCGATGCAAAGGGCAAGACTGTTACAGACAAAAAAACCGGAAAACCAAAAGAAGTCAACCCAGAATGGGCACTCTTTGAAAAGTGTATTAGGGGAGACACGTCAGACAACGTGTTTTCTGCTTACCCCGGAGTCCGTACAAAGGGAACTAAGAACAAAGTTGGTCTCTTAGAAGCATACGAAGATCGCGGCAGCAAGGGATTTAGTTGGAACAACTTAATGTTACAACGCTGGACTGACCATAACGGTCAAGAACATCGTGTGCTAGAAGATTACGAACGCAATCGCACACTTATCGACTTGTCAGCACAGCCTGCAGAGATTAGAAAAATAATCGATGAGACTATTGCCATCAACGCAGTTCCAAAAGAAGTTTCACAAGTAGGTATTAGAATGTTAAAATTCTGTGCTGGCTATGATTTGAAAAAGATTGCAGATAATATTCAGCAATACGCTGACCCATTCCAAGCAAAGTATCCACAAAAAGAAGAGGCACACAATGGCAACTAAAGAAGAAAAACAAGAATTGATAGACGTTCTTAAATTTACCCCAATTACTGTAACACTAAGCATTCAAGGTTACGGTGGCGAATCATACGCAGGTGTTGTAGATCGTGAAATTTACGACTACTTCAAAAAACGTAAATTGGATATTGGCGCTTATGCCACGGATTGGGACAACGAAATGAATATTCCATCTGATATGGAACCATTCCCTGCAGGATCCCCTTATGAGTGCGATGGCCTTTGGCATGCCAGTGGTGCTGAACTAAGCAGCCTAAATGTAATACGCATCAGTGATGAAAATAACAACGATGTGTGGGAACATAATGCAGACCACTCTGACCTCGAAGACTCGGGCGTCACTGTTAACGAAACCGGAGGTACAGAGATCGGCGACCTAGACAAAGGCACAGTTGTGTTCTGGGGTGGGCAAGGTGAGAAAGGTTGCTTCTTTGATGCTGAGTTTGTTCTCAAGGCACCATTTGATCCTAAGAAACTAACTATCAACTACGAGAACTGCGACGATTGGTATCTTATTACTAGCGTAGAATACGACGGTGAAGAACTTGATGGTTCTGGCGGTTACAGTACTACAGGCAAGTGGGCCGAAAACAAATGGGTTATTGTAGGTGATGAAGAAGTATACGAAGCTGAAGAATTTGATCCTGCGGAAGACCTTGAAAAAATCGAAGTCCCAACAGATTTTGATTGGTCACCAGTATCAGATGAGCCAGCAGTAACAGATTGGTTCGACAAGGACGTTGAGCCAGTACATAAAGGGACATACGAGGCAGTCATCGACGCACCGTGGCCACTGAGCGGTATTCGAATGATTGAATGGACTGGCCGTAGTTGGAAAGAAGATGGCAAGAAGATTGCTATAACTAAATGGCGCGGTCTAGCAGAAAACCCAAAGGCATAATATGACAGAAATACACGCAAAGCCAGTAGTGGATGGAAAATACTGGATCGTTGAGCAAAATGGTGAAAAAATTGCCACGTTGCAAAAACGTGAAAATAACAAGTTCGTGTTGAGCAATATAAATGGTGAAGTTATCTTTAACAAAAAAGATGATTTAACAAAGCAGTTTGGCAGCGACTTCTTTATCAAAGGGGTCAAGGTAAAAGTAAGCAAAGCAGACGAAAATGAATGCCATGGTTACCCAACCAGTGTTACCCCATACAATGCAATGTACGATGTAAGAAGAAAGTTGCCATTGTTTACCAAGAGCAATACTAGTAAAAGTTTGTTTTGTGCAGGGTATTACATTATTTGTTTTAACAAGACTTGGCTCAAGAGCATGTGTCCAAAGCTAATTACATTGGAACGAAACGAATATAGAGGACCGTTTAAGACTGAAGCTGAAATGAAAAATGCGCTATCAGTTGCAAATGCTGAAAACAATGATTAATACTACACCAATTACACAATTTATTCAAACACTTAAAGCTGCTGAATTATCACAGCAAAAAGAAGTAAAAATGCCAATCCAACAAGCTAGACTGTTAAGTCTAGCATTGGCAGAAGTCATGGATAAGTTAAATCAAGACTACGAGAGCATGTTCAACGAATTGAAAAACAGCGTTGATACTGAAGTTGTAACTGTTACAATGGATGGCGGTGGGTTCAGCAACAAATAAGGATAAATATATACGTATATTTGGATACGTATATTATGAGCCGACCTAAACCTAAAGTGCTTTTAGAGAGCATTAACAAGAAAACATACAAAGCTGATCAAATCCTAGAAGCAGATGCTATCTGGGCTGTTTTCTATCAAGGCAAACCTTTTAACTTAAAAAGCTTCAATAGCTTGACTAGTTACCCAGGCCCTAAGTACAAGAAAGTTTCTTTCTCAAATCCTGGTCATGCACATAATTTGGCAAAGAAATTGAATTTGACTTTTGGAACTACAGACTTTACTGTCGTAGAATTAACTGAAGGAAAAGTTTTAAAATGATCACACGAGATGCCCTAACTAAGATTTTTCTGCAACAGTGGGGCAAGAGCACTGACGATGCCAACTTAAAGTTATTTGGTCGAAAGTGGTGGCAATGCAACCGAGCGTCCAAGCAAGATGCATTTCGATTGACTGACGAGGGTTTTGAGTTTATGACAAAAGAACTCGAAATCAAAATGTATGAAATCCCGTTTACTGAGTCGATCGAACTCAGTCCACAAACGATTATATTTTTGGAACGATATATCGATTGCCCGTATTATCT
>JACCDY011405818.1_pt1 | contig 13671 bp, 13 predicted proteins | sample 7446391 | NCBI WGS metagenome assembly JACCDY01 (sample SAMN15323451, study PRJNA562643) | freshwater metagenome | isolation source: river surface water | place: USA:Blue River Watershed | collected 2017-08-18 | reverse complement strand
TCTCTGGCTCGCGTCTACCCAGGAGGTTTAGGTTCGGCCCATTGAGGATAAGAATCTTGCTCATGGGTAAACGCTATTCCACAATCGCTTGGAACGCAGTAAAAAGCAGCTCTGGTGTGGGGGCGGAAAGGATGCTTGGCTTTCCGATCTGATCCAAGACCACAAACCTCAGCGCGCCAGATCTCGCCTTCTTGTCCCGCTGCATTGTGGCCAGCAGCTGCTCCCAGCGGTCTGCTTGATAGCTCAGCGGTAAGCCGAGTCCTCCGAGCACCTTGCGGTGTCTTTCGAGGTCTGTCTCGCTGAGTTTCCCCGAAAGCATAGATAGCTCTGCGGCAAAGACCATTCCGATTGAGATAGCCGCGCCATGACGCCATTTATAGCGCTCGGCGTGCTCAATGGCGTGACCTAAGGTGTGGCCGTAATTGAGGAATTCCCGCTCCCCTGATTCCTTGAAGTCAGCCTCAGTGACTCGCTCTTTGATGGCTACAGAGCGCTTGACTAGCTCCTCAATCAAGTTCGATTTTGGGTCGATTGCCGCTGGATCCTCGAGTGCTTCGAGGATCCACGGATCTGCAATAAAGCCGTACTTAGCAACCTCAGCCATGCCGGCGACCAGGTCGTTTTTAGGGAGCGTCTCGAGTGTGTCCAAGTCAATGATCACTCGGTGCGGCAGGTGGAATGAACCCACCAGGTTCTTTCCCTCTGAGGTGTTTACTCCGGTCTTGCCACCCACGGCCGCATCCACCATTCCCAGCAGGGTGGTTGGGATAAGAACGCTTCGCACTCCTCTTAGCCAGGTTGCTGCAACGAAACCGGCTAGGTCGGTGGTTGCGCCGCCTCCCAGTCCAATCACTGCGTCATTGCGGTGAAAGTCCGCCTGCCCCATGATGCCCCAACAGAATGCGGCAACCTCTATGCGCTTTGCATCCTCACCATTTGGAACCTCTGCCAGGATCGCCTCGAATCCAGCGCTTTGCAGCTTTTCGCGGATAGCCTCTGCGGTTGCACTAAGCGCCTGTGGGTGAACCACCAAGACCTTCTTGACCCCCTCTAGCGCCAGTGGAATTTCATCGAGCAGTCCCCTGCCAACCAGTGATCTCATTTACCTAGGCCGTCCGTTATCTCGTGGATTAGTTTTTTTATGGGCCTGCCTCCGGTGAAGACAGTTTGCTTTGCCAAGGCTCGATAGGTATCAAGCCTGGCATCGTAAATCTCTTGCCAGCGCTCAGGGTTATCTCTAAGCAGTGGGCGCTTGTGCATGTTTACTTTGCCAATTACGTGCTCTGCTGAGGTATCGAGAAATATCACATGATGCTTCTGGATCATTGCCTGGTTTTCAGTTCGGAGAATGGCACCGCCTCCGGTTGCTACCACCGCCGGTTGTTCGAGTGCATCCCGCAGGTATTGAGTTTCCAAATCCCTAAAAAACTCTTCTCCGTGGTCTTCAAACAGCTTTGCTATCGGTCCGTATTTGGCGGCGATTTGCTTATCGGTATCGATAAATGCCAGCCCCAATTCCTTGGCGAGCTTTTTACCGAGCGTGGTTTTCCCAGACCCCATTGGTCCTATGAGAACTATTGCCCCTGCCATCTATGGCCTGACAATGCGAGAGCGCATCACCTCTGGGATGCTGTCGAGGTAGGTCGCGATGTTGCGCTTTGTTTCCGCAACCGAATCGCCACCAAATTTCTCTAGAACGCTATTTGCGATCACCAAGGCGACCATTGCCTCCACGACCACACCTGCCGCTGGAACCGCACACACATCGCTTCTTTGGTGATGAGCCGTGGTTGCCTCTCCGGTTGAGGTGTCGAGAGTTTTTAGTGCCCTTGGCACTGTAGAGATCGGCTTCATGCCCGCCCGCACACGAATGATTTCACCGTTTGACATGCCGCCTTCAATGCCGCCAGCACGGTCTGTGACGCGTGAGACCTCGCCATCCTCTCGAACGATTTCATCGTGAGCAACAGAACCACGTCGCTTGGTGGTCTCTAGACCATCGCCGATCTCAACCGACTTCATGGCCTGGACTCCCATCACAGCCGCGGCAAGTTGCGCGTCAAGTCTGCGGTCCCAGTGGACATAGCTGCCTAAGCCCGGAGGGCAACCGTAGACCAAGGTCTCGGTGACGCCACCGATGGTGTCGCCCTGAGAATGGCAAAGGTCAATCTCTTCGACCATTGCAGCAGAAGCAGCCTTATCGAAACAGCGAACTGGATCGGTGTCGAGGGCTTCGATAGCGCTCGGGCGTGGGAGCAGTTCCGAGGTGTTTGAAACCGGTCCGATTGCAACCGTGTGGGTTACTAGCTCAATTCCTAGTTCGCGAAGGAAGTTTTGTGCCACTTTGCCAAGCGCAACCCTGGTGGCTGTTTCTCTGGCGCTCGCTCGCTCCAGGACGGGGCGGGCATCGTCAAACCCATACTTTTGCATTCCGGTGAAATCAGCGTGGCCCGGTCTGGGTCTGGTTAGTTGAGCTGCTCGTGCTCCGGTCAGTTCCTCTTCAGCCACCGGTGCAGCGCTCATCACGGTTTCCCATTTAGGCCACTCAGTGTTTGCAATTCGAATTGCTACCGGGCCACCCTGGCTCAGTCCGAAACGGACTCCAGCCGAGAGAGTTACCTCGTCCTGCTCAAATTTCATTCGAGCACCACGACCATATCCGAGCCTTCTGCGCCCCAGGGCATCCTGGATATCCTCTTTGAGGATTGGCACACCGGCGGGAAGGCCCTCAATCATTCCGATAAGTTCAGGACCATGGGATTCACCGGCAGTGAGAAAGCGCAACATTTCTCTATTTTGCCATCTCTAGGGCCTTGCGAGCCGCCAGAACGAGTTTCGCCTCGGATGGTAATGGCTCATCAAGCTCAAGTTGATGAAACAATCTTTGCTGGCCGATGGCTTGCCACAGCAGCATTTCTAGACCCGAAACTCGATTCTTTTCAGGAAAGTGCAGTGCCAACTTTGTGGGCCAGGGGTGATAGATGACATCAAGAATCAAACCCTTGTATTCACCTTTGAGTTGATCATCCAGAGCACCGGCAACGACCGTGCTGATAACTGCAGGTTGACTCAGGGCTGTGTGGAGTTTGTCAATTACCGAGATCTCAAACTCCGCTGCCAACGCTTGAGCTTTTTCCTTGCTGCGACCCCAGACCGAAACATTCTTGCCGGCCTCAAGCATGGCGACGATCGCACTGCGCGCCGTGGCGCCGGTTCCTAGGATGGCAACCGAGCTAAATTTCCTGCCCTGGAGGGCCTGTTGGATGCCAAACACATCGGTGTTGTAGCCATCCCAGCCGGCACCGGTGCGGATCAGAGTATTTGCTGCCTGAGCCTGTATCGCGACGAAGTCGGCACGAGCCGAAGCATCAAGTGCCTGCTCCTTTAGCGGCATGGTGAGACTTAGCCCCAACCAGCTTTCATCCAAACCATCGAGAAACGCACCTAGATCTGCCACCTCGAATGACTTGTAGCTGTGGCTCTCCCCGAGTTCACTGAAAATGGCCGAGTGAATGACCGGTGACTTTGAGTGGCTAATCGGTGAGCCCAGCACCGCAAACTTACTCATTCCAGTCCGGGTTATCTCTGAGCCACTGGCGGTATAACTCAGCTGCTCTCTCATGTTCGGCTAGCGTCTCGGAGAACACGGTCTCGCCAGTTTTGAGGTTGATTGCCACAAAGAACAGCCAGTTTCCATCGGCTGGGCGCAGTGCTGCCTCGATCGCCAAGCTGCCCGGGTTACCTACAGGTCCAACCGGAACACCTTTGTAGATGTAGGTGTTGAAGGGATTGCTTGCGTCCTTCACGCCGCCGGTGAAGTTTGACTGCTCACCCTGATAGCGATACTTCACAGTCGGATCTGATTGCAGCAACATGCCTTTGTCTAGGCGATTAGCAAACACCCGAGAAATCTTGAAAAAGTCCTCTTCATGTTTTCCCTCGGCCTGGATCAGGGCTGCTAGCGATAACAGGTCGTGGGAGTCCTTCAGCTGGCGTCCGAAGCTTGCGAGTTCTGCCTCCATGCGATCGACCATTGTCGAAATCACTGTTTTGGCGTCAACATTTGGATCGAATGTGTAGGTTGCCGGAAAGAGGTAGCCCTCCAGGGTTGGTGCTCGATCGTCAATACGACTCATTTGACTATCCAAAGCACCGAATAGCTCCGCCTCATCGATGCCCAGCGCCTCAGAAACCAGCGGCACGATTTGCTGGATCCGCATTCCCTCAGGGATGGTGACTTGATTTACCACCCTGTTTTTGCCCTCGATCAGGATTCTTAGTGCTTGAGCCCCGGATAGCTTGGTTGGAAATGCGTAGGTGCCCGGGTAAATGGTGAAGTCGGCATTTAGCATCTCTCGATAAACAGCATCGAAGCTCTTGACGATGTCCGCTTCCACCATCTTTTTCGCAACGGCTGCCCCGTCATCACCCTCGACGATCGTGATGGTGGTTTCAGGCCCAGCCTCCTGGTTGTAGTCCTCGATCACAAACTTTGAGAGGTAATTCTTGATTGAGTCATAGCTGATCGCGACAGCAATTCCGCCACCGAGTAGCAAAGCTGCAACCGTTACTAGCGAGATGAACAGATTTCTTCTACCGCGGAGTTGTTGATCAGACATCTAGATCCCCAATCGCCTTGCCCGAAAGTGCACCATCTCTTTCACTTTGCAGTGCGAACTCAAGTATTAGCGCTGCAGCTTGGGCATCCACGATGCCACGGGATTGCTTAGAGTTTTTACCGCTTTCGCGAAGCCTGGACTGTGCTGACTTAGTGGTGAGTCTTTCGTCAATCATTCGAACCTCAAACTCCTCGGCCAAACCTTTGGCAAACTCGATCGCCTTGGTGGTTGAAGGTGTGAACGAGCCACCAAGTGACAGGGGTAGGCCAACATAAATGGCCACTACTCCCCTGCCTCTGGCAATCTCAAGGACCTGTTTGAATGCCTCTTGTTTTGCGTCAATTACCTCGAGCGGCAACGCTAGCGAACCCTCGGAGATGGCAAGACCGATTCGGCTCTGGCCGACATCGACTGCCAACTTTCTCATCTGACCAGACCGGCCGCAGTGTCGATCGCGGCTTGCAGCTTGGAGGCATCGGTACCGCCACCCTGCGCCAAGTCCGACTTACCGCCACCGCCGCCGCCGAGCTCTGCGGCGGCAACTTTTGCGAGATCTCCAGCCTTTACGCCATTATCGATGGCCTGCTGGCCGCAAGCGACCATGACCGTTGGGCGACCATCTACTGCGGTGCCGAGAATTACCACCGAGTCGTTACCCAGCTGCTCCTTGGCGGCAACCACCAGGTTGCGCAAGCTATCCGCATTCAGTCCGCTGATCGCAGCCTTTACAACCCGCAGTCCTGCCACCTGCTGGGCACTTGCTAGAAGTTCAGGCAATCGGGAGAGCGCTGCCTGAGCCTCAAGCTCTGCAATTCGACGATTTGCCAAACGCAACTCTTCCAAGGCGTCGGCAATCTTGCTTTCAACTTCAGCAGCTGGGGCCTTCATAGAGGCTGCAAGTCTCTTGACCAAGTCACGCTCTCTGGTGAGGTTTATCAACGCATCGATACCCACAAAGGCCTCGATACGCCTTGCACCCGAACCAACCGAAGACTCGTTCGTGAGCGAAACCAATCCGATTTGACTCGAGCGTGAAACGTGGGTTCCACCACAAAGCTCTCGGGACCAAGGGCCACCGACCTGAACAACACGCACCGATTCGTCATAGGTTTCGCCGAATAGCGCAATCGCTCCCCACTCTTTGGCCTCGGGTAGGGTCATGAACTGAGCCGATACCGCCAAGTCTGAGCGAATCGCTAGGTTCGAAACCTCTTCAATCTCGCTCTTGGTTGCCTCCGAGAGAGCCTCACCCCAGGCGAAGTCAAGTCGCATATAGCCAGGCTTATTGAACGAACCAGACTGCAGAGCCTCTGGCCCAAGCACCTGTCGGAGTGCAGCATGGACGACGTGAGTTGCTGAGTGCGCCTGGCAGGCTCCGAGGCGCCACTGCGGGTCAACAATTGTCTGTGCCATGGTGCCGACGGTGACCTCACCGTTTAGCACGCGCACCTTGTGCGAGAAAAGACCCTTTACGGGCTTTTGAACATCCAGCACCTCAAGCTCAAAACCATCGCCACGGATGATTCCGGCATCTGCCGCCTGTCCACCGGACTCGGCATAGAGTGAGGTCTTATCAATGAATAGTTCGCCCAGCTCGCCCTCAACAAGTGAAGAACTAACCTCACCATCGCGGATCAGACCAAGGACTCGCCCCTCAGTCTCAAGGGTTTCATAGCCCAGGAACTGGGTCTCACCCTTTTGTCTGAACTCGCTGTAAACCTGAAGGCCGGCAGCTCCAACCTTTTTGCTCTTGGCATCTTCTTTGGCACGCTGCTTCTGCTCGGTCATGAGGGCGTTGAACCGGTCGCGGTCGACACTCAGGCCGTTTTCCTCTGCGATTTCCTGAGTTAGATCGATTGGGAATCCGTAGGTGTCGTGCAGTAGGAACGCGACCTCACCACTGAGCACATCCTTGGCATCGGCAATTGCCTGGTCTAGAACTACCGTTCCAGCCTCTAGGGTCCTGCGGAAACCAGCTTCCTCGGCAAGAGCTGATCTCAGCACGCGAGGGAAACTCTCCTCCAGCTCTGGGTAGGCCTCAACCATGGCGTTTTTCGATGCGGTGAATAGTCTTTCGAAGCTCGGCTCGGAGACCCCGATTAGTCGTAACGCTCTAATAGATCTGCGGAGCAATCGTCGCAGGATGTAACCGCGACCCTCATTGGAGGGAGAAACGCCATCCGACATCAGCATCAGCGCAGAGCGAATGTGGTCTGCGACAACGCGCATGCGAACATCGTCCTGCTCGTTGGAGCCATACTTTTTGCCGCTGAGTTCCGCTGCAATGTCAATCAGTGGTCGAACCTGGTCAATCTCGTAGATGTTCTCAACACCCTGCAGCAAAAACGCCACTCGTTCGAGACCCATACCGGTGTCGATGTTCTTCTTTGGAAGTTCGCCGAGAATCTCGTAGTGATCTTTGGTGCCACCATCAGCCCGCTCGTACTGCATGAAGACGAGGTTCCAGATCTCGATGTAGCGATCCTCGTCTGCTTCAGGGCCACCCTCGGCTCCATATTCTGGGCCGCGGTCGAAGTAAATCTCAGAGCATGGTCCAGCAGGTCCGCGTTGACCTGTTGACCAGTAGTTATCGCGCATGCCGCGCTTTTGAATTCTCTCGCGCGGCACCGATGAGTGCTTTAGCCAGAAGTCGATGGCCTCATCATCATCTTGGTAGACGGTGACCCAGAGCTTCTCTGGATCAAAGCCGAGTCCACCATCTTCAAGCTTGGAGGTGAGAAGTTCCCAGGCAAAACCGATTGCCTCTTCTTTGAAGTAATCGCCGAATGAGAAGTTTCCATTCATTTGGAAGAACGTCCCGTGCCGAGTGGTCTTTCCAACCTCGTCGATGTCGAGGGTCCTCACGCACTTCTGGACGCTGGTGGCTCTTGAGTAAGGTGCTGGAAGCACACCGGTCATGTAGGGAATGAATGGCACCATGCCCGCAACCACGAACATCAGAGTCGGGTCTTGAGAGATCAGTGGTGCACTGGGAACAACGGTGTGGCCTTTGCGCTCAAAGAACTCAAGCCACCGCCGTTTGATTTCGGCAGTCTTCATGGATTGTCTACTTCGCGGTAGTGGTGGTGCGCTTTGCTGCGGGCTTCTTGGCAGCAGGTTTCTTTGCCGCAGGCTTGGCTGCGGCGGTGCGGACAGGCTTAGGCGCTGGAGCCTCTAGCTCAGCCTCACGCTCGAGGTAACCCTCTTTTACAGCTGTGGCAAATTCTTTTGCAGCCTCAATGGCCTCATCCAGGGCAACCTGAGCCTTTGGGTTGTCACGAAGCTGAATAACGGTGATAGCACCTAGCGAGATACCAGCTACGAACCAGCCAAGCTTGGACATGATTACCTCCGCTTTCCTAGGGTCTTCAATACACCCTGTGTGACACCAAACAGTTTAGTTAGCGGTGCTCCGATCGAAGCTGTGAATACCGCGACCAGGGAGTTGATGTTTTCGGTGACCTGCTCGACATCCTCTGTGATCTGGTCAATTCGCTTGAGTTGCTTGTTGGCCTCGGTCAAAGTGACCCTCGCCTCCGCCAACATTGGCTCCAGCTCCTGGTTGAAAGTGCTAACGGTTCTCGCGGTCTCGTCAACCAGCTTGGCTACTTTGATAAGCACAAAGCCGATAAACAAAATGAGCAGGGCGAAACTGCTGGCAAAGATAATGCCGGCAATTTCGCCACCGCTCATAAAGATTTACCTCGCTGCGTAGTACTCAACGACCAGCTGAACTTCACAGGTCACTGGAACCTCGGCGCGCTTAGGGCGACGAACCAGGGTGGCCTGCAACTTGTCCAACTGAACACTTAGGTACTCAGGGGTGGTGGCTAGCACGTCAGCGTTACCGCCAGCTGCTGCAACCTGGAATGGCTCGGTCTTCTCGCTCTTTGCGTGAACGTGAATCATCTGACCAGGCTTTACGCGGAAAGATGGACGGTCAACGCGCTGGCCATCAACCAGGATGTGACGGTGCACAACCATCTGACGAGCCTGTGCCATGGTGCGAGCGAAACCGGAGCGAAGCACTAGAGCGTCAAGACGCATCTCCAGTAGCTCTACTAGGTTCTCACCGGTTAGACCCTCGGTGCGCTTGGCTTCCTGGAAGGTCTTGCGAAGCTGAGCCTCGCGAATTCCATACTGAGCGCGTAGACGCTGCTTCTCACGCAGACGAACTGCGTAGTCGGAGTCGGACTTGCGCTTGGTGCGGCCGTGCTGACCTGGTGCGTATGGGCGCTTCTCCATGTACTTTGCAGCCTTTGGAGTAAGAGCGATCCCGAGAGAACGCGACAAACGGGTCTTGCTACGGGTTCTAGTTGTCTTGGACAAAAAGGTACCTTTCGAATTTGTAATTGGGGCTTGTTCGTCTCCCAGCCGCTGGATCGGAACCTGGAAAGCTTACCAGTAGAGCCAATACGTGTCACTACTTGCCAAGAATTTCGTCGATCTGCTTCAGCCGCTCCGCGAGTGTCTTCTCGAATCCATGATTCGAGGGCTCGTAGTAGCGCTTATCTAGATCGGCATAGTCCTGTTTGAGTACGCCTCGAGGATCATCATGCGGGTATCGATAGCCAACTCCCCCAGTTGAACGGAGCTGAGGCGGTATTGGCTTCAGTTCCGAAGTCTCGAGGTCTTTCAAGGCTTCGTTTATTGCGTTGTAAGCGCGGTTTGACTTGGGCGCAAGGGCGAGGTAGATCGTGGCCTCAGCAAGCGGGATGCGACCCTCGGGCATACCAATCAACTCAACGGTTTGTGCCGCGGAAACTGCCAGGGAAAGAGCGCCCGGATCGGCTAGTCCAATATCCTCGCTGGCCAAAATCATCAAGCGTCTTGCTATGAACCTCGGGTCTTCTCCACCCTGAATCATGCGTGCCAGGTAATAGATGGCAGCATCTGGATCTGAACCGCGCACCGATTTAATGAAGGCGCTGATGGTGTCGTAGTGCAGCTCACCCTTGGAGTCGTAGGCAATCTGGTTCGCGCTGGCTTGCTTCGCACTCTCCAGCGATAAATCACCAGCTGCCGCAGTGGCCTCAAGTAGGGTCAATGCCCTTCGTGCATCACCCGATGAAATCTCGGCGATGTAATCCAAGGCCTCCGAGTCAGCGGCCTCAAGCGCGAGACCCTCCTCAGCCAGTGCAGCCCGATTCAGAAGCTCGATGAGCTGACCTTTGCTGAGTGGATCAAGGTGGAAAACCAAGGACCTGGAAATCAGGGGTCTGATCACAGAGAACGATGGATTCTCGGTGGTTGCCGCAACGAGAGTGATCAAACCACTTTCGACTGCGCCCAGGAGCGAGTCCTGCTGCGCTTTAGAGAATCGGTGGATTTCATCTAGAAACAAAATGGTTGGGCGGTCGAACACCTCTCGTTGACGTTTGGCAGAGTCGATCACATCTCTGACCTGGTTTACTCCCGCAGAGATTGCGCTCAGCTCGACAAAATCAGCACCTTTACTCTCCATAAGGAGTCGAGCGATTGTTGTTTTTCCAGATCCCGGTGGACCCCACAGAATTATGGAGTTCCATGCTCCCGATTGCTCGGCCTCAATAAGTCTTCGAATCGGAGAACCAGCGGCTAGCAACTTGCCATGACCCACCACATCCTCGATGGTCTTGGGTCGCATTCTGATTGCTAGCGGTTTGTCCACACTCAGATTGTAGGCAACGCCTAGAATTGCGAGTCGTCACTTACTCCGAGGTTTGAATGAAAAACAACGAGAAACTCGCTGCCTTCCAGGCAAAGCAGGAATTGGTCAAGCGTCGTTCCGAGAATGCACCAAAGGACAACCGACTTGCGATCATCGCGGCCGCTAGTGCTCTAGTTGTCGCCTTTGCAGGTCAGCTCTTTTATTTCAATTTCGGCCCAGGCTATGTTCCAACCGTCGAGGAGCTGGCTGGTGAGGAGACGAGCACCGAGTCCGAGACAGTGTCTCAGGCACCATCTCCTGAGCTTGCAGAGAATCGGGCTTGGAGCGGAAAACTCTCCCTGAACGGCTCACCACTTGAGTTTGAACTTGCGGGTGACCTTGCGCCTCAGGCGGTTGCAAACTTCGTGACCCTGGCAAAGGATGGCTTCTACGAGAACGTTAGCTGCCACCGACTAACCACAGCCGGAATCTACGTCCTGCAGTGTGGTGACCCGTCCGGCGATGGCACCGGTGGCCCAGGTTACAGCTGGGGCCCAATTGAAAACGCTCCCGCTGACGATATGTATAAAGAAGGTGTAATCGCTATGGCTCGCAAGGGCAGCGATGGATCTTCTATGGGTTCGCAGTTCTTTATCGTCTACCAGGATTCGATGATTCCGTCTGACATCGCAGGTGGCTACACCATCATGGGCAAGATCACCTCTGGCCTTGATGTTGTCAAAGCAATCGCCGCCAAGGGTGTCGCGGATGGCTCAAGCGACGGAAGTCCTCTCGAGCCGGTTTTGATGAGCGGTATTTCGGTAGAGTAAAACCTCAATCCCAAGGAGAAACAGATTGTCTAGCAACGAGTTTGGTCGCGTCGACTCTGAGAACAATGTTTTCGTAATCGACGCAGGCGTTGAGCGCCAGGTTGGTCAGTACCCAAACGTTTCTCCCGATGAGGCACTTGGCTATTTCGTTCGCAAGTTTGAGGATCTTGAGGCACAGCTGCGCATTCTTGAGCAGCGCATCGCTGCTGGAGTAACCGATGCCAAGAGTCTAAAGACCGCTCACGACCACATCGCAACAGAGTTGGTTGAACCAAAGGCCGTGGGTAACCTAGCCAATCTTCGCGAGCGTCTAGCAAAGCTCGCTCCAACTATTGAGCAGGCCGCAGAGAAGCTAAAGGCCGAGCGCGAGGGTGCGATTGCGGAGGCTATGGCCAAGAAGGAAGAGATTGCGGCGAAAGCTGAGCAGATTGTTTCCAACCTTGCCGCTATCAACTGGAAGAAGTCTGCTCAGGAAATGAACGATTTGTTCACCACCTGGCAGGAGCTGCAGAAAAGCGGCCCAAAGATTGCCAAGAACCTAACCGATCCAATTTGGAAGCGTTTCTCCCAGGCGCGTGCAAAGTTTGAAGCCGGTCGACGTCAGTACTTCTCAACTCTGGACTCCAAGTTCAAAGAGGCCAAGAGCGTAAAGAGCAAACTAGTTGAGCAAGCAGAGGCTCTAGTTTCCAAGGGTGGAGATGCCTCGGCCGACTATCGCAAGCTCCAGGACGCCTGGAAGGCAGCCCCCAAGGCTGGCAAGGTTGAGGACGCGCTTTGGGCTCGCTTTAGAGCAGCTGGCGATGCCATCTTCAGCGACAAGAAGGCCAAGGACGCTGAGCTCGCGGTTTCTCAGAAAGAGAATCTGACCGCCAAGCTAGCGCTTCTCACCGAGGCTGAAAAGATTGACGTGAAGGACCTGGCCAAGGCCAAGACCGCGTTGTCTGACATCCAGTCGCGCTGGGTCAAAATTGGACACGTTCCAAGGGATCAGGTCAAGGCAATCGAAGAGCGACTGCGCAAGGTTGAGAAGGCTATCTCGGAGGCTCAGGCTGATGAGTGGCGACGCTCAGACCCAGCTGCCAAGGCTCGCTCAAACTCACTGGTCACCCAGCTCGAGTCGGTTATTGCGGACCTAGAGGCCGAGCTTGCCAAGGCTCCGGCGACCAAGAAGAAGGACATTCAGGCACAGATCGCTGCCCGTAAGGCATGGTTGGAAGCTGCTCAGAAGGCTGTTGACTAAGAGCTAATTGCTCTTCACTCGATAAACGTCGTAAACCGCTTCAATTCTTCGCACCTGGTTTAGTAGGTGGTCGAGGTGAGAAGGGTCTCCCATCTCAAATACGTAGCGACTTAGTGCAACCCGGTCCCTAGAGGTTGAAACCGACGCGCTCAAGATGTTCACATGGTTTTCAGACAACACCCTGGTGATGTCTGATAGCAGACCGGAACGATCAAGTGCTTCGACCTGAATCTGGACCATGAAAACTCCCTTGGAGTCCTCGGCCCAGCTGACTTCAACCACACGCTCCTGGTTTAGGGAGTCGACGTTCTTGCAGTCGGTTCGGTGAATTGAAACGCCATCTCCCCTGGTGATAAAGCCAGTGATTTCATCTCCTGGTACAGGCGTGCAGCAGCGGGCCATCTTGGTCAATACATCCGGTGAACCCTTGACCAAAACGCCTTGGTTTGGGTTTCGCGGACCCCGAAGTGACTTCGGTGCCTGGATTGGGATCTCTTCCGTATCTGGTTCTGAGGTCAGACCCTGGAGTACCTTAATTCGCTCGATGACGCTGGTGACTGAGATTTGACCTTGTCCCAACGCCGTGAACAACGCCTGAGCATCGGTGAGCTTGTGCTCCCCCGCAATTTTGCCGATCACATCTGAATTCAGAATCTGTTGAAGCGGTAATCCCTGCTTGCGAAGCCCCTTGGTTAGTGCCTCTTTGCCCTCTTCGCTTGCCAACTCTCGGCGTTCGACGGTGAAGTAGTGCTTTATCTTGGCTCTGGCGCGTGGGGAGCCGACAAAGTTCAACCAATCCTTGCTAGGACCCGCACTCTCTGACTTTGACGTGAGGACTTCGACAACGTCACCAGCCTGCAATTTGCTCTCCAGCGGAACTAGCCTGCCGTTTACCTTGGCACCAATGGTTTTGTGGCCAACCTCGGTGTGCACCGCATAGGCAAAGTCAACCGGGGTGGAACCAGCAGCCAACCCAACAACCTTCCCCTTGGGGGTAAAGACGTAGAGCTCTTTTGCACCGATTTCAAACCTGAGATTGTCCAGGAACTCGGTTGGATCTGAGGTCTCCTCCTGCCAGTCGCTGAGCTGCTTCAGCCACGCGAAATCGACCTCCTGCTCCCCCTTCGACGACCCCTGCTTGTATTTCCAGTGGGCAGCGACACCGAGCTCAGCGCGTTGGTGCATCTCATGGGTGCGTATCTGAATCTCTACCGCACGCCCTTCGGGCCCAACCACGGTGGTGTGCAAAGACTGATACAGATTCAGCTTCGGCATGGCGATGTAGTCCTTGAAGCGGCCGGGAATTGGTGACCATTTAGCGTGAATCGCTCCCAGTGCTGCATAGCAATCACG
>JACCDY010240092.1_pt1 | contig 13689 bp, 7 predicted proteins | sample 7446391 | NCBI WGS metagenome assembly JACCDY01 (sample SAMN15323451, study PRJNA562643) | freshwater metagenome | isolation source: river surface water | place: USA:Blue River Watershed | collected 2017-08-18 | reverse complement strand
TGTTAATGGTCTCTTTGCACCGAAGTTGAACAAAAAGGGCCCTAAGTAATAGGTTTTAGATGTCTGCTCCACACTCCGACACTTGTGAAGTTGCCTGGTGGAATGACCCTGCAGTACTTGTAAGACAAGTAAGTTTCAGCGCATCGGGATGTACTATAAACTATATTAATAGTATCACTCGACTATTGGCTCTAGCCGTTCTCGTGGGTCTAATCGCGTCTGCATGGGCGGGAATGTATGCTTTTGTTTTTGTACTCGTATTTGCTCTGCTCGTCTCACTACCCCAGCTTCTCGGCGCTCTTGGAGCACAACAAGCAGTCGCTCCCGCTCCTCCTGCCAAGAACGCCGGTTCTTCTTCGCCGGCGACGAAAGAAGGCTTTGTTGGTAGTCAGGGGGAGTATGTTGTTGGTGCGGCGGAAAGTCCAGATCTCTACACATTACCGACTGCAAACAACCCATTTATGAATGTCCTAGTTTCTGATTACAAATACAATGTTGATCGGCCGATGGCTGGCGCAGTCGATGATCCGCAGTCCAAGCAGATTCTCGATGACTTCTTCCGTACACAATGGTTCTCGGACCCCACTGATGTCTTCGGTAAGACACAGAATCAGCGCCAGTTCATTACTATGCCCTCTACAAGTATCCCCAACGATCGCCACAGCTTCCAGAACTGGTTGTACAAGATCCCTGGCAAGACATGCAAGGAGGGTAATCGCAAGGCCTGTCTCGCTGGAACCGATGGTGGAGCTCTGCCTTGGTTGAATATGGAATAGACTTTTTGAGAAAAAGTCTCCAAAAACCAATGTGCTCTCTCTGCGAGAGAGCACTAGTTTAAGAGCTATTTTAACAAATTGTTAATCCACCCCCTATCCCCACAATACAATTAGGAATATTGCAATAACCCTAATTGTATACTAGACTTTTACCAAAAGAAAGCCGCCCCCCTCACCCTAAATGTACGATATCCCCAATCATGTTCATACTTTTAGGCAATCTATATGTCTCCGTTTGACCAGTGAGTGCATGAACTGCAGTCCATAGTCGAAGATTGTCTTCATTTAATTCAAATAATGCGGCGGTTGCCCCCATTGCATATTTTGCAATAAATTCAACAGGCAGTGGATCGGTCAAAACAACGTTAAGTGCAGGACTTGCGGCGCAAATAATCTTCCTTGCATGCGGATCTACTTCCAACACCCTAAATGTATTCCATGTTTGCCTTGGGGGTAGTTTGAAATGTATCTTATTGCACCCAATATACTGGTGCTTTACTATTGCTAGCTCAGACTCTAATAGTTTGCGTGGCAAGAGAGTGTACATTTAGGGTATTTGTATTACTATGCATTTAGGTTGTTTGATCTTATATATAATTGTATGTTATCCATTTATAATTTCCTATATATACTGTCCCAATCGATTGTCCTGTTGTACTAACTGTAACAAATGGTGCATCATTAATTGTCTGTGGAGTACCTGCGTTAGGATCTGTTTGAACTGTAAAATTATTTATTCCAAACGATCTACCACCATCCACGAAGAAGACAGCATTTCCTATATTGGGGAATTCAGGAAGAGTTGCAGTTAATGGACCATTTGCTGATGTATCTACAATATAACGATTTCCCGTTGCAGCACTGAAACTTATATCATATATAGTATTACTAAATGACTGCTCTGCATCTTGTGCTTGTGAAACACCTTGGTATCCTTGGTATCCTTGAGGGCCTTGTGAACCGCCACCACCACCACTAGCTGAATTCACTTTGTATAAATGAACACCATATGTTTTACCTTGGAATAATCCTCCTGGCCCTACATCAAGGCCTAATATACGTGTTGGTTGTCCAATGATAGTAATTTCAGTGAATTGATTTGGATCAGGGTATGGGGTGCCACTCTGATCATGATTATTTGAAATTAGCCCACCCAGTCTCCATACTGATATAATAGTATTATCTGTCATATCCACAATCTCCATAATTGTATTACAAATATCACCTGCAATATTGAAGACAGGGAAATAGTTGCTATTTGAATCTTTATTATCTGCTGTATAACGACTGAAAGCAAATGAATTATTAAACAAGGATGCTGCGGCTGGATCTATAGTAGGATACGCACTAACATCAGTAATATAAGTGAATTTACCTGCTTGATTGTTAGAAACATCTTGATCAGTTCCTAGCCATTCAAATGTTAAGAGCTGGAATGCATTAGATGAGCCACCACCACCACTTCCTTGAGGTCCAACGGAACCTTGAGGGCCTGTTGCACCAAGAATACCAGGAATACCTGCGACACTGAGATTCCACGCAGTTCCTGAAGTATCTGGATAATAAGTATCGATCGCAGTATCAACGAGTACAGTTAGGATACTTCCTGAAACAAGTGACACAGTACCTTCAATTATTGTTCCAGTTGCACCACTTGTTGCTGTCGCACGGATGCGAGTACCAAACTGATAGGCTTGAGCGTTTGTTGTTACAAAATTCTTATAGCCGCCAATTTCAGGATAGACTTCAGATAGTGAGGAAACAAGGTAGCCGCTACCTTGAGGGCCAGTAGCACCCTGGAAGCCCTGGAGACCTTGAGGGCCAGTAGCACCCTGGAAGCCCTGGAAGCCCTGGAATCCTTGAGGTCCCTGGGCTCCCTGAGTACCATCTAATCCAGCATTTCCTTGAGGCCCAGTCTCACCCTGGTATCCTTGGAAACCCTGGTAGCCTTGAGGTCCTTGAGCCCCTTGAGGACCCTGGGCTCCTTGAGGGCCAGTCTCACCCTGGAATCCTTGGAAACCCTGGTAGCCTTGAGGTCCTTGAGCCCCTTGAGGACCAGTCTCACCCTGGTATCCTTGGAAACCTTGAGGACCCTGGGCTCCTTGAGAACCAGATCCAGCAGGGCCAGTTGAGCCAATTGCACCTGTTAAAGATACATTATATGTTGCAGGTGATCCAAATGTACCTGACTTATTATAGATACTATTTATAATTATCTCGCCTGTACCATTGATATAGGCTTGAACCTTACCATTAAAGCGATTGTTAGAATTAGATAGATCGACAACAAGGATATCATTTTCAGTGGACCAGGCCCTATCTGTATTGATAAACATTGTTACAGATGATCCATCAACAGGATTAATTGTCTGAGGGGTTGGTGTTTGCGCAACATAGATGCTACCATTTATACCCTGATAGCCTTGAGGACCAAGGATACCCTGAGGACCAAATGATCCTGTTGTACCAGGGATACCTGCAACACTGAGATTCCACGCAGTACCAGAAACATCACCATTCAAATATGTATCAACAGTATCAATCAATACGCTAATAGTATTAGCAAGAACACCTGTTACAGTTCCCTCTAAGATCGTACCAGTTGCACCTGATGTTGCAGTTGCACGAAGTCGTGTGCCAGTAGAATAGGCCTGGGAGTTGGTTGTTACAAACGTCTTCACGCCGATTTCAGGATAGACAGTCCATGCTGAAGAGACAAGATATCCGCTGCCTTGAGGGCCTTGTCTACCTTGGGCGCCCTGAGGTCCTTGAGGGCCAGTCTCACCTTGGAAGCCCTGATATCCTTGAGATCCTTGAGGGCCAGTCTCACCTTGGAAGCCCTGGAAGCCCTGATATCCTTGAGATCCTTGAGGGCCAGTCTCACCTTGGAAGCCCTGGAAACCCTGATATCCTTGAGGGCCAGTCTCACCTTGGAAGCCCTGGAAGCCCTGAGATCCTTGAGGGCCAGTCTCTCCTTGGAACCCTTGGGCTCCTTGAGCCCCTTGAGGGCCAGTCTCTCCTTGGAACCCTTGGGCTCCTTGAGCCCCTTGAGGGCCAGTCTCTCCTTGGAACCCTTGGGCTCCTTGAGCCCCTTGAGGACCAGTCTCTCCTTGGAACCCTTGGGCTCCTTGAGGACCAGTCTCTCCTTGGAACCCTTGGGCTCCTTGAGCCCCTTGAGGGCCAGTCTCTCCTTGGAAACCCTGGAAACCCTGATAGCCTTGAGGACCAGTCTCACCCTGAGCACCTTGACTGCCGCCACCACCGCCACCAGATCCTGCTGGGCCAGTTGGGCCAATTGCACCCGTTAAAGATACATTGTAGGTTGTAGGTGATCCAAACGTACCAACCACATTATAAATTCTATTGATAATTATTTCACCAGTGCCACTGATATAGGCCTGAACCTTACCATTAAAGTGATTGTTGCCATTTGATATATCAACAACAAGGATATCATTTTCTGTTGACCATGCACAATTAGGTGCAATAAATATAGTTACAGAGGATCCATCAACAGGGTTAATTGTTTGAGCGGTAGGGGTCTGAGAGACATAGATGCTACCATTTCCTTGAGGACCTTGAGTGCCTGGGAGACCCTGCGGACCGAACGAGCCTGTTGTGCCTGGGATACCTGCAACACTGAGATTCCAAGCAGTACCAGAAACATCACCATTCAAATATGTATCAACAGTGTCGACTAGTACACTAATAGTATTAGCAAGAACACCTGTAACTGTACCTTCAACAATAGTACCAGTAGCTCCAGATGTTGCAGTTGCACGGAGTCGCGTGCCAGCCTGGTAGGCTTGAGAATTTGTTGTTACAAACGTCTTCACGCCGATCTCAGGGTAGACCTCCCATGTTGAAGAGACAAGATATCCGCTACCTTGAGGGCCCTGGCTACCTTGGACGCCCTGGAGACCTTGAGGGCCAGTAGCACCCTGTGCACCTTGGAAGCCCTGGGATCCTTGAGGGCCAGTAGCACCCTGTGCACCTTGTGCCCCTTGGAATCCTTGGGCTCCCTGGTAGCCCTGAGATCCTTGAGGACCAGTCTCACCTTGGAAGCCCTGAGATCCTTGAGGACCAGTCTCTCCTTGGGCTCCCTGATAGCCTTGAGGACCAGTCTCTCCTTGGGCTCCCTGATAGCCTTGGGCTCCCTGATAGCCTTGAGGACCCTGAGATCCTTGAGGACCCTGATAGCCTTGAGGACCAGTCTCTCCCTGGGCTCCCTGATAGCCTTGGGGTCCCTGAGATCCCTGGGCTCCCTGGTATCCTTGAGGACCAGTCTCTCCCTGGGCTCCCTGATAGCCTTGGGTACCTGTTGCACCTGCACCAGCCTGAGCTTCAAACCAAAATTGTGCAGTATTTCCATTATCAATTGAAACTAATCCAGAAACAACTATAACCCAGTAAGGAGGTACTGAATTATTAATTGAAATTATAACATTGCTATTATTATATGATCCATTCGTTTGTGCAGAATTTAGTATAAAAGTACGAAGTGTTGCCGCACCCTTTAAAGAGTTAAAATAGTTCTGTGTACTTAAACCATTATAATCAACATTATAAAATGTTAAAGTTGTTTGACCAGCACTAGGTGTATTTTGCACATAATTAAATAAGCCTTCACCAGTACTTACACTGCGATAATAAGGCACTAAATATCCAGGAGTCGCAGCCCCTTGTGCTCCTTGTGCTCCTTGTGTACCCGTTTCTCCCTGATAGCCTTGAGCACCCTGATACCCTTGTGCTCCTTGGGCGCCCTGTGGTCCCTGTATACCCTGATAACCTTGTGCACCATCTGAACCATTTGTTCCGTCATTACCCTGTGGGCCAGTAACACCTTGATAACCTTGTGGCCCCTGAGCACCCTGAGCACCCTGAGCACCCTGAGCACCACCACCACCACCGCTTCCATCACCCTGTGGTCCCTGTACACCGCGTAAACCACCATAAGGTAAACTGCGCCATGCAGTCGAGCCGTTACCTATTTTGAATAGATCAGTATCAGTTTCGATACCCATCTCACCCGCAGCTAAGACAGGATTGTTTCCTGACCAGTCGGCAGCCGTGCCGCGCCTGAGTTGGAACTGAATGAATGGCATTTCTATTAGTTCTCGAATACTTTTTCAATTGTTTCAAAAACGCTTGAACAAGTATCATATATCCATATTACAGCACAACCCTAAATGTACACGTAATGTCTATTAAACAACGCCGCCACAATCAAATGCTGGGCCGGCAGAGTAATTATTAATCGGAGCACCACCATCGAATGTAAATGCAGTTATTGGGCCGGCAGGGCCGGTGGGGCCGGAAACACCTTGACTGCCTTGAAATCCAGCTGAACCTGGATCACCTTGTGGGCCCTGTGTCCCAGAGGGCATTTGGATCGATAATGTCGTGTGAATATGTGAATAGTTTTCGCGACCCTGATATATTGTATAAAGGGATGTACTACTCGAGCCAGTGTTATTAGCCTTAATTCTGAGTATCAAATACGAGGTTGAGTTCAATGCAGTATGAGGAACATAGAAACTGGTGCCTAATTGTGACACTATTGTTGATACGATATCAGGCGATGATGTGGTTAATAGTACATCACCCGATGCATCACGATAGATAAGTTCAGTATATAAACTTACATTACCACTTGTATCAAGGGTATTTGCAAAAATCTGCGGATCCCACATTCCTGATGGCACAAAGAGGTCAGATAAATCATGTTGTCCAATGACAAAGGATGCGACGGTTACTCCAGCAGTTAGTGCATTGAGTGTGGTGTCAACAACAATTGTCGATGTATCAACTGGATCAGGAGACATGACCTTTGCGCCACTCACATCTGGCGTATATGTTATACCATAGTTGAGGTACAGTAAGAGTCCAGATGAAATACCATCAACACCTTGAGGGCCCTGAACACCGACCAATCCTTGAGGACCCTGGACACCTTGTGCACCCTGGAATCCTTGTGGGCCTTGCACACCTTGCGCCCCCTGGAATCCTTCAACACCCTGGACTCCCTCTCCTTGAGGACCTTGGTTACCACTAGTACCTGTGCCACCAGTAGCGCCGAAAACACCACCAACATACCAACCGATCTCTAATGGTCCTGTGACAGTTGCTGTTGATGATATAGATAGCGCTTGTACATAGATGTTATACGCATCCACATAATTAGAAATATCAGATACAGATAGAACAAGATAGAGTGCGAGACTATTATTTGCATCCTTAACAGTTAGGTATACAGGAACAGTTGGTAAGGTTTGGCTGATATCAAGGAACCATCTGCTATCGGTCTTGCCATATTTATCAGTGGTACTTGCACCAAAGGCATAAATGTCTAACAGTGTAGTTGGTGCTGCGGGTACATATGCGATATATCCTTGTGTATCTGGTGCACCAGACACATCCCATGTACGAGTATAATTAGGGGCAAAAGATCCTTGAGGGCCTTGATTGCCTTGAGGACCCTGTATACCAGTATGGCCTTGGGGACCTTGCACACCCTGGAATCCTTGGAATCCTTGTGGGCCTTGTACTCCTTGCACGCCAGTTTCACCTTGGGGGCCTTGTGATCCCTGGAATCCTTGGAATCCTTGGAATCCTTGCCATCCTTGTGGGCCTTGTACTCCTTGTACGCCAGTTTCACCTTGGGGGCCTTGTGATCCCTGCGCCCCTTGGAATCCTTGCCATCCTTGTGGACCTTGCTGCCCCTGGAAGCCCTGATCTCCTTGGGCACCTGTATATCCCTGCACACCCTGGAATCCTTGAGGGCCCTGGAAACCTTGGAATCCTTGAGGGCCAGTCTCACCTTGGAATCCTTGTGTTCCCTGGAATCCTTGGAATCCTTGGAATCCTTGGAATCCTTGGAATCCCTGAGGACCAGTCTCACCTTGGAAGCCTTGGAAACCCTGATAGCCTTGCCATCCCTGGTAGCCTTGAGGACCAATTGGACCAACAGGTCCAACAATTTGCTGAACAGCAAGAGATGTATGAATATGAGAATATCTTGCAGACCCCTCATAGTATGTTGTAATAGACTGATCTGATGTATCTGTATTGTTAGCAAACAACTTGAGTACAATTGATGATCCAGAAGGGAGCTCAGTATAAGGAATGAGGTAAGACTCACCTACTTGTGCAACAGATGTACCTACTGTAGAATTATTTGAAGATACAATTAGGGTTTCACTATTATTGGAAAGGCGAACATAGAGAGATGTGTAAAGTGAAACATTATCTGCTACTGTTGCTGATGCAAACACATTTGGGTCCCAGAAGCCAGGTGGTATAAAGATATCACTGAGATCGGCCGCCGTTATTACAAACTGTGAAATGGGGACGGCACTGCTACTAGGCGAGAGTGAAGTTACAACTGTTTGTTGAGATGCACCTGATTCTGTGGTTCCTAGATTCTTATAGCCGCTAATATCAGGTGAATGTGTCTGACTGTAATTCATAAACAGAACTAGACCAGATGATTGGCCGTTTGCGCCTTGGAAACCGCGATCACCCGTTGGTCCTTGGACACCCTGGTATCCCTGCGGCCCCTGAATTCCTTGGTAACCCTGTGGGCCCTGAATTCCTTGGTAACCCTGTGGGCCTTGAATACCCTGGTAACCCTGTGGGCCCTGATCACCTTGATCACCCTGCGGACCTAGATCACCCTGATCACCCTGTGGGCCCTGATCACCTTGATCACCCTGTGGACCCTGGTCACCTAGATCACCCTGTGGACCCTGATCACCTTGATCACCCTGTGGACCTTGGTCACCTTGAGGGCCACTCGACCCTGTCGCATAGTAGATTATACTTTGGATTGTAATGGGAAGAGTATGAGCACCATTTGTGGTAACTTGAAGTTGGTAGCCGCCGTCATATGATGAGAATGCATGAGAATATATTAGCAACGAATTGCGATATATAAGAATAGTAGATCCGGTAAAGTACATAGAAACAAGATCACCTCCAGTCGTTGACAGACTTTGAGGTGTACTCGGGAAAAGGGTACTGCTCTCTATACCCTGGAACTGTGATATACTAGCAGGATCGATAGTTAACACGAGCTGTTGAGTACCTGTACCATATAACCTAATTGTCAGGCCACATGTTTGTGGTAGAGTCGAAATAGTAGGAACCTTAATCTGGAAAAAGAATCCTTGGCTGAGTGCACCATATTTCTCGTAAGTGTATACTGCGGCATCCGTTCCTGAACCGGCAAATACGATCGAAGATGATGTTGGAATTACAACATCACCCGATGCAGCATATAATGTTGCTGTTCCAGCACCATAAGGTCCAATTATACCCTGTGCACCTTGAGTGCCCTGAACACCCTGAGATCCTTGTACACCCTGCTGTCCCTGGAAGCCTTCAAGACCTTGAGGGCCTTGTACACCCTGGAACCCCTGAGGACCTTGCGCACCTTGTGCACCCTGATACCCTTGTGACCCCTGTTGACCCTGAGAACCTTGGACACCCTGTACACCATTAGCGCCAATTACAGAATAACTCAAGGCAAAATAATCCTTATTTGAAAAATTCGGCAAAGTACTTGCCTCTAAATGTACATTTGTAATAACACCATGTGAAATATCTAACTCAACAATAGAACCAGCCGTTCTACTGAAAATATTATATTTTGAATCATTTGCCAGTGTAAATTGAATAGGTTGAGATACCGAAGATGCTAATATAGACATAACAGAGGTTAACCATGCAGTAGTCGTATTGTTACCAGTATCTGTATATGATACATAGATATTATATTCTGTACCACTTGTATCAATTGCAGCATGACCAGGTGCTATTGGTAAGAAGAATGGATCAGAGTATTCGAGTGGAATATACTGTGAGAGACCATTTGATCCTTGTACACCTTGGCTGCCCTGCCATCCTTGCCATCCTTGCGGGCCTTGTACACCTTGCCATCCTTGGTTGCCCTGCCATCCTTGGTTACCCTGTGCACCTTGTGTTCCTGCATCACCTTGAGGACCAGTTACTCCCTGCCATCCTTGTGCACCCTGCCATCCTTGTGCACCCTGGATACCCTGCCAGCCTTGTGGGCCCTGTACACCTTGCCAGCCTTGATTGCCTTGTGCACCTTGTGTTCCTTCCGCACCCTGAGGACCAGTTTCTCCCTGACTGCCTTGCCGCCCCTGTGCACCCTGCCATCCCTGTGGACCCTGTACACCTTGCCATCCCTGCCATCCTTGTGGTCCCTGTACACCCTGCCACCCCTGCGGTCCTTGCGCACCATCGATACCTATAGTACCATCGGAACCCTGTGGACCAGTTGCACCCGTTGCACCCTGTGCACCGCCACCTCCACTGCTTGAATTAATTCCAAACTGATACAAATAGCGTGAGATAAGATCAACCTGCCATTGGACTCCCATATCAGCATATGCATTATTAGCAGGCGCAAGGACAGGTAAATTATCTTTCAGTCGAAAAATGTAGGCTTTGCCATCAGAGGGGTAATTATTGCCATCGGTTGAAAGGGCACGCACTTGACCACTAACATCCCTAATTGTACAATTAATAGTAGAGGACGACTGAGTCGTAATTGATACAATCTGATACCCATAACCATTTAATGAAGAACTTACCCAATCCCCTACTTGTACATTATTACCTGTATAAGAAGAGACAATACCACTTGATGAATCAGAGTATTGTTGTGTTTGAATATCATTCAAGTTAGCAGTAAAATCATAGCTGTTTATTCGAGCTATAGCTGCTAACGTGAATCGGAGAACTAATGGTGAAGATGCCATGATACTATTATTTGCAAGATCTTAAACCAACAACTAACTTGGATAAGTTTGTAAATTTAAGTATAAATTTTGATAATCACGTGTGGTGAAGATAATGCAGTATCTGTTGGTGTGAGAAGTACTGAACCGGAATTAATAGGACCAATATATATTGCTACATCGTTTGAATTGTATCCTCCTTTGCAACTCGCTGCCGAAGGATAAATTATTGAAAATGTTCCATTTGATGCACCAAATGGATTTCCTGCCGCTGTCTTGATCAAATATGTTATGAATGTAGGTTGACCGATGTTTGTTGAAGTAATACTTAAATAATTAATATTTCCACCATAGTTTATATTTAGGGTGCCTGTATAACCTGATTCTAATATTAATTCACCGCTTAGTAGAACAACTAAACTAGACATTGTCAGATTGATGGTTGCAGCCAGTTTGATACCTGGTATGCCCTGATCCCCTTGAGCACCGGTTGATCCCTGTGGACCTTGCCATCCTTGAGGGCCTTGTACACCTTGCGGACCTTGCGGGCCGTCAATACCATCATTTCCTGTATCTCCCTTGAAGCCCTGTGGACCTGTTATACCCTGTGGTCCCTGCCAGCCTTGATAGCCGGAAGGCCCTTGTGGCCCCTGTATACCTTGGTATCCTTGTTCACCTTGAGGTCCTGTGGGTCCTTGCCAGCCCTGATAGCCTGTTGGGCCGGTGTAGCCTTGGAAACCCTGTACACCTTGAAATCCTCGCTCACCCTGTGGTCCCTGCCAGCCTTGGAACCCCTGATAGCCTTGCGGACCTTGATCACCGCGTGCAAGAGCAATACCTGCTGCAGCTGGTTCAGGTATAGGAATATCGGGAGGAACATATCCAGACATAATTCTAATAACATCGAATGTTTATCAAATTATGTTTATTCCTCATATTCACCCTAAAAGTATCATATTTTCATGCATTGTTCTTTTATCCGAATGAAGTAAATTGACCCATTGCTGTCCAAGTTACACCACGATATAATAGTGTCAATGATTCAATCTCAATACGATTAGCCGTTGCTGTTGGTGCAGTAGCGGAAGGCCATCTAATTGTTGTTGCTGTACCGTTGATATTTAGTGCATTAATATAAAATGGTGTTGCAGATTGACGAATTATTATAGTAAACACAATGGCCCGATCCGTAACACTTGCAGAGTTAGGGAAAGGAATATTAGTTAATGATAGTGTACAGTTAGCGGTCATACCAGAAATATCTAGGATTGCAGAAGTTGGCCAGCTGTGCGTGTATGTAGATCCAACAGCAGTCGTAGTTGACATGACCTCAACAATCGGTCTGAATACTGAGTAGCCGCTGCAGTCGATGGCTTTGATCTGACCAGATGAGTCTGTACTTGTATTACCACCAATATAGACTGAACCACCAACACCTAGACCACCTGTTATCGTCACAGCACCAGTAGTCGTTGATGTTGATGATGTATTATTTGTAAAGGCGGATTGAACAGAGGTTGTGCCAGTCCATGTTCCTGTGGGACCTTGGGTACCTTGGAAACCCTGCGGTCCTTGCACACCCTGTGGCCCTTGAATACCTGTTACACCTTGTGGGCCTTGTAGTCCTTGCGCACCTTGCCACCCCTGTGGTCCTTGAATACCTGTTACACCTTGTGAGCCTTGTACTCCTTGCGGTCCTTGCACACCCTGCCATCCTTGTGCACCTTGCGGGCCTTGAGAACCAAGATCACCTGCCCGTGTAAATGTCATAACAAGTCTATCTCCAATCGTAATCGTTCCTGCGGCTATAACATTTGATACAGTTAGGGCATAGTAACCTGAGTTAGCTGTTGCGGCAGTAATATTATATGATGTATTAACTGTTGAGCTGCCATTTTTGTAAAAACGAATAACACCTTTTATTGTATTTGTACTAGCACCTAGAGTTGCTAACCATGCAGTTACATTTGCACCATATGCATCAAAATTACTTGCATATATCGCAGTGGTTGATCCCCAACCAGATCCGTTTATTTTTAGATTCCCCGAGCCAGGATCTGTATTTGTTGCATTAACTGCAGTGTAGTTGTATTCAACTGAATATCCACCATACATACCTAAAACACCTTGATTACCTTGGCGACCCTGTGGGCCATCATTGCCTTGTGTTCCTTGTGACCCTTGTGCTCCTGTCACGCCTTGGGGGCCCTGTACGCCTTGACGACCCTGTGGACCTTGAACGCCTTGGGCACCTTGAAATCCTTGTGGTCCTTGAGGGCCATATGGCCCTTGAAATCCCCTTGGTGCTGTACCTGCTGACGGGAGCGATGGATTCGGCGGCAATGGTGGAGGCGGGAAAGCGATCGACATTCTATTTGAGGACAACCTAAATGTATTACGCGAAGTCTGATTAAAAGATGGATGGACAAGATTGGGAGACTGTTGTTGTACGCCGCCGTGGCCGGCCCGCTGGTACTGGTGGTGCAGGGGCCACTGGATCCCGGAACAAGGTGAAACGTGATTCAGGGGCCGATGAGAAGAAGCACCTGGCCGCGATTGATTCAACCGATGGTTTTGAGCACAAGCCGCGGTATTTGCCGCCTGAGAGCGTGAAGGCCCTTGTCGCTGCACGAATGGGTGCGGGTAAGACGCAGGATCAGCTCGATGTCGCCTGCAATTTCCCCAAGCATACCACGAAGGGCCTGGAGGCTCGGACACTCGCCCCTCGTTCGGACTATTACCGCGCGATCTCTCGAGTCCTACATGTTGATCTAAAAGCTGCACCCAAGCATTAAATATGCTTGTGGCAACATCCACATTATTTGCAACAAATGCATATCATGCACTTGTTAAAGGTCATGTCTTCTACGGCGGGGCATTTAGTTGCCTTGTTCTTACATCATGGTGGTATCATTTTAATGGAAAATACAATAACCGGCGGGCATTTATTTGTGATCAGGCCGCAATGTTATCAGTAGTATTTACTGGCGCGTATAATGTTATATTATTGCCAGCAGATCAAGCAGTCCTACCTGTATTATTTTTCCTAGCAACGTGTTTGACATATAAGATGGATATCGGACATTGGCTTGTGCATGTACTGGCATCAGTCGGGCATCATTTCATAATTGCCGCCGCAGCTACTT
>JACCDY010169697.1_pt1 | contig 13690 bp, 9 predicted proteins | sample 7446391 | NCBI WGS metagenome assembly JACCDY01 (sample SAMN15323451, study PRJNA562643) | freshwater metagenome | isolation source: river surface water | place: USA:Blue River Watershed | collected 2017-08-18 | reverse complement strand
TCTGGCCAACTCTTCTCATCACTTCGGCGTGGAACCCAGAGAACAAGATCTGCAAAAGAAATATCGGCGAGAAGTTGCCATTCGGCAACCAACTCCCCAAGTCGCGCCACATCAGCAGCAGAGAGTGAAGTAGAACCCTCTACCAGATGGCGAAATGGCATAACAAACTACTGAGCGCCGTGGCAACGCTTATATTTCTTACCGGAACCACAAGGGCAGGGTGCGTTGCGCGAGACTCCATCACTCTTAGATGTGGCGACTGAACCAGTTTCACTCGGCGCGGAATAACGCAATTCTTGCGATGGCGCTGCGGGTGTAACTCCTTTAGCTTCAACATGAGAATCTTCGACTTTGACTTCAACATTGAATAAGAAGCCAACCATCTCTTCCTTGACTGCATCCATCATTGCAGAGAAGAGGTCGTAGCCCTCTTTCTGATATTCGACGAGCGGGTCGCGTTGAGCCATCGCTCGCAAGCCAATTCCCTCTTGTAAATAATCCATTTCATAGAGGTGCTCACGCCACTTACGATCCAAGACGGAGAGCAAAATCTTTCGTTCTAATTCGCGAGTGACTTCCTCGCCGAGCTCGGATTCACGTTTTGCATAAGCGGCAAAAATGTCATCGATGATCCGTTGCGATAAGAAGTCGCCATCGAGGCCAGTGCGTCCACCAACTTCGTTTTCTAATTCTTCTACAGTAAATGAGATCGGGTATGTGGATTTAAGCACGGTCCATAGTTGGTTGAGATCCCACTCTTCAGGGAATCCTTCGCTAGTTGCAGAACCAACATATCCACGGATGGTGTCTTCGATAAATGTCATCACTTGCTCTTTAATATCAGCACCTTCAAGCACTTCACGTCGCTCGCGATAGATAACTTCGCGCTGGCGATTCATGACATCGTCATATTTAAGGACGTTCTTACGCATTTCAAAGTTCTGAGATTCAACCTGAGTTTGAGCGGATTTAATGGCATTTGAAACCATCTTTGACTCAATCGGCGTATCTTCTGGAATTCCTGCAGCGGTCAAGAACCGTTCCACTAGTGCGGAGTTGAAGCGGCGCATTAATTCATCTTGAAGTGAGAGATAGAAACGAGATTCACCGGGATCGCCTTGACGTCCAGAACGGCCACGTAGCTGATTATCAATACGACGAGATTCATGACGTTCGGTACCAAGTACATAGAGTCCGCCAAGCGACACCACTTCTTCATGTCCTTTTGCAACAGCAGACTTCTGTTTTGCTAATTCTTCAGGCCAGAGCGCTTCATATTGCGCGGCATCATCAACAGGTGAAATTCCCTGGCGCTGCAATTCGTAATCGGCCATAAATTCTGGGTTTCCACCCAACATAATGTCGGTACCACGACCGGCCATATTGGTTGAGACAGTTACTGCGCCGATAGTTCCCGCTCTTGCAATAATTGCAGCTTCACGTTCGTGCTGTTTTGCATTGAGAACTTCATGGGGAATACCTTTACGGCGAAGAGCTTGAGAGAGAACTTCAGACTTTTCAACACTGACGGTACCAACCAGAACAGGTTGTCCTTTGCGGTGACGCTCCATGATGTCTTGCGCAACCGCTTCAAACTTCGCTTCTTCAGTTTTATATACCAAATCTGATTGATCAATACGTTGCATAGTCTTGTTTGTGGGAATTGGGATGACGCCCAGCTTGTAAATCTGCATGAACTCTGAGGCTTCCGTCATTGCAGTACCTGTCATACCTGCTAATTTGTCGTAAAGACGGAAGTAGTTCTGTAGAGTAATAGTTGCTAGCGTCTGATTTTCATCTTTAATTTCAACACGTTCTTTAGCTTCTAGAGCTTGGTGCAGTCCTTCGCTGTATCGACGACCAGAAAGAACTCGACCGGTATGTTCATCGACAATCAAGAGTTCACCACTCATGATCACATAATCACGATCACGCTTGAATAGCTCCTTAGCTTTCAAAGCATTGTTGAGATAGCCAATCATGGGCGTATTTACCGCTTCATAGAGATTCTCTATCTTGAGCAACTCTTCAACTCGCGTAACGCCGGCATCAAGAATTCCTACATTGCGCTTCTTCTCATCAACTTCATAGTGCTCGCCTCGATTGAGTCTGCCTGCGATGGTGGCAAATTCCATATACCACTTAGTTGCTTTATCAGCTGGTCCGCTAATGATTAAAGGAGTACGCGCTTCATCAATAAGGATGGAGTCAACCTCATCAACGATTGCAAAATTGTGTTCTCTCTGGACGCAATCAGCGAGATTCCACGCCATGTTGTCTCGAAGGTAATCAAAACCAAATTCATTATTTGTTCCATATGTAATGTCTGCGCCGTATTGCTCACGACGCTCAGCTGGGGTCATGGAGGCAAGAATTACTCCGACCTTTAGCCCAAGGAAGCGATGAATGCGACCCATCCATTCACTATCGCGTTCCGCCAAGTAATCATTGGTCGTAACAATGTGAACACCAAGTCCAGTAAGAGCGTTTAAGTACGATGGAAGAGTTGCCACAAGGGTCTTACCTTCACCCGTTCGCATTTCGGCAATATTGCCTCGATGCAGTGCAGCTCCACCCATAATCTGAACGTCATAGTGACGTTGACCAAGTGTGCGCTTTGAGGCCTCTCGAACTACTGCAAATGCTTCAGGGAGAATGTCATCAAGATCCTCACCTTGAGATAACCGCTCTTTGAATTTCGCCGTCATAGAGCGCAATTCATCATCACTCATTGCAGAAAATGTTGCTTCGTGTGCATTAACTTCCGAAGCAATCTTCTCAAGCTGCTTGAGAGCGCGACCCTCGCCAGCGCGAAGAATCTTGTCGAGAATTGCGACCACGAATCAGCCTTCCATCAGTTATCGAGAGGGGTGTTGAGAGGGCTATCGTATTAGGAGTTGGTGGGCCGACGCACATGCGGTAACAGCGCCTAAAACTGTCATTTTTCTCTCTCTTAGGGCGTCAATTGCGTTCTTCAATGTGGCGCCTGTGGTCACCACATCATCTACAAGAATGACTGGACAATCGAGATAGCGGGAGACGGTAAATGCGCTTCTGAGATTCTCTTGTCTCTCTAAAGAAGTAAGTGTGGCTTGATCTCGTACCTTTTTGCGATAGGACAAGAGTTCAGCCCACTGCCCAACCGTCCTGTTATCAGTTTTACTTTGGCAATCTAATTCGATTACGCGCTTCATGATCGGATGAAGAAAGGACTCTCCTCTCCTTTTGATTGCTTGCTTAGAAGATGGAATTGGAACTAAGAGATATTGATTGACATCAATTACGGCCCTTAGGGAGACCAGTGATTGTGTAATTGCCTGCGCTAGAAGATTTTGGGCAGTTCTATTCCTCTCTTCTTTTGCCTTGATTACTACTTTTGAAATTTCGCCATCATAAGCCACAGTGGAAAAGGTTGGAACCGAATCAAACCGAATCTTCTGCGCCGATCCGCTCCACTTCTTCAAACAGCTACTACATATCTCGTCATTAGTCTTTCCACACATAATGCAGATTTGTGGAAATATTAGAGTCTTCAAACCTTCAAAGATGTTTTTCTGCGAAGTGAGATGTGATGTCATCCCTTAACTATGGTGCTTGCTAAAACACTAAGTTACAAAAAATATCTATGCTGTGGGAATCTCTGATATCGCAGGCACAGCAATGGTCTCTCCGTAAACTCTCGGTAATGTGAGGACAAAGTTAGAGCCTCGACCAATCTCGCCCCATACTTTTATTCCGCCGCCATGCAATTCGGCATCTTCACGCGCAATTGATAATCCAAGACCCGTTCCGCCGCGAATTCGTGACCGCGAAGGATCAGCGCGCCAGAAACGATCGAACACGCGCTCAATGTGTTGTGGTGTCAGCCCAACGCCATAATCGCGGACTGATACTGAGACCGCACTTTCATTAACTCGTAGCGTTAACTCAATGGGTTTTCCTTCAGAATGGTCAATGGCATTAGCCAGGAGATTGCGCATAATTCGTTCAATTCGACGAGGATCGCCATCAATAATGATGTTCGAATCTGGGAAATCAAAGGTGAATTGAGTATCACTCTCTTTTGAGGAAAGACCCAAGTCATCAGCACAACGTCGAACTAGAGCGTTCATATCAACTTTATCAAGTGATAGAGATGCCACTTCAGCATCAAACCTGCTGACTTCTAGTAGATCTGCCAATAGATTTTCAAATCTTTCAATCTGTGAGAGCAAGAGTTCAGCGCTGCGAGCAATAACAGGATCAAAACTCTCCCGAGCCGAGAAGATCACATCTGAGGCCATCCTGATAGTTGTGAGTGGGGTACGAAGCTCATGAGAAACATCAGATACGAAGCGCTGCTGAACGCGAGATAGATTTTCTAGTCTTGTAATTTGCTGTTCCAGCGTATCCGCCATTTCATTAAACGCTGTTCCAAGTCGAGCAATCTCATCTTGGCCCTTCACTTCCATACGCTGCATCAAATCTCCTGAAGTGAGTTGCTCTGCAACTTCAGCCGCTTGTTTCACTGGTTTAATGACTTGGCGTAGAACTATTGATGCCACCATCATGATCAGAACAATCAACAGAATTCCAGTTCCCCACATGGATCGACCAATCAAGTCAACAGTTCGTTGTTGTGAATCGAACCCAAATAAAACATACATCTCGTAATTCCCCACCCCAGGAATCGAGATCCTCTCTCCCACGACGAGGCCATTTAGTATTTCTCCATTGATGTATTTGAGCTGGGTTCGCTCCCAGTGAATGGCATCGTCTTTTTGTACTTTAGAGCGCAATTGATCTGAAATTGATGCAGGTTCAAGAAAGTTTGAAGTCGTTACTGCGGGAATGTTACGTATCTCTTTATCTCTTGAGTTAAAGAAGGCAATCTCACGTCCGGAGTCTTTAGCGCTCACATCTGAGGAATTCACTAACTCTGCAACGAGGGATGCAATATCTGTCGAACGATTGAGAGAGGCAATAATGAATCGATAGTTCGCATTCTGTATCGCAGAATCTCCTTCAGTGATTGATGCAGCAATTTTCTCTTCGAAGATGCCATCGGCGATACGGGTGTAGAGATTTGATCCTAGAAAATAGATGAGGGCTATCGAAATAACACTAGAAAGAGTAAAGACCTTTAAGAAGAGCGAGCGGCGAAAGATATTGAGTGCCATGACTTAAGGCTCAGCCTCGTGGACCTAGTGCGCCTGCCTTATATCCAATTCCTCGGACGGTATTGATAATCGTTGGATTTTCTGGATCATGTTCAATCTTTGCTCGTAATCTCTGTACGTGAACATTCACAAGACGTGTATCTGTTGAATGGCGATAACCCCAGACTTCACCTAAGAGCGCTTCACGGGTAAAGACTCGACCCGGCTCTTTTGCTAGAGCAACCAGAAGATCAAACTCCAGGCGTGTCAAAGGAATTTCTTTTCCACCACGGGTAACTGTGTGCTCGACAATATCAATTGCGAGATCACCGATAGTTAAATTACTTGAAATTTCGCCACCCACTCGACGTAAGCGGGTACGGATTCGCGCGACTAATTCTGAGGGTTTAAAAGGTTTGACCATGTAATCATCAGCGCCCGCTTCAAGACCTTTAACAATATCGTGGGTATCGCTCTTGGCCGTGAGCATCACGATGGGAACGCGCATCGATTGTTTACGAATCTGCTTGCAAACTTCAATTCCATCAAGACCAGGAAGCATGATGTCAAGCAGGACGAGATCTGGCGGATTATTACGGAAGACATCAATCGCCTCATCGCCGCGACTTACGAGATCCACTTCGATTCCGACACCGTTGAGAACGATGCCAAGCATCTCGGCAAGATCTTGATCGTCATCAACGACCAAAACGGAAGTCATTAGCTACCGTGCTTCCAAGAGTTGAGGTATTCGTCTTGAATTGGCGTGAGCGTATCGATTGTTGCTCCCATGCTCTTCAATTTAAGACGTGCAACTTCCTTATCAATTTCGGTGGGGACATTGTGAACGCCAGGTGCAAGAGACGCTGCAGTTTTGACAAGCCATTCAGCAGTAAGTGCCTGGTCAGCAAAAGACATATCCATCACAACCGCGGGATGTCCTTCGGCTGCACCAAGGTTTACCAAGCGTCCTTCTGCGATGAGAAGTAGACGACGGCCATTAGCAAGAACATATTCATCGGTCTGATGGCGAATACGTGAATTCTTCTTTGAATTTTTCTCAAGCCAGGCGACATCAATTTCAATATCGAAGTGGCCCGCATTTGCCAGGATTGATCCATCTTTCATAAGAGAGAAATGTTCAGCAGTGAGAACTGTTCTGTTTCCAGTAACAGTAATAAAGATGTCTCCAATCTTCGCAGCTTCAATCATCGGCATGACGCGATAGCCCTGCATCAAAGCATCAAGTGCCTTGGTGGGATCAATCTCAGTAATGATGACATCTGCACCCATACCTCGAGCGCGTTCTGCTACGCCTTTTCCGCAATATCCAAATCCAGCAACAACAAATACTTTTCCACCGATAAGTTGGTTTGTGGCGCGGAAGATGGCATCAATTGTGGATTGGCCAGTTCCATAGCGATTATCAAACATATGTTTTGTATCAGTGTCATTCACTGCAATCATCGGAAATGTGAGCGCGCCATCTTTTGCCATCTGCTGAAGACGGATAACTCCCGTGGTGGTCTCTTCGCAACCACCGGTGATGTCCTTCAATAATTCTGTACGAGTAGTGTGAAGCGTATTGACGAGATCGCATCCATCATCAAAAACTTGATGAGGAGCAATATCAAGCGCTGCATTGATATGTGCGTAGTAACCATCTCGATCCACGCCATTTTTCGCAAAGACGCTAATTCCATATTCATGAACGAGAGCAGCTGCTGTGTCATCTTGGGTTGAAAGTGGATTTGAAGCGCAGAGAGCTAGTTCTGCACCGCCCGCCTTGAGGGTGCGCATGAGGTTGGCAGTCTCAGTTGTGACATGCATACATGCAGAGAATCGAATGCCCTTAAATGGCTGCTCTTTCTCAAAGCGCTCCCGAATTTGAGCGAGAACCGGCATGTTGCGTTCTGCCCATTCAATGCGCTTTTTTCCTTCTCCAGCAAGAGCAGGGTTAGCTATGTCGTGCTTGGGAGCGGTCTGTGTTGCAGGGTTCAAGGGATTCTCCTAAAACTTCGCTTATATCAAGGTGTGGTGCAACTATGAGGAAGGCAGTTTACCCGTTCCGTATTAAGCGCAACACCAATTCCTGAACCCGAAGCATCTCCTCATGCGTAATAGCTTCAACATTAAGCCTTAATAAAGGCTCGGTATTCGAAGGACGTACATTAAAGGACCAATCTTGGGCGGAGACTGTAAGCCCATCTAATTCATCAAATGTGACATCTTCCTCGCGTGAATCCTTACTCGAATTCTTGCTCGAATCCTTGCTCGAAGAGAAATGTGTCTTGATGAGCTGGATTGCAGCCTTTTGATCTTCAACTTTGGTGTTGATCTCACCACTTAAAGCGTATTTGTTAAAACGAGACAGTAGCGCTGAGAGCGCTTCTTGTTCCTCAAGAAGAGCAGCGATGGCATGTAGTGCAGCGAGCATTCCGGAATCTGCGCACCAAAAGTCTTTAAAATAAAAGTGGCCAGAGTGCTCACCGCCAAACACTGCTTGATTTTCCGCCATCATCTTTTTGATGTACGAATGCCCAACCCGACTTCGAAGTGGAACACCGCCTGCTGCAGAGATGACTTCTGGAACAGCGCGCGAACAAATCAAGTTATAAATAACTGGAGCACCGGGATTTCTTACAAGTTCCCTTTCTGCAATAAGAGCAGTCAAGGCTGAAGGTGAAACGAGAATTCCTTTTTCATCGACGAGGAAACAACGGTCAGCATCACCATCAAAAGCTAGTCCGATATCAGCTTCTTTGTTCTGCACGAGTTTTTGTAGGTCAACAAGATTTTTGGCTTCGATTGGATTGGCTTCATGATTTGGAAAAGTTCCATCGAGGTCAAAATAAATTCCATCCACGATTGCGTTGATACGGGACATTACAGCTGGCGCAGTGTGTCCTCCCATGCCATTTCCAGCATCGATGGCGATGCGGATCGGGCGTCCTTTAAATGTTCCTGCAAATGTGTTGGGCGGAAATAGACCAAATAAAAACTCAACATATTCGGTGAGTAAGTCGCGGGAACTCTCTTTCCCTACTGGGCGATTGGGAATGGCGAATCCCTCGCTTATTCCAAGCGCAATCTGTTCCTTTATCCAGAGCAGGCCAGACTCTTGGCCGATGGGCTTAGCGCCGCTTTTACATAACTTAATTCCGTTGTATTCAGCAGGATTGTGACTAGCAGTAAACATGGCACCAGGCAGATTGAGATGGCCTGAAGCAAAATAAAGTTGATCCGTCGATGAAAGTCCAATGCGAATGACATCTAAACCTTGCGAGGTAATTCCATCAGAGAATGCTGTTGCCAAATCGGGAGATGATGGACGCATATCCTCTCCCACGACGACTGTGGCGGGTTCACGCTCTCGTTCAACGAATTTTGCAAAAGCAATGCCTAATGAAAAAGCAAAATCGGGCGTAATTTCGTCATCAACTAAACCCCGAATGTCGTAAGCCTTAATTATCTTGTCAAGTACAGCGCGATCCATAATTTCTTGGCTCTTTTATCTAGCTTTGATTATCGGGATTTGACGACTGCTGTGATGTGGTGTGATGCGGTATTGCGCGAAGATGTCCACGTCTTCCAACTTCTGGTGTTATGGGTTTAGGAGCGAGATCAATTTTCGCACTCTGTCGAATGGCTTCAGCGATCGCAAGGACATCCTCGGGTGATGGTTCTGCTTGATGAGATTCTGGATCATGAGCGATCACAGTCCAGCCGTTGGGAACCTTTAATTTCTCTGAGTGTTCCGCGCAGAGATCGTATGCATGAGGTTCTGCATAGGTAGAAAGTGGACCAAGCACGGCGGTTGAATCTGAGTAGATGTAGGTCAACGTGCGAGCAGCATGAGCGCTACATCCACTTCTCGTGCAGCGTCGACCAACCGCACTCGGGCGATCAGATGAAGACGAGTTAACCCCGGTAGACATGTCGCGAGATTAGTCCGAGGTCACTCAATAAACTCGTATTGACCGAGATTGGAATCTGGTGCGTCTTTATATACATCGCAACCTCTATCTCACTTCTTTGGCTGAATAACTGCAATATCGGCAATAGGTTTGGTTGCGCTCTCAAGGTTTGTACTCAAGGTGATAGGGAGATGAGTCACGCCATCTGCTGTAACCCATGACATAGCGCCTACAGAGCCACTCCTATTAGTCACTGTTATCAAACGAGTATTGGCTGGAACTTTCCAGTTAACAATCTCTTCGCCAATGAGGGTCTTAACGCCACTCTTTCCACGGTTATCACGCCAGGCGATATCAATCTGGATGCGCTCGCTAACGAAAGAGAAAGTTGGTTCTAACCCATATAAGTTGAAAGAGACAGTTCCAAAGCTCTGTCCCGGCGTGCTCCACATGAAGTCAGAGAGCGACCCTCTCTTCACTTCAGTGAAAACTGACGCAACGATAGGTTCTGAGGCAATAATCTTTAGCGCGAATGTTTTCTTTCCTAGATCAACACCGCTGAGATTAATATCTCGAACCTCTTCTGGCTTCAATGTGAAATTACTGAAGCCAACAGGAATAAACACTCCTTCTGGAGAAATGACTTCGATGCTGGCTGTTGCATCAATTTTTCCTGGTGTCATGAGTCGAATGGAATGTTCAACTTTACTGTTATCTCCAATTTTGATCGGCAGTCCTGGAATTATTAACTCTCGAGCTGCAGCACTTAATGGTGCAACAAAGTCTCCACCCACATTGTTTAAACCTTTGACACGCTCATCCAAGAGATAACTTGTCACGCGCCCACTTCTAGTTTCAACTCTCATGGCGATTCGACTTGATCCAGGGTCAAGAGAATCAACACGGATGACTTTTTCAGATGATGGCTTGACTGTGACCGGTACTGGTTGTGTAGCGCCGTTTTCAGAATAGCTCGTAATATCTACGATGGCATCGCTCAAACCACTGTTGACGAGAATGATTTTCGACTGACTCGTAACGTTTGCAGTGCCTCCCACAAACCAGACAACAGGATCACTGACCGTGCAGATTGTTGCTGCGGTCCACTTATTTGCCCGCGTTTGTAGCTCCACCGTGTTTGCCGGGCTTCCTTCAACGAGAAGCGCGCCACGTCCCATGAGATATGAACCTTGATTGTTCTTCACCAAGTCAGATTGAGGGCGATTTATATCTCTGATCGCTATTTTCTTATTTGGAATAAGAGCAGTTGCTTTCGCATCTCCAATCGGTCCTGGGCATGCCGTTGCTGGATAAGACTGGGTAACTTCGGTAATCGATGAAGTTTGAGGCAAAAGATGTGCCGCATGGAGTACGAGAATGAAGATGAGTAATGCAATAGCAGCCCTAGTTTCTTTAGCGCGTTGCAAGGGAGTTGTAGAACGAGAATTTGTCATGCCAACTCCTCCTCTCGCATCTGACTACGTCTACGCCGTGCTGGAAGAGCAAGAACTATGAGAGAAACAAAAGCAATAATCTGAAGTGAGATCCACCCACGCCGAGAAGTCGCATCATGGAAGATAACGAATTCACCTGGCTCAGGCGCAATAAACCTAGGTACGCCATTTTCCGTTTCCTTTGGCTCTACATATGTTCCATTGAGCAACATCTTCCAGCGGTTATCAAATTTTTCCGTAATGACAATTGTTCCGGCGCTGGCCAGAGTTCCTTGTGCGCCGATTTCTCCACTTGGTAAAACAGCAAACGTTCCATCTTGCGACAAGAATGAAATGTGTCCAAGGGCGCCAGGAATCTTCCATGAAATGCCTTCGTTGGTGGAGGCTGCTCGAGTAAAACCACCAGCGCCATCAATGGTGCGAACAACTTCTTCATTGATTGGTCGCGCCATAAAGACATAACGAATTCCAAATTCTGCAAAGACTGCACTACTTGCTACACCCGATCCTGAAATGAGATCAACGACTGCTTTATTGACCACAGGGGCTAAACCAGTCATTACATCTGGCTCGCCCAACTTCAGGTCACCGTCACGCGCTACAAAGTAATTGATGCGTCCCGACTCAACCCTAAAGACAAGAGTTTTGAATCGATCATCGGTCTGAGCATTTGCAGAGATGAAAGCCGGTAGGGCGGATTTCGTTTTTGCTTGGAGTGGTGCCGAATCGGCCGTCGATATCCACCATCCTGCAGAGAAAAGTACTGAGAAAGTTGCGACAACGCTGGTGAAGCCCAGAAGAATGTGGCGGTAATTGATGTGAGATTGCGACATCGTTGGCAGATAGTTATCAACCAGAAGAACAGCTGCAACGAGCGCCGTTAAAGTTGGAATCACCATCAAACTTCCGACCCAGAGTTGTTCTGGCTCAAACTTTCCATGACCAGCTACTTCTCGAGAACCGAGCAGAGCAGCGAAAGCAATAAAGAAGAGCGCAACCTCTCCAAGGCGCGCGGTTCTACTGACAAAGATCGCAATTATCGAAATGATGAGAATCGGTGAAAGCACCCAAATTGGGGGCGCACCAACTCCACCAGGATTTCCCAAGATCACTGATAGAACTTCTCCGCCAGCAAGATTGAGCCCAGGGTCAAGGAGAATTCTTGATGGATGAAGAATGAATTCAAGAGACCATGGTGCGCAGACTGCAATAGGCGTTGCAATGAGTGCAATTCTTCGAACATTTCTCTTATCAAAGATTTCTTTATTAACTGGATTTGTCGCAGAGTTGAAAGCCACAACATCAAAAACAACAAGTATGAATTGCCAGAGCACAATAGACATAAATGTCAGCGGCGAGAACGCGCACACGATAGTAAGCAATAGCGCCAACCACCATGTCTTGCGCCAATTGAGATTCTCAAGTTGTTCTAACCCAAACAATGAGCGCACTAACCATGGACCAACAACAATAAGAATGACTGTTCCTAAACGCCCAGAATTGATGGCGGAGAGCGTTACTGGCGAGAAGGCATAAATTAACGATGCTCCCAGCGCTAAGAAATGAAGCTCGGTGAATTTGCGCGCCAATAAATATGCGCCCCACATTGCAAGAGGTACTGCGGTGATAAAGAGCGCCGTGACGAAAAAGGAGGCGCTAGCTCCAGTAAAGAGCGAGGAGAGCCCGATAAACGCCACCCACGGAGGAACATTGGCGCTCGATCCCAATCCGACTGTATGCCAAGAATCTGCATACATGCGGAGCAAATCCAGAGCGCTCGATGGCGCTTCAGGTAATGCGCCGCCAACGAGTTGTCCGAATCGATTTCGAGAGGCAAAAAGTGCAATCAATGTAACGAAGAGAGAGATCGACAATATTGGTCGCTTCGCCAGCCACGTAATAGGTGAAGGAGCTTTCACAAGTTCGATGTCAGCATTTTCCAGAGCCTCATCATTAAGGTCCAGAGCAGATGAGGTACTAGTTCCAGAATCTTTGTTGATGGCTGTTGCTCGCCACGATCTCGATATTGCAGCTCCAGTACGTTCAAGAGCAAGCTGAAGTTGTGATCCTCGAGGAGGCACAAATCGGGCGACCACACGCGAAGAAACTAAGCGGTGTTTTCGCCGATTTCTGCGAGCCCGAAACAGATCCTGAGGTTGCAGAATCAGAAGCGCAACAGCTGCGATTTCATCGAGCGCATAACCAGGAAGTTTTGCTAAAAGAAATCCAATAGCGCGAAAGATTGATGCACCAAGTAATTGCAGAGCAATAAATGGAACAAGCCACCACGAAGAGTTTGCGAGGAGAACATATGCTGCATGACGTCGATCAAGAAGTAATGGGCGATGCAGTAGCGCTCCCTTTACATCTACGCTCCGTCGTTCATTTGACGCTGCTTCAGCATGATAAGCGATTGCGCGTGGCGCAACGATGACTGAGTGTCCAGCAGTATGAACTCTCCAACCAAAGTCAACATCATCACGGAAAAGCGCAAGCTCTGGATCAAAGCCATCGAGTTCTTCAAAGACATCTCGACGAATCAGGGCTCCTGCGGTACTGACCGATAGAACTTCACCAACATTGTCATGTTGACCTTGATCTTGTTCGCGATATTCAAGGCCCGTCCATCGCGCACCATTTCCAGCAATGCTTACGCCAACTTCAAGCAGATGGTTTCGATCATGCCAGCCGCGTAATTTTGGGCCTGCCATGGCAACGCTTGGCCGTTCTTCCACTGCAGAAAGAAGTTCTTGAAGGGCATGTGCAGCAGGCGCGCAATCGTCATGAATCAGCCAGATCCATTCGGTTTTTCCTTCGGGAGCGCTTTTGAGTTTTGAACTCTGCAGCGCTTCTTTTACTGCTGCACCAAAACCAGTTTCACGATCTGTAGTTAATGTTGTAATACCAGCGCTTTTAAGAAGTTTTACTGAGCTATCACTCGAACCAGTATCGATTGCAATGACTTGATCAATCTCGCGCTTTTGTTTGGCAAGAGATGCGACAACTTCAGGAAGCCATAACGCACCATCATGAGAAACAATGATGGCTGTGACAAAGTGCTGTGATGAAGTCGGCATTTCACCGCCTCGTTCTTTCAGGTAGAACTAAATGAAATCTGGAATCAGTGAATTTATGCTGGACGGCGCTTGAGTCTGCGGCGTTCGCGTTCGGAGAGTCCACC
>JACCDY010971222.1_pt1 | contig 13693 bp, 11 predicted proteins | sample 7446391 | NCBI WGS metagenome assembly JACCDY01 (sample SAMN15323451, study PRJNA562643) | freshwater metagenome | isolation source: river surface water | place: USA:Blue River Watershed | collected 2017-08-18 | reverse complement strand
CCACGACAAGGAGGAGGTCGGGCTTCCTCGCCAAAAGCTCCTTGAGTGCATCCTGACGCTCCTGGGTGGCGCCGCAGATCGTGTCGAAAAGGCGGAAATTAATGTCGTTGCCATCCCGCTGCACGATGGCTGCGCGAAGCAGTCGCTGCACGGCCTCGGTCTCCTCCCGGAGCATGGTGGTCTGATTGGCCACCCCGATCCGTTGAAGATGCAGCTCGGGATCGAATCCTTCCGAAAATCTCCCCTCGAATTCCCTCAGAAAATCCTCCCTAGCGACTTTTCCGGCGATGAAATCACGGACGCGTCCGGCTTCCTCGAGATTAAGCACCACCAGATAGCGGCCGTTGCCCGTTCCGAGGGCACGGGAGGCGGTGGCACGGGTCTCCTCGTGGGAGGCCTTGCCATGGATGATTGACGTGACCTCTTCGGAGGCATTCTGCCGCACGCGCTTCCAGACACTCATCACGTCGCCACAGGTGGTGTCGACGATGCGGCACCCGTGTTTCCTGATCTCTTCGACAAGAGGCACCGTGGCACCGAAGGCCGGGACGATGACCACATCCTCGGGACCGAGATCCTCGACATGGGGACGACCCGAGGCTTCAAGCAGGTTACGGATCCCAAGGGCGGCGATCTGGGAATTGACCTCGGGGTTGTGGATGATCTCCCCGATCAGGAAGAGGCGTGCCTCGGGAAAGACCTTTCTGGCGGCGTAGGCAAGGTCGATCGCACGCTCGACCCCGTAGCAGAAGCCGAATTGCTTCGCGAGCAGGATGGTGGTTTCCCCCGAGGTGAGCACTGATCCGTTGGCACGGATCCTCTCCACCAGACTGCTGTGGTAGTGGCTCTCGACCTGCTCCTGGACCCGGGTCATGACCTCCGGTGTACGGAGGTTGACCTTGGCGGAGGGAACGGGTGTGGAGCTCACATCAACGGGCTTACTGCAGGACGCCTGGCTTAACCTTCTCGAAGTAAACCGACGAGGTCATCACGTTGTCAGGAAGATCGGGATCGTTGTAATCCTGGGGACGGGGAGTCTTGGCTCCCAGCGTGGCATCCTCGGGCTGGGTATTGGCGATCTTGACGGGTGTTCCCACCTTCACGAGTTCCCAGAAATCCCCCGCATCGTTGGCGTGCAAACGGACGCATCCGTGGGTCTTGGGCGTGGGCCATACCCATCCCTGATGGAAGCCGTAACCGGGTGCGAACTCCACCCAGTAGGGCATCGGGTATCCGACATAACGACCATTGGCCCTACCCGCCTCGCATGGGACGATCTTGGCTCCGGAGATGGCGTATCCGTAGCTTCCGGAACGCTTGTTGCGCTCCTTGCGGGTCACGCAAAGATTCCCCTTGGGAGTGGGCTTGGTGGGCATTCCGACACAGCAGGCGGTGACGAGCAGGGGCTTGTTTCCCTCCATGACATAGACCATCTGCTTGTTCAGCGAGACCTTCACCACGACATTCGAGGGATTCTTCGGCTTGTAGGCGGGCTGGTCGTAAACCGTGCGGAAGGGAGAGGTGGCGCACCCGGCGAGGAGCAGGGGAACGGCAATCAGGGCTAATGACTTCTTCATCCCCAAGATACAAACCCGAAACAGCCCCCCTGTCAAACCGACCTCCTCTCTACGCAGTTTACCTTTGTGCCCGTTAATCGTAGATTGCCGGGGAACGAGATGATCAAGGCCGATGACTTCAACTATGCGCTGGAGAACACCCGCGTGGTGATCGCCCCCAGCGGAACGATCGAGACCTACGGCCAGACCAGTTTCCGCTTCCGTCTTGTGACCGAACCGATGGACGAGAGCGGCAGCGTACGCCTGCGCATGGGGATGATCCATGCCGAGCGCCCCCGGATCCTCGCCCCCCAATACATCAGCCGCCTTCTGCTGGAGGGATTCGGCGACAAGGCTCGGGAATTTGCGGGATGGATGGAGGAGCAGAAGGACATCCATTTCCTGCGCTACGGCTTCAGCCTTAGGAAAACGGATCTCTCCGAGCATCTGCTGAGGCAACCCAAGGAGGAAGTCCTCGAACGTCTCCGCGAGGAACTCCGTCGCGACGATGACCCGATGGATACCCTGATCGAGGGGATCGACGATGCCTGGGAGGTCTGCCTGATGAAATTCACCATGGACATGATCCGGCGCTCCGCCGGCGAGAATGTCGCCGAATGGAAGCGACGCGGACTGATTTGAACCACCCTTACCGAACGACGACGATGAAAACATTCAAACTCACCATCCTGCTGATCCTCGGGCTCCTGATCTTCGGCTCCGCCGGGTTCTTCGGATACGAACTCTTCATCAAGCCGGGACGTGTTGAGAAACGAGAACGCATCGCCGCCGCCAATGCGCCGGCCCCCACCCCGACTCCCGACCCGGGCGCCCCGGAACTCGCCCGCCTCAAGGCACTGCGCCAATCCGGCAAAACCGCCGAGGCCCGTGAGGGACTGACGGCATGGACGGCCACCTACACGGCCTCCCCCCTCCTTCCGGAGGCCAGACGCGAACTTGGGGCCGCCAACATGACACTCCTCTTTCAACCCGGAGCAAATCCCTCCCTCGTCACCTACACGGTGGTCAAGGGGGACTCGCTGGCAAAGATCGCCTCCAAACACCACTCCAGCGCCGAGCTGATCCAGAAAGCCAACCAGCTCCCCAACATCAACCTCCAGATCGGCCAGCAGCTTGTCATCCCCTCGCTTAAGACCTCGCTGGAAATCGACCGGGCCGCCAAGACCCTCACGCTCCTCGATAACGGGACTTATTTGAAAGAGTACGCCCTGCTTTCCGCCCCCCCCGCTCCCAAGACCCCTTCCAACATCACCTCGAAGATCCTCGACAAGGTCGTGACCTCGGGAAACAAGCGGATCGCTTTCGGGGACAAGGCCTACGCCGCGGCCGAGAAAACCATTCTTCTGGCACAGTCACCCGCGATCGTGGGAGCAGCAGCACCTGCCGCACCTGCCGCACCCGTCACGCCTCCCGCCGATGGCGCCACCAATGCCGTGGCTGCCCCCTCCCCGCAGTTTCCGGGCGGCTATGTGCTCAGGATCGAGGAATTCGAGGAACTCTTTCCGCTCGTCTCCCGGAATACTCCGGTCATCATACACTGAAACGATCCGATCCCTTCCCATAGCACCACGCAGCACTCATCCACTGCCCACTTCACTCTGCCACCATGACCGTCCAGCCCCTCGATTTTGAACTCCCGATCGCCGAACTTGAACGCCGCGTCGCGGAACTTGCCGAACGCCGCCCCTCCGAGGATCCGCTTCTGGTAGCAGCCCGCGAGGATCTCGAGAAGGAGCGCAAGGCCCTCTACGGGAACCTGACGCCCTGGCAGCGCGTGCAGATCGCCCGTCACCCCACCCGTCCCTACTTCCTCGATTATGTGGAAGCCTGCACAACCGACTTCGTGGAACTCCACGGCGACCGCCTCTTCGGCGACGACAAGGCAATGCCGGCCGGCATCGGAAGGATCGGCGGGCACCGCTGCGTGATCATCGGGCAGCAGAAGGGGCGCGACGTGAAGGAGAATGTCCTCCGCAATTTCGGCAGTCCCCACCCCGAGGGCTACCGCAAGGCCCTCCGCCTCATGCGCATGGCCGAGAAATTCAAGCTCCCCATCGTCTGCATCATCGACACTCCTGGTGCCTATCCGGGAGTCGGCGCCGAGGAACGTCACATCGCCGAGGCGATCGCCGTGAACCTTCGCGAGATGATGGCCCTGAAGACCCCCATCGTCGCCGTCGTGATCGGTGAGGGTGGCAGCGGCGGGGCACTCGGCATCGGCGTCGCCGACCGCGTCCTGATGCTTGAAAATGCCTATTACTCGGTCATCTCCCCCGAGGGATGCGCCGCCATTCTCTGGAAACACCGAAAACACGCCCCCGAGGCCGCCGCGGCCCTCAAGTTGACGGCGGACGACCTTCAGGAACTCGGCCTGATCGACGGGGTCATTCCGGAGCCGATGGGAGGGGCCCACCGCGACCCCTCGGCCATGGCGGGGACACTCACCGACACCATCGCCGCCGCCCTGAAAAACCTTGGGGAAGTCCCCATGGCAAAGCTTCTCGAGGAACGCTACGCCAAGTTCCGCAGGATGGGGGTTTTCTCGGAGTAGCGCTTCCGCCCGCGTTCACGCGAAACCATCGGAGCACTCTCTTCCGGAAGATCTTTGCACGGCCCGATCACCAGGGTGATCTCGCCACGGGGAGGATTCTTGCCGTAATGGGCGGCAAGTTCGGCCGGGCTTCCGTGCCTGTATTCCTCGTGGATCTTCGTCAACTCGCGGGAAACGCAGACACGGCATCCGGGTGCGATGAGCGCCAGATCCTCGAGGCAGTCGCACAGGCGGTGGGGAGACTCGAAGTAGATTGCGGTCACCCCCGGCGTGATCCCCTTGCGCAGCTCGGATCTCCTGCCTGATCCCGACGAAGGGAGGAACCCCCCGAAGAAAAAGGGAACCGGGGGAAGACCGCTACCAACCAAGGCCGTCGTGACGGCGCTGGGGCCGGGAAGGACGGTGTAGCCGATCCTCTCTGCGATGCAGGCTCTTACAAGACGAAAACCGGGATCACTGACCGAGGGGGTGCCGGCATCGGTCACCAGCACCAGCCTTTCCCCTCCCCTCAGGCGTGTGATCAGTTCGGGGAGACGGCGCTCCTCGTTGTGCTCATGGAAACTGACAAGCGGTTTTTTGGTCCCAAGATGGGCCAAGAGCAGTCCCGCGCGCCTGGTATCCTCCGCGATGACGCCGTCGCAGTTCCTGATGGCCTCGGCAGCCCGCAGTGTCAGATCGCCAAGATTACCAATCGGCGTGCAGATCAGGGTCAGGGGAGGTAGCCCATTACCCTCTTCTCTACTCTGGATCGATTGCTCATGGGTCATCGTCAAATGGTCGTTTGGTGCCGGAAAAAATTAAATTGTTAAATCGATCTACTCCGAAAATCACAGCAATGCGTGAGTATTCAACTCGGATCCTATGAAGGTGCTTCGGTATTGACGGCACTTGCCCCCCCGGCAAGCAGTGCCGCCCTGCGGGCTGCGACTCCGTCGCAGTCATCCGCGGCGGTTTCACCGCCTTGGTTCAAGTTCCAGCTTTGCAGCTTTTTCCCGCTACCACCCCTCGGCCACCTTGCCGACCAGGTTCTCGGCCATGCGGGTTGCGGCGATCGGATAATTCATGTTTTGGTCGGTCACCAGATCGGAATTAACGCGGTCGGAGGCAGTGAAGAAGGGGGTGGATCCCACGGCTTTACCCTCCATCAGGACGGCTCCGGTCACCCGGTCGACCACGCGGTAACTCACGATAAGCGTCAGTTCGAACTCGGAAGTCTGGAGCACGTTATTGGCGAAAACCCGCATCGGCTGACGGGCCACCGTCACGATGGTCCCGTCGACAATCGCGTCGGCCTGATCGGCCGATTCGATGCGGTAGGTACCGTCCTGCTGAAACTGTTTCACGACGGCATCGGCCGTCTGGGCCTCAAGCCGGGGAATCGTCGTGTCGTTCTTGAAGGTCCTCACCGCGAGGGTGGTGACACGCCGCATCGGGGTCGGCTTGATCTCGCCAAGATGATACCCGCAACCGGCAAGCGGCAGCAACACGGCAAGGGTCAGCAGGCAAAAGAACGGGGATCTCATGGGGCAATCGGGGTCTTTTGTACAGGGGCCTGGGCAGGCGGTTCCTGCAACGGGATCGGGGAGGCATCCTTGATGTCGCCCTTCATCTGGGGACGGGGAGCGGGGAGTTCCTCCCCGACGATCGCCTTTTTGGGGGGGCCGTCATAATTGGACAATGCCGTGCTATCAACCTGTGCCTGAAGGCGGCGACGCTCGGCAAGTCGCTCACCCGTCTCGGGCCTCTCCTGCCCCACGCGGAGGGAATCCTCGCCGTAAAGCGCCTTCAACTCATCGAGACGGGTCTTGGCGGCCGTGGCATCGACACTCTGGGGAAAACGGCGAATCACGTCATTGTAGTAGATGGAGGCCGCCTTGAAATCCTTCGAGAAATCATAAAAACGGGCGATCCGCAGGGTGTCGCCGGACTCCCGGGAAACCATCGCCTTCATGTTTTCACCGGCCTGGGGGACCTTCTCGCTGTTCGGGTATTGAAGGAGGAAATCCTGATAGTTGTTCTGGGATTCCTTGAGTGCCGAAAGATCCTGCGATTTTCCCGTCATGCCGAGGCGCTGATAAACATATCCGATCTGGTACTGGGCATCGTCGCAGGCGGTGCTGTTGGGATACTTGTCGAGCACCCGCTGGTAGGCGGCGATCGCCTCCTGGGCCTTCCCCTGCTTCTCAAAGGCAAGCCCCAGATTGAACTGCGTGATGGCGGCATGCTTGCTGTAGGGGGCCGACTTCAGGATCGCCGCATACATTTCCTCCGCCTTTTCCATGGAGGCGGCGATGGGAATGCCGAGAAACTTCACCTTTTTTCCCTTGAGGTAGGCGTTGGCAATGTTGATCTGCTGGGCAACCGCTTCCTCAAATTTCGGGGTCTGGGGGTATTTTTTGAGGAGATTCTGATATTCCTTGAAAGCACCGGTCAGATTGCCCTGGCGCTGCAGGGCCTCCGCAAGGGCGAACTGGGCCATGGGGGCCTCCTTGCTGTTGGGTGCCCCCCGCACAATCGAGCGATAGTAGGTGGCCGCATTGGCATGGTCTCCGGCATCGGCCAACTGATTTCCGGTTGCAAACTGCTCGGCGGTCCCTCCGATGGGAATGAGACTGTTGGTGATTGGTTGTGATTTCACCAAACCCTCCGACTCGGAATGGAGCAACGGAAGGCAAAAGGCGAATAAAACCGCCGAGAAAACCTGGAGCAGGCCAGTCCGCCTCAAAAAAATGGATCCTGAATGATTCATCCGAAAGGATAACGCTAGGGAAGCATGCCCCTGAGCGTCAAGAAAGGCATCGTTGGCAGCCAGGTCTTTTCAGACAGGGAGAGATTCCCCGTCAGAACCGGGGAAAGAGCGATGACTAGGCCGGTCGCCGGGCGGCGCGATATTCCAGGGAGTCCACCAGCGCCATCCAGCTTGCCTCGATGATGTTGTCGGAGACCCCCACGGTCCCCCAACTCTCCGAACCCTCGCCGGAGAGAATGTGAACCCTTGTCCGGGCGGCGGTTCCCCTCCCACCGTCCACGATACGCACCTTGTAATCGGAAAGGGCGATTGAGGAGATCCAAGGATGAAGGTTCTGCAAAGCCTTCCTTAGGGCGGCATCGAGCGCATTCACCGGCCCGTCACCCTCGGCTGTGACCTCCTGGAGCCTTCCGCCGTCCTTCACGGAAACCGTGGCCTCACAGGTGGTCGAGGATCCGGACGCATCACGTCGGAAGCTGCAATGATAACCGGAAAGCTCGAACAGCGGCTTGTGGACGCCGAGTTCCTTGCGGATAAGCAACTCGAGCGAGGCGTCGGCCGCCTCGAATTCAAAGCCCTGCGACTCCAGTGCCTTGATCTTTTCAAGGACCCGGAGGACGGCGGGATCATCCTTGGAGAGCTTGAGGCCCAGCTCCTCGGCCTTAAGCAGGATGTTGCTGCGACCGGAAAGCTCGGAGACGAGGATGTTCTGACGGTTCCCGACGGAGGCGGGCTCGATGTGCTCGTAGGCCGAAGCCGTCTTGGCCACGGCGTTGACATGCATCCCTCCCTTGTGGGCGAAGGCCGTGCTGCCGACAAAGGGCGCCCGGATGTCGGGATTGCAGTTGGCCAACTCGTCCACGAAAAGGGATGTCTCCCGGAGACGGGTGAGATCGGGAACAACCGGGATCCCCATCTTCAGCTGCAGGCAGGGAATGACGGTGGTGAGGTTGCAGTTGCCGGTCCGCTCGCCGTACCCGTTCATCGTCCCTTGGATCTGGACGGCGCCAGCATGGACGGCGGCAAGGGCGTTCGCCGCACCCATCCCGCAGTCATTGTGGGTATGGATGCCGACCTTGCCGGGGAAACGGGCATTCACCACGGCGGTGATGGCGGCGATCTCGTCAGGCATCGTCCCCCCGTTGGTGTCGCAGAGCACCAGGGCATCGGCGCCACCCTCGGTCGCAGCCGCAAGGGTCCTGAGCGCAAACTCCGCGTCATCCTTGTAGCCGTCGAAGAAATGCTCGGCATCGTAGAAGACCTCGCGCCCCTTGGACTTCAGGTAGGCGACGCTCTCGCGGATCATGGCGAGGTTCTCATCGTGCGGCACTGCGAGCACCTTCTCCACCTGGAGCTTCCAGCTTTTTCCGAAAATCGTGACCACGGGCGTCTCCGCCTCCAGCAACTGGGCGATCTGGGGATCATCGGCCACCTTGATGCCGGCGCGGCGGGTGCTTCCGAACGCGGCAAGCTTCGCCTTGCCGAGATCGTGTTTGCGCGCCTCGGCAAAGAAGGCGAGATCCTTGGGGTTGGAGCCGGGCCATCCCCCCTCGATGAAGTCCATGCCGAAGGCGCCGAGCTTCTCGGCGATGCGGATCTTGTCCAGGAGGCTGAAGGAGATTCCCTCCCCCTGGGTCCCGTCGCGAAGGGTCGTGTCGTAAAGGGTGACGGCTCCGTGTTTCATCGAATTGAAAACCTTAATCCCGAAATGCCCGCGCTTCAATCCCGGGGAATCAGCCGGGCTGTCCCGCATCCTCCATGACCGCGGAGTCGTTGATCGCGTTGATGAGCAGACGGAGCATGCCAAACTCCCTCTTCTGCGGAATGAGAACGAGGCGCGGCAGATGGGCCACGGCCCGGTCATCGGCCTCCTCGGGGAGCGCCCCCCGCTGGACGATGTGACCCGAGGCCAGCAGGTGGTCGAACTGCTGGTTCAGGGTCTCCAAGGCATGGGGTGTGAGCTTTTTGTTGATCCGGATGATCATCTCGTCACGGACCCATCGGTAAGAATGGAAGACCTTGTAGAAATGCTTGATCTCCTCCACCGCACGGTCGACATCGTGCGTGATGGTGAAGAGATGAAAGTCCGAGCGGGAAATCAGTCCCAACTCGAGCAGATCGTTGTCGAGGAAGCGGCGCCATGTCTCCCAATAGAAGCCGTTCGGGCGGTCCATCAGGATGATGGGGACGATGGAGGTCTTTCCGGTCTGGAGCAGGGTCAGCACCTCGAATCCCTCGTCGAGCGTTCCGAATCCCCCGGGAAAGAGAACGAAGGCACTGGTCTCCTTCACGAAGCTGAGCTTCCGGGCAAAGAAGTAATTGAAGTTGATGAGCTTGGGGTCACCCGCGATGACGGGGTTGGCGCTCTGTTCGAAGGGGAGCCTGATGTTCAGGCCGAAGCTCTTCTCGGCCCCCGCACCCTGCTGCGCCGCACCCATGATGCCGTCGCCGCCGCCGGTGATGATCATGAAGTTTTCCTCCACGATCCTTCGCGAAAACTCGCGGGCAAGCTGGAAGTCCGGCTCATCCGCCCGGGTCCTCGCCGAACCGAAGACCGCGATCTTGCGGACACCCGCGTATTTCTGGAACACCGAGGCCGCATAGCGCATCTCCCTCATCGAGCGACTCACCAGCTTGAGATCCGAAATGGAGGCCCCGTCCCTGCCGTAGCGGAGGACAGTCTCCATCATGTCCTTGAGGAAGTCGGCGTTCCGGCCGGAGGCGACGCCGTCGACAAGCTCGGCGATGATTTTTTCTTCGGATTCGGGAGTCATGGAGAATGAAGGGGAAAAAGACGGGGCCGCTACCTCCTGGCAAGCCGGGAGAAGAGCCAGAGGCCAAGACCAGTGAAGAGGATGTTGGGGAGCCAAATCAGGAGAACCGGATAGGCGTTGGGATTGTCCCGGAACGTCTCTGCCACGATGATGAAAAAGAAATAACCGAAGGCGATCGCGATGCTCAGCGCGAATCCCACCGAGGTCTCCTTGCGATGCGCGGTGATGCCGAGGGGAACGGCGATGAGGGCGAACGAGAGAGCAGCCAGGGACATCGAGAAGCGCTTGCTCACCTCGACCCTGTAGGCGAGCCGGCGCGGACAATCGGGCTTGGCCAACTCGGTCAGCAACTCCTTCATCGTGTGGGAGCTCAGCGGCTTGGAGCGCTTCTTGCGATCGAGCAGCTTCTGCAGCGACATCGGGAAGACCCCCTCCCTCATCGTGATTCCCTGACGGATCAGGTCCGCATTGTCGGGTTGGCGCTCGTCCCGCTGCTCAAAATGGGCATCCTGCACCCGCAGGAGAAGCCTGGCATGCTCGTTGTCGGCGGTCAGCGTCCCCGTCTTGGCAAATACCACCTTCGTGGGGACGGCCCTGTCGTCGATCTCGAAGACGATGAGATTCTTCATGAGGTCGCCTTCGCGTTCCCCCACGTAGATGCGCCGGTCGGGGAACTGGTCCACGACCTCGTCGGCCTGGAACATCGAGGCGGGATTGCTCGTGGCGATCCGGAAGAGGGCGGTCAGCATCGAGTACTGGGCGCGGGGGGCGACATCGTTGTTGATCCAGAGACAGACGGCGACAAGCAGCAGCGACGTGCCGAGCACGGGAAGGAAAATCCTGGAAAAACTCACCCCGTTGGCGCGCAGGGCGATGATCTCGTTATCCGCCGAGAGGCGGCCGAACACCAGCAGCACGGCCGTCAGGAACCCCCACGGGATCGTGAAGGTCATCGAGAAGGGGAGCACGAAGGCGATGAAGGCGAAGACCGTCTCCAGCGGCACATTGTGGTTGATGAGGAGATCGAGCATCTCCTTGAAGACATTCCCCAGCACCAGCACGAGGCTCAGCAGGGCGACGCCCATGAGGGTCGCCACGCCGAGGGCGGTGAGGAGATAGCGGTCGAGGATCTTCAAGGGCTGATGGATGATCGTGATGCCTCCCTTTGGTTGCGGGGCGGCGTCAGACGGGGAAGGTTGCCCTTGCCCCCAACCGATTGCAACCTTTCAGGAACCGGCCACGCTTCCTTTTTTGCCCGCCGTCCCATTCGGGTTGAAGGGGAGGACTGGCGACGCTAGGTTAAGCTTTCGCATGGCCAATCCTTCCACTCCTTCTCCCCGCTCCGGCTTCGTGAACGCGCTGCTCTGGGGCAACTCGGTGGCCCTTTCCTGGGTCTGGGGCCTGGGCCTCTTCTTCTCGGTCCAGTTCACCGTCGAGTTCGGCCTCACCGGCCTCCTCACCTTCCTGATTCCCAACTGCCTCGGCCTCTTCCTTTTCGGCGCGATTGCGGACCATATCGCCCGGAGGAATGCCGGATCGGAGTCGCTTGCCGCCTTCTTCACCAACTGGTCGAGACCCTTCCGGTTGGTCTTCTTCCTCTACCAGATCATCGCCCTCTCGCTGACGATCTTCGCCCTGATCCGTTATGCCTGGCAGCCGCTCGGCCTCCATCCCGACTCCCTCTACCTGCCGCTGACCGCCCTGATCATCCTCGCGGCCGGCATTCTCTTCGGCGAGGAGTTCTCCATCCGCAGGATCAAGTACAGCCACGCCGTCTTCCTCGCGGTGATCCTCTGCTGCGTCGCGGTCATCATCCTGGAACTCGGTTCCCCGTACCTTCGCGGCATCCACCGCCCGAGCCTCCTTCCCACCCATGACATGGACTTCTGGGGGTATGTCGTCCCGATCTGCATCGGCTTCCTGGTCGGTCCCTGGCTCGACCTCCAGCAATGGCAGCGCGCCATCCAGATCCGCAGGGAGAACACCTCCATCACCGTATCCTTCGCCTTCGGGGCGCTGATCTTCGGGGCGGTGCTCCTCTTCCACGGCATTCTCGCCCTCTGGGCGATGGAGGGAGGCGGCGCGTCCTTCATCCAGAAAGGCCTTGCCGGCTATCCCTACGCCGAGTCGCTCCTCACCCGCGTCTTTGCCGCCGCTCCCGCCAACCCCTGGCTGCTCGGCGCCTACCTGACCTTCCTGGGTGCCTGCATCCTCACCACGCTCGACAGCGGTTACATCGCGCTGCGGTGGTTCTTCCAGAGCAACGCCAGCAGGAGCAAGAACCCGATCTTCTCGCTGATTCCCGAGCGCCTCATCACCTCGCCGATCCCCTCCTTCGTTCTCTGCGCGCTGATCGCCGTGACCGGTGCCGCCCTCGGCATCGAGCTCGAGTATTTCATGATCTTTTTCGCCACCTTCTTCGTGGGCTACTCGGCGCTGGCGATCGGGCGCGCCTTCATGAACGGACCCGTGAACATGATCCCCCAGGTGAAGATGTTCTGCATCGGCTCGCTGGCCGTCGTGATCTTTGCCTACGGCTACTTCCTCCACCAACCGGTCTTCCAGATCCTCGGATCGCTCCTGCCGCTCGGATACGTGCTCTGGCTCATGCTCAAACCGATCGTTCCGCTTGTCGGCGAGGAAACCATCACCGAGGGGGAGGAGCTCGCCCAACCGGCCACGGCTTCCGTTGTCCCCCTCACTCCCGTGGGCACCGTGCTGACGCCTGCTCCGACCGGCACCCACGACATCACGGGACACTTCGAGGACAAGTGGTTCATCCATTCCTTTGTCGCCACCTACGCCGACACCAATTCCGTCGGCAATGTCTACTTCGGCATGTACGCCATGTGGGTAGGCAAGACTCGCGAGCTGTTCTTCAACAGGGTCATGCCGAAGTTCAACCTGAAGGAGACCCCCTTCTATATCCTGACGCGCTCCTTTGAGCACAAATTCATCCGGGAAACGCGCGAGTTTGAGACCGTCAGCGTGAAGATCCGCGTTGCCGGGTACAACAGGAAGTTCGTCACCCTGGAGCACGAGATCTTCGATTCCACCGGCAACATGCTCGGAAAAGGGAGCCAGAGCCTCCTCTTCGTCTCCTCCTCGGACTATAAGATGCTCGACATCCCCCAGGATGTGATGACCGCTTTCATCTCCTATACCTAGGGATTCGCCGAGATGAAGGGGCCCCTGTCTTCCATCGTTGCATCCATCAGATCGCCCAAGGGCACTGCGTTCCTATGTGCGGTGCTCCTGCCTTTCGCAGCGTGCACCAAAAAAAAGCCCGAAAAAGATCAATCCGGACATCACGACGCCCTTCCCCACCTTCCGCGCAAGAACTACGCTTTCTCCAATCTCTTCAACGGAATCCTGATCAAAAGCTCGGTGGAGTGTGCTCCCTCGGAACGAACGGCGCTGGCCGCGGCCTCTGCCACCAATTCCTACGAACTGGACATCAACCTCCATGTTCTCTGGCCGAAAGCCGCGACCTCTCCGGCTGATCTGACGGCGGCGACTCCGGAACTTCCAAGCCTGTTGCCCAATCTGCCCAAACTTCTGGATGGAGTCACCCCCTCCCCCGATTATGCCACGCTCCTTGAGAGGAAGGAAAAAAACCTCAAGGCCAACCTCTCCTCCCTGCAGCGCCTGCCCTACCGCGACTCCCTCTTCGATTGCCAGACGATCCTGAACCTGCAGAACAGGGAGACCGGCCGCCAGGCACTTTTCGTTCAGGCCATCATGAACGTGAACACGGATGGCTCAGACGGCGACCGCAATCTGGCGATCGACAAGCTCTCGCTGACCTTCCAACCGCAGACCAATTACCGCTGGGCCAAAACCTCCGAGCACCCCAATCCTTGCCTCCGTGATTCGGAATCGCGACAGGCTCTCCTGCAGGCGGAGTTGGCGACCGGAACCTTGGTTCCCGAGGAAAAAACAAAATTGAAAAAGGAGCTGGAGGTCGCCAAGGCAACCTCCGAGGAACTCAAGCGATGGAGTTTTCTGGTGGGCACCGCCGATCCCTTCATCGTCCTCCCCT
>JACCDY010074470.1_pt1 | contig 13694 bp, 15 predicted proteins | sample 7446391 | NCBI WGS metagenome assembly JACCDY01 (sample SAMN15323451, study PRJNA562643) | freshwater metagenome | isolation source: river surface water | place: USA:Blue River Watershed | collected 2017-08-18 | reverse complement strand
TGTATCCGTCCTATGGCAACTTGGCTCCGCGCGACATTTCATCTCGTGCAGCAAAGCGCCTCGTTGACAAGGGCCAAGGAATTGGGCCACTCAAAAACGGTGTAAACCTTGACTTCTCGGCAGCCATCGAGCGTCTCGGTCGAGATGTTGTTGAAGAGCGATATGGCAACTTGTTCCAGATGTATGAGCGCATTGCTGGTGAAGACCCATATAAGACACCAATGCGTATCTACCCAGCAACTCACTACACCATGGGTGGTTTGTGGGTTGACTACGAGTTGATGACCACCATCCCAGGTTTGTATGCGGCTGGCGAAGCCAACTTCTCCGATCACGGCGCAAACCGTCTTGGCGCTTCAGCGTTGATGCAAGGTTTGGCAGACGGTTACTTCGTGTTGCCGTACACCATTAGCAATCAGCTTTCGTCACTGCTTGGAAAATCAATTCCAGGTACAGATCACCCTGCGTTCAAACAAGCAGAGTCAGAAGCAACCGCTCGTTACAACGGGTACCTTGCCGTGAAGGGCAAGCGTTCGCCAGATTGGTTCCATCGCGAACTCGGCAAGATCATTTGGAACGAATGCGGCATGGAACGGACACGTGAAGGGTTGCAGAAAGCACTCACCGATTTGCCAGCACTGTACGAAGAATTCAAGACCGACTTGCGCGTAACGGGAACCGGTGACAGCACCAACCAGACGCTTGAAAAGGCTGGTCGTGTTGACGACTTCTTCCAGTTGGGTATGGCCATGTGCCAAGACGCGTTAACTCGCGAAGAAAGCTGTGGAGCTCACTTCCGTTCCGAATATCAAACGGAAGAAGGCGAAGCCCAACGCAATGACGAGGACTATTGCCATGTGGCTGCATGGGAGTGGACTGGCGATGCAATGAAGCCTCAGCGCCATACAGAGGATTTGGTATTTGAATCGATTCACCTTGCAACAAGGAGCTACAAGTGAGCCATCTCAAGAATCTCAAACTGAAGGTATGGCGTCAGAGTGGACCAGCCGACGCAGGTCGCTTTGAGAACTACACCATCGATGAAATCAGCGATGAAGCTTCATTCCTTGAAATGCTTGACGTATTGAACGAAAAGCTAATCAATGAAAACAAGGAAGCAGTGGTGTTTGATCACGATTGCCGCGAAGGAATTTGTGGAACGTGTTCACTCATGATTAACGGCGTTGCTCATGGTCCACAGAAGGCAACAACCACGTGCCAGTTGCACATGCGTACGTTTAAGAGTGATGACACCATTGTGGTGGAGCCTTGGCGAGCCACTGCATTTCCAATCATTAAAGACCTCATGGTCGATCGCAGCGCATTTGACCGCATTATTGAATCTGGTGGATTTATTTCTGCAGCAACTGGTGGGGCTCCAGATGCGAACCTCATTCCAATACCAAAGCCAGTTGCTGATGCAGCAATGGACTCAGCAGCGTGCATTGGTTGTGGTGCTTGTGTTGCTGCATGTCCAAACGGTGCAGCCAGTTTGTTTACCGCAGCAAAGATCTCACACCTCAATTTCCTGCCACAGGGTCAGGCAGAGCGCTACAAGCGCACTGAAGCAATGGTGGAAACAATGGATGAGCACTTCGGCTCGTGCACAAACCACGGTGAGTGCTCTGCAGCGTGTCCAAAAGAGATCTCAATTGATGTCATTGCGTTAATGAACAAGGACTATCGCGCTTCAAAGTTTAAGAATCGCAAAGAACTCAGTCGTTAGTAGTTACTGATTTGTTGAGTTCACTTGCCACGTGGGTTCAGGATGTCATTGAACAACTTGGCTATGTAGGTGTTGCGTTACTTGTAGTTGCCGAAAACGTCTTCCCACCAATTCCGTCTGAAATTGTTCTGCCGTTTGCCGGGTTTGTTGCTCAACGTGGCAGCGAGTCGGTGATCATCATGATCCTTGCCGCAACTGTTGGATCAGTTGCTGGAGCGCTCATTATGTATTGGATTGCAGCGGTAATCGGTGACGAGCGCCTTCATGCGTTTACACGAAAGTTCGGAAAGTGGGTGCAAATTCGAGAGGCCGACCTCACGCGCGCTGAAGAGTGGTTTGATCGCCACGCGACCAGCGCCGTGCTCATCGGGCGATGTGTTCCATTGATTCGTTCGGTGGTGTCGATACCTGCAGGGTTTCGACGAATGAAGTTAGTTCCGTACATGCTGTACACATTTCTTGGCAGCCTCGTGTGGAATATTGCGCTGGTGGGCGCCGGCGCACTTCTTGGCGAAAACTGGGAACGCGTTGGAAGCTACGTGGGTGTATTCCAGTGGGCAGTTATTGCGCTGGCGATTGCTGCAGTTGTACGTTTTGCGCTTGGTGTGTATCGCCGCCGAAATCAATAACTAGACAGCAAGTGCACCAGAAAAGATCTGCCACGCGAGTGCAGACTTGGCAATGAGACTCAACACGATATAGGCACGCTCTCCGTACAAATAGTTTGCCCACTTGCCTTTGGCTTTGTATTGCTTCCACTGGACAAGCGCAAAGCTGTTGAACAGCACGAACAGTGAAATCACAATTCCATACACAAAACCTGGTGTTGCCGATTCGGCTGGGCCTTTAGGCGAAAGCGTGTTGATAGCAATCATGACCCACGGAACGATTCCTGCAATGCAACCAAAGTAAAACGGCAGCATGTCGCCACTTCCTGGTTTTGCGTATTTTTCTTGTAACCATCCGAACAAAATCATGGATGCGTTCACTCCGAACATTCCTGATAGTGCGATGTAATCGGCAACTCCATTGAGTTGCAAGATGACCACGATCATCAGAGATGAGGAAATTGAATATTCAACCCAGCGGAAATAGTTGTGGCGAGCAGCGAGACCTGCGGCGTATCGGGTAAAGAATTTTGGGCTGATGATTAAGAAATGAAAGAAAGCCGACAGTGCCAAAAATGCGCCGATCATCCAACTGATGTTGAGGTTGAACAGATGTACTGGGTCGGAGAATGCGTCAAGGGTTGGGGCGTCGGTGAGATAGGTGGCACGCACCGGCATTGAGGCGTCATTGGAGAGTGCGATTATTCCAATAAGGGAAGCGAGATGAAGCAATCCGGCAATGAGGTTTAGCCTGCGTAATTTGCTGATTTCAGTGTCCATATTTCAAGTTTACCATGACACAGCCGCTGCCTATGGTTCTCGTAGTCTTGTATCAATGAGTTCATTAGCCGTTTTAGTTGCCGCAACCAACGAGGACACTGTTTCTCAGTGGATCCGGGTTGACCTTGTTGCGATCATCATGTTTATTTCTGGCGCTCATGTTGTGATGCGTTTGGTCGCATTCCTTGCTGACCAGCAAATTTTGAGCGTAAAGAACCGCAATCCAGATAATTCGGACATGTCGGTGCTTGCCACAGGTGCGCATCGCGCCGCCGTCCTGGGCGCATTGCGCTGGGGAATCAATTTCATTGTCATTGCTGTAGCTACCACTTCAGTGTTTTTGCGCCTGAATTTGCCACCATCTGCATTGGTGTTTCTCGGCTCGGTAGCAGGTGCCGGTTTAGGTTTTGGTGCTCAGCAAATGGTGGGTGACATCATCGCTGGTTTGTACATCATTGCCGAACGTCAATTCGGAGTGGGCGACATTGTGCGCCTTGGACCATTTGGCATCGTTGGTTGGGCTGAGGGGCGCGTAGAAGAAGTGACGCTTCGAGTAACCAAGATTCGCACCTTTGACGGCGACCTCATCAGTATCGCCAACGGACAGTTACGCCAAAACGTAAACATGTCTCGCGACTGGTCACGCGTCCTCGTTACGGTGCCTCTGCCGCGTGAAAGCGATATCGAGAAAGAGATCGTTCGTATTGATCGTGTTTGTGCGGACATGGCTCGTGATCCAAAGTTTGCAGAAATGTTGATTGAAGTACCGAGCGTGCAAGGCGTAGACAACTTGGGTGAAGCCGATGTTGAACTACATGTTGAGGGACGTTCGCTCCCAGTTCAGCAATGGAAAGTGGAGCGTGAATTGCGCCGTCGTATTGCTGCAGAACTTCGCAGCACCTACGCGGCAATCAAAGTGAGCGGAGGGGTGACGGCATGAAATTACGTCGCCCGCGCAATTCAACACTGTTTTCGATTTTGATTTTTTTGGTGTCGTTCGCATTCTGGCTTGGTCAACCTCAGCCTGCAAAAAACTATTCGTATGTCACTATTCCAGACGTAGTGAAAACAGATCCGCCTGTGACCATTGCGCCAGAAACCACGGTGGTTGAAACCACGATTCCAGTTGAGACCACAATCGATCCAGCGGCAACCACTGTTCCTACTGAAACAACAGTTCTTCCGTAACGAAGATCTATTTCGTATCTATAACTAGGAACGCTTCGGCGGTTCTACCCGTAGGCAAACCACCAGCTTGAGCAATTTGCTCACCCCATCCGCGCATTCGCATTGGCAGTTCTGCAGGTTCTTGATGCTGGCTTGCATGGCACAGCAACGCTTCAATTTTCTTTTCCATCATGTCGGTGGTGTCAACGAAATGCTTGGGGTTTGGTCCTGCCATGATCCACGTTTCAGGAACGCTGTGCGGTGCAAGTCCGCGCTCACTGAGTAGTTCGGGGAATGCGAATTCATTTCGCGCATCTGGATACACGGCACATAACGCGGCTTCACCTGTTGCCAAGTGGTCGGGGTGTGACGCGTAAATACGGTCGTAGCGACGTTCTGACGACTGTGTGAGCACGCGGTCAGGTTTAACTGTGCGAATGACCGCGCTGATTTCACGGCGCAGGTTCAAGTCGGGAACGACGGCACCGTCGGGGAACCCCAACCAATGCAGCTCAGTAACGCCAAGAATATTTGCAGCCGCAGTTTGTTCTTGTCGGCGAATGCGTGCCATTTCATCTCGTGTAATGGTGTTGTCAGAACCACCAGCCTGACCATCAGTGACAAGGCAATACACCACTTCGTGGCCTTCGGAAACCCACGTGGCCACAGTGCCACCGGCACCGAAGTCAACGTCGTCTGGGTGTGCAGTAATGACAAGAATTTTCATAATTCACACTGTAGAAGGAGGAAAGAGTTTTGATGTAATTTACCTCTCCGTAATCTCGCCTTTTCACCTAATCCACATTATGTGATTCATATGAGAGCATGAGTTACGTTGTTGCATTCATGGTCTGGCCAACAATTTCAGTTATTTTTTCAACGGCCCGTTCGGTGCGCGCAAATCGTTTGATTACGCAGCAGTTGCAGGTTTTTTCGCAAACTCTCTCCAAATAGACGGATGCAGACTGGATGACAGGTTGTCATCTAGTTTTCCATCGTTAATCACTGCGAAAACGATTGACATTGCAGCAAATCCAGTTGAAACACCCGCTAAGACAGTCGCAAAACCAAATAGTCCGCTCAATCCAATTCCTGCTATTGCTCCAGTGATGAATGCAAGGTTGTACAACATGTCGTACGCAGCAAAGACATGACCGATATTTGACTTTGAAACGTTTGCTTGAATTGTTGCATCTGAGCGCACTCGAAGATTTTGAAACAAAAATGATGCGACAGCGATTGCAAGCAATCCAATTCGAGGTGTAGATGCAATGCATGAGATCAGCGTTACTGCTGATGAAGCTGAGAAAGCAATGACAGTAATTGATCGCCGTGGAAAGTTTTCGGAAACCCATTCGGCGGTGAGTGATCCGCAGAATGCGCCAGCAGCCGAGAAGCCCAATACTGCGACGTATCCAGTGGTGTTTAATCCATAGGCGGAATCAACCAATAGCGCAATGCTGGCGATACAGATTCCCAAGATCAATCGATGGCTCGCAGTTGCAAACATTGCGAACTTCGTCTTTGGCTGCATTAACTGACGAAACATCGGAATCAAGTGTCCACGTGACCTTCGTTTTTCACCCATTCCCAAATCAATCGAAATACGTCCGAACAAGAATGCTGCAAGAGATTGTCCCAATACTGCAATTAGCAGTGCAATCACAGAGTTACCAGCGAGCACCATGCCAATTCCGGCACCAGTAGAACCTGCAAAAACTCCAACAATTAGCGAGGTTGAATCTGCAGCTACTAGTTCGTGTTTGCGAACAAGTCGGGGGAATGATGTTGCTCTAGCGGTGTACAGAATTCTGGTAACCCCAAGCAACACTCCAAACACAATGTATCCAATGACGCGAAACTGGCTACTCGTGGCAAGCAATGCGATTGCGGTAACTAGCGCCCGAATTAGGTGGCCTCGCTTCAGTAATGATTTTCGATTGAAACGGTCAGCAAGATGGCCCGCGATTGGACTCACAACAATGAGAGGAATTGCACTAATCAAAAATGTCCAGGCCATAGCCAACAGTGATGGCCCTTTATTGAATGAAAAAACAAGCAATTCAGCAAGTGTGAATGATGTGAGTGCATCCGATGTCTGCGAGACAAATTGACCTGAAATTGCACAGCGAAAGCTTGGGTATGAAAACAGATCTCGTCGTCGCACGTGAACCGCAGAAGAGGTTCGCCGAAAACGAATCACAACAAAAGTGTGACATCCTTATCTTGATACAAGTTCATGCCTGGGTTAACAGCAATTGAACTGTTGATAACATCATGGATAAATGAATGCTGAACTACAAGTGTTGAATGAGTTCTTGGATCAGTACAGGACAGTACTTATTGCAAAAGCAACAGGAATTACCGACGAGCAAGCTCGCAGTTATGCGGTTGAGCCATCGAATCTTTCCATCCTCGGTCTATTGCGTCATATGGCCGAAGTTGAACGCCACTGGTTTAGGCGCATTCTGTTGAATGAATCGGAAATTCCTGACTTTTTTGCCGCAGATGGCGTGTCGATTGGCACTGCTGATGGAGATTTTGAATTTCCAGGTGATGCAACAGTGAGTGAAGGTCTCAAAGTGCTGCAACAGTCAATTGATGAATCTCGTGCTGCAATAGTTGGTTTATCGCCTGACGACGTGTCATTGGCAAGCAGACCCAAGACAGGTGCGCCAGTTTCACTACGGTGGATCATGATCCACATGATTGAAGAGTATGCACGCCATTGCGGACATGCCGATTTCTTGCGCGAGCGTATAGATGGCCAGAAAGGCGACAACTAATGAGGAAGTTAATGTTAGGACTAGGATTTTCTACACATGATTAAACGCTTACTTTTTGCAGTTGGATTACTCGCCGTCCTAGTTGGCTGCGGATCATCTTCGTCATCGGAGGAAACAATGCTGACAGCAAACACCGTCATTATTGATGTACGGACACCAGCAGAATTTGCGGAAGGTCACGTGGAGGGATCTATCAATCTTGATCTTGAAAGCGGTCAATTTGAAGCTGAACTACCTAACTTGGACCCCGCACAGCCTTACATCGTGTACTGCCGAAGTGGTCGTCGTTCAGGGGTAGCAGTGGAGATCATGAAAGCCAGTGGATTTACTCAGATAACCGACTACCAAACGCTTGAAAATGCGGCGAATAAGACGGGACTTCCCATTATTGAATAATGTTGGTGTGTAGCCACTCACGAGAATAGGAATCCACCATGTCAACTATCAACCTCACAGTCGAAACCTTTGAAGAAACTGTCATGGCAGACGGAATTACGTTGGTCGATTTCTGGGCCGAGTGGTGCGGGCCATGCAAAATGTTTGGTCCTATTTTCGAAAAAGCCGCCGAAGCAAATACTGATATTCGTTTTGCAAAAGTTGATACTGAAAACAATCAGGAACTTGCCGGTGGAATGGGCATTCAGTCAATTCCAACCATCATGGCGTTTCGTGATGGCGTGATGTTGTTTAGCCAGCCAGGTGCAATGCCTGCAGCGTCTCTTGATCAACTGATTGATGCGATTCGCAAAGTCGATATGGATGATGTTCGTAAGCAGATCGCCGAAGCAGAGGCTGCGAACAACAACGAATAGTTACTTCATTGATGAGTTGATGAATATTCCAAGCACGGTGAACATGGCACCCATTGTGCCAATCGTGGCTCCAAAGAACTTCCATCCAGTGGCATATATATAGTCCTTTAGCGAGGACTCAAGCGATGTAATTCGCTCGTTCGTTGTGAAGAGTCGTTCGTTTGTTTCGGATATCTGGTTGCCTAGTCGTTCGCTTGTTTCCGTAATCCGATTGCCTAGTCGTTCGCTTGTTTCGTTTAGTCGCTCGTTTGTTTCGGATATCTGGTTGCCTAGTCGTTCGCTTGTTTCCGTTATCCGACTATCCAACTGATCTCTCACTGCGGAGATGCGCTCAATAAGTGCGGATTCAGATTTCATAACTCGCAGCTCTACCCGAAGTGCGAGGTTTCGAACATCACCCCAAGTGGCTGGTTCTTGTGAGTTGCCATTGAGGTCTTCGTCGACCTGATGTTGGAATTCGTTGTCCATGAGGGTTCCTGATGCAGTTGGATTCATGTGGCACATGTGTGCGAGGACAACCAGGGTTGACTGCCAAAGTGTTACATAAGCAGTGCTTTGGCTGTCAAGTACTGCTCTTTTGAGCAAGAATTGCTCCGTGAAAGAACCGCGCTTAGTGCCATTGGAGCACGATGCAGTTTTGGCGTTGTGTCAAATATTGGGGATCATGCTTGACCAGCTATTTGATGGCGAGGGTGGGTATGGCTGGAGTTCTGAAAAAATTCTGGACTTAGAGTCACGACTTATGGCGCCCGGAGAAGACGAAGGTGTCATATTGGGCATTGATGACGCAGCACTGCTTTTGCAAGGCATGGCCTTCACCGAAGTGATGTCCCAGGAGTTTCCCTGGATTGACACCGTCAGGTGGGTGACTGACTTTGTCACTGAAGAGTTGCGAAAACATTGGTCGGAAGAAGAGTGGCGAAGTATTACCTAGCCCCTAATCATGTATTGTGACTCACGTGAATTGGCTATCAGATCCAGCCGCTTGGACGGCACTCGCAGCGCTTTTAACTCTTGAAATTGTTTTGGGCGTTGACAACGTAATTTTCATTTCTATTCTTGCGTCAAAGCTTCCAGCTGATCAGCAAGATCGAGCACGTCGCACGGGCATACTCGCAGCGGCTGGAATGCGCCTATTGCTGTTGCTAGCTGTTGGCTGGATCGTCACGCTTAAGACCGAGTTGTTCTCCATTGGAGACCTTGGCTTTAGCGGTAAGGAACTCATCTTGCTAGCAGGTGGACTCTTCCTCATTTTTAAGGCGACGAAAGAAATTCATCACAAACTAGAAGGTGAAGCCGATCATGTTTCTTCGCGTGTGGCTCCAACGTTCGCCGCAGTGATTGCACAAGTCATGATTCTCGACCTCGTGTTTTCCATCGACTCCGTAATCACCGCCGTGGGAATGACCCCATACGTGCCGGTCATGGTCATTGCAATTGTTGCCTCGGTAGGGGTCATGCTGGTGGCATCGGGGCCGATTTACCGATTTGTCAACAATCATCCTTCCGTGAAGGTGCTCGCGCTGGCTTTCTTGTTGTTAATCGGAATGACGCTCATCGCAGAAGGCTTTGGGCAGAAGATACCGAAGGGGTACATCTACGCAAGCATGGCTTTCTCTGTTCTTGTCGAGCTTCTCAACATTGGTGCACGCCGAAAAAACAAGACTCAACCTGTGCACCTGTATGAAAAGATGCGCCCCACCGAGTAGGCTGTTGGCAAGAAGGGGAGTATCCCCGCGGGTTCGCCTGCGAATCGAGGTCGTCAATACGGTTAACACCCGGCCCGATTGAAAGGGAGAGACCTTCGGAAATTAAGCGATTATTCCGAAGGAGTCTCAATGTCTAATTCAGTTGCTAGCTCTGTTGCCGCAACCATTCCTGCTCATGTTCGTTCGTTTGCAGAAGTAGCCGCATCGCTCAATGTTGATTTAAGCCAAGGCCTTTCTTCAACCGAGGTGGACAAGCGTCGTGCCGAATTCGGCGTTAATCAGCTAGCAGAATCCAAGCGCCGCCCAGCGTTACTGCGGTTCCTCGATCAGTTTCGAGACGTTCTTATTCTCATTCTTTTGGGTGCCGCAGTTATCAGTTACGTCGTATCGCGCGAACTAAAAACACCGCTTGTCGTTTTGGTTGTAGTGCTGCTCAATTCAATTATTGGTTTTGTGCAAGAGCAGCGTGCAGATGCGTCGCTTAATGCATTGAAAAAGATGCTTGCATCAAACACGCGTATCCGAAGAGACGGAAAAGTGATCTCGGTGCCATCTGGCGATGTAGTTCCCGGTGATGTAGTGCTGGTTGAAGCTGGCGATCGAATCCCGGCAGATGGACGACTTGCGGTTGCAATAAATCTGGAGATCGATGAGTCTGCTCTCACTGGTGAAAGCCAGCCTGCAGCGAAATGGACTGATGCGGTTGCGCGTCCAGATGTAACTATTGGAGACCGCACTTGCATGGCGTATATGAACACCACGGTTACACGTGGTCGCGCCGAACTAGTTGTTACATCAACTGGAATGTCAACAGAGATCGGTCGAATTGCTGGTTTGCTTCGCGCTACAGAAACTGATCAGTCGCCGTTGCAGAAGCAACTTGAAGGCCTCGCTCACAGCCTTGCAAAGTTGTCTGGGCTAATCGTTGCAGCAGTAGTGGCAATTGGTTTATGGCGGGGAGACGATCTTTCGTCCGTGTTGAACATGGCAGTTGCGCTTGCAGTTGCAACTATTCCAGAAGGATTGCCTGCTGTAACCGCAGTAACTCTTGCAATTGGTGTGTCAACAATGGCACGGAAAAATGCGATTGTTAAGCGTTTGGCAAGTGTTGAAACGCTCGGATGCACCAGTGTTATTTGCTCGGATAAGACAGGAACTCTGACACTCAATGAAATGACTGCACGTCGCCTGATTTCTGAAGGTGTTGAGCGCACGGTTTCAGGCGAGGGATATTCACCAGATGGTGAAATTTCCGACATTAAAAATGATGCCCCATTTGCACTTGAAAATGCATTGACCGGAATGGCGCTGTGCAGCGATGCAGTGATCCACGAGTCAAATGGCGAATGGAATCTTGTGGGCGACCCTACTGAAGGAGCGCTCGTAGTGTTGGCCATGAAGGGCGGTGTTGATATTGAAGGCACCCGAGCAAGTCATAGGCGTATTGCAGAAGTGCCATTTGATTCAACATTGAAGTTCATGGTTACATTCCACCGCATTGCAACAACAAGTGGAACCGAAGTGGTTCGCATGTTCGTAAAGGGTGCACCAGATGTAATTCTTGACCGTTCAACAACGGTGATTGGCAGGGGTGGATCTGCCTTAACGATGCAGGAAAATCACGCCCAATTGCTTGACCACAACAATCGACTAGCCGATGAAGGCATGCGAGTAATTGCCATTGCTCAACGTGACCTCACGATTGAAGCATGGAATGAATTTGAGTCAAGCGAATTGCCGCCAGTTGACTTAGCTAACGACTTGGTTCTGCTTGCGCTGGTGGGCATTGTTGATCCACCACGACCTGAAGCAAAGCTGGCGATTGCCGAAGCAAAGCAGGCGGGAATAGCAGTAAAGATGATCACTGGAGACCATGCGTCCACTGCATCGTCCATTGGTCGTGAATTGGGACTAATTGAAGGCAATTCGGTCGCCATGACTGGAACAGAGATTGACACGGTGAGCGATGAAGAACTTGATGCTCGCATCGAACACGTTTCAGTGTTTGCTCGTGTTGCGCCAGAGCACAAGATTCGTTTGGTAACTGCGCTACAGCGCAAGGGCCACATTGTGGCAATGACTGGCGACGGAGTAAACGACGCGCCTGCATTGAAGAAGTCTGATATTGGCGTAGCAATGGGAATCACGGGAACTGAAGTGACGAAGGAAGCAGCAACAATGGTGCTTACCGACGACAACTTCGCCACGATTGTTGGTGCCGTCAAACAAGGTCGAGCCATTTACGACAACATCGTTAAGTTTGTGCGTTTTCAACTAAGCACCACATTGGGCTTTGCAATTCTGTTTCTTGCCACGTCAATCACCGGTATCGCTGGCGGTAAACCATTTGCAGCAATTGCAGTGTTGTGGGTGAACATGATCATGGACGGGCCACCAGCAATGGCGCTTGGACTGGATCGCCCTGATTCTGACGTGATGCAACGCAGTCCGCGACCAAAAGAGGAGCGCATCCTTACTCGAAACAGGTGGGTGGCAGTGTTGTTCGCCTCGTTGGTAATGGCTGTGGGAACACTTCTTGTATTGGTGTTTGCTCCGGGAGAAGAGGCAGCCGCAGGTGTGGCAACAGTGGCAGGAACAATGGCATTCAACACGTTCGTGCTGTTCCAGTTCTTCAATATTCTCAATGTGCGCAACGATAGGAACACGGTGTTCCGTCGAGACACGCTGGGCAACCGCTACCTCTGGACGGCGCTTAGTGCAGTTATCGCTCTACAAATTGGCGTGACTCACTGGGGCCCAATGCAACGACTATTCGACACAACGTCAATTTCGCTAGCGCAGTGGGGTTTGTGTGTGGTTGTTGCATCGAGCATCATCTTCTTCGAAGAACTACGAAAGATCATTATTCGTAGAGCGAGTTAACGCAATCCAAATGGCGCAGATACCGCACACTGTCCAGGCCAGCGTACGAATAAGGTTCGCTGTCATCAATTGATCATGGATTGATTTGTCAAAACCGTCTGCGAGCTTTGCGTGTGCCGGTGCTGACCAAAATCCGCTGATTACAAGTACCACGGCCATTGCCGCACCGTTGATGACTGCTGGAACTTGCCATGCTTTACGACCGCCCAGAAAGGCAAGTGCAAGAACTCCAAGCAAGGTGATGCCTTCGGTCAACCAAGGAACAAAGAGCAATTTTCCAATTCGTGCAACATGTTCCGCTTGAAAGCTGATGTACGTCGACTCGCCAACATATGCAAACAGTGGGTAATGGACATAATGAATGGTCCAGATGAGTCCAACCATAAACAATGTTGCAGCACTATGAATAACGACCAGCGTGCGTGAATTGCGTTGTAAGGCTTCCATTAATTCAGATTAACTGTTGAATTCCGATGAAGGCAGATCTTCTTCTCCAGAGGCAATTGCTGAAACGATTCTTTGAGCAACAGAAATTGGGGTCAGTCCTTGAGGAAATTTTGGAGCAACTCCGGCAATGGCGCGTGTAGCTAAACCGGTTTCTGTGTGTGGTGGACGTGCATCAATAACACGAATGCCAAGTCGACGTGCCTCACGGCTAAGGGCCTCATTAAACGAGCGAACTGCTGCTTTTGACGCACCATAGGCTGCCATTCCGGGAAGGTTCTGCTCGGCAATCACTCCTGAAATGCCAATAAGCACGGATCCCTTGTTCATTCGGAGAAGTGCCGCTTGCATCAGAAAAATGTGGCCAAACGTGTTTGTTAAGAACAGTTCTTCAACAGCATCAACTGATGTGGAAACAATGTCGCCAAACGCAACTACGCCCATTGCGTTGACAACGATGTCGAGAGAACCATGCTGGCCAAGCACTGCATTGATTACTGCCGCCGTTTCTTCTGGCGAACGCAAATCAGCAACTATGTGCATTGAATCGTTATTTTCTCCGCGAGAGCATGTGACGACTGTGCAGCCGCGCAAGCGCAGCTCTGCAGCTATTAATTGACCTAGTCCACCTGTGCCACCTGCAACAAGTGCGACTTTCTGAGCAAAATCAAATGAATTTTCCATGGTTAGTTCACTTTGAGTGGCGCGCGATGCTGTCGAGAATATGGGCAACGCGGATTGAGTCTGCGCTTGGCACAATCCAACCTTCTTTGCCCTCA
>JACCDY010092124.1_pt1 | contig 13702 bp, 8 predicted proteins | sample 7446391 | NCBI WGS metagenome assembly JACCDY01 (sample SAMN15323451, study PRJNA562643) | freshwater metagenome | isolation source: river surface water | place: USA:Blue River Watershed | collected 2017-08-18 | reverse complement strand
TGGAGACGGTTCCCTTGACGAGGTCGCCGACCTTGAACTTGCCCTCGATCTCCTTCCAGGGATCGGTCTCGAGCTGCTTGACGCCCAGGCTGATGCGCTGGTTGGCCTTGTCGATGTCGATGACGACCGCATCCACCTCGTCGCCCTTCTTGAGGACTTCGCTCGGGTGATTGATCTTCTTGGTCCAGCTGAGATCGGAGACGTGCACCATGCCGTCGATGCCCTCCTCCAGCTCCACGAAGGCGCCGTAGGCGGTCATGTTGCGGACCTGGCCGCGGACCTGCTTGCCGATGACGTAGCGCTGCTCGATCTCGTCCCAAGGGTTTGGCTCGAGCTGGCGGACGCCGAGGGAGATCTTCTGATCCTCCTTGTTGACGCCGAGAACCACGGCCTCGACCTCGTCTCCGAGGTTGAGGACGTCGGACGGGCGGACGATGCGCTTGGTCCAGGAAAGCTCGGAGACGTGAATGAGTCCCTCGATCCCTTCCTCGATCTGCACGAAGGCGCCGTAAGGCATGAGATTGGTGATCTTGCCCTTGACCTTCTGGCCGATCGGGAAGCGCTCCTCGATGCGGTCCCAAGGATTGGACTGGAGCTGCTTGAGGCCGAGGCTGATGCGCTCCTTGTCCTTGTTGATCTCGAGGACGACCACGGTGAGACGGTCGCCGGGCTTGACGGCCTCGCTCGGGTGGGTGAGGCGTGCCCAGGACATGTCGGTGATGTGGAGCAGGCCGTCGATGCCGTCGAGGTCGAGGAAGGCGCCGAAGTCGGTGATGTTCTTGACGGTACCCTCGATCTTGTCGCCGGCGCTGACGGTTCCGAGGAACTGCTGGCGGCGCTCGCTGCGGGCGGCCTCGATGAGCTCGCGGCGGCTGAGGACGACGTTCTTGCGGTCCTCGTTGAGCTTGACGATCTTGAAGTCGTAGGTGTTGCCGACGAAGGAGGTGAGGTCCTTCGGGGGATTGATGTCGACCTGGGAGGCGGGGAGGAAGGCCTCGACGCCGACGTTGACGGTGAGACCGCCTTTGACGACCGCCTTGACGCGGCCCTTGATGATGCCCTCGGCCTCGAACAGCTTGACGATCTTCTCCCAGTTCTGGCGCTGGGCGGCCTTCTGCTTGGAAAGGACGACCATGCCCTGGTCGTTCTCGAGGCGCTCGAGGAGAACCTCGACCTCGTCACCGACGTGGATTTCGTCCGGGTCGTCGAACTCGGAGGCGGAGATGACGCCCTCCGACTTGTACCCGATGTCGATCAGGAATTCCTTGGGACGCTTCTCGAGGACGTGTCCCTTGACGATGCTGCCTTCACGGTAGTTTTTGACCGAGGCGGCGATGAGTTGTTGAAGATCAGCCATTGATGTTGTCATGATGTTTTTAATAACTTCCGCGGAGAGGTTGTGACCAACCCGTCCGGACGTGACTCCTTTTAAGTGACGGCGGAAGAGCAGAAAATAGTAGCAATCCCTTCTTGCAGGGCAATGAATTTCTCTCACTCTTAAGATCCCGAACATCGCCCCTGCCATGAGCCCTTCCCAATCTGTCCGTCCCCTGCATGCCCTGACCCTGGGGGAGCTGGAGCAGAGCCTTTCCGGAATGGGCCAGCCCTCTTACCGTGCCAAGCAGGTGATGGAGTGGGCTTATGGCCGCGAAAAGAGGGTCGAATCCTGGGACGCGATGAGCAATCTCCCCGCAGGACTTCGTTCCTCGTTGGAGGCGCTTCATCCGATCCGCATGCCCGTAGTGGTCACCGTGAGCGGATCCAAGGACACGACCCGGAAGTTGCTCTTGAGACTCCATGACGGCGAATTGATCGAGACGGTGTTGATTCCCGCCTCACCGGCCCTTTACGGGGAGGAATCCGACCGCCGGACCCTCTGTGTCTCCTCCCAGGTGGGGTGCGCCTACGGGTGCAAATTCTGCGCAAGCGGGCTTGACGGCTGGAAGAGGCATCTCACCGCCGACGAGATCGTGGCCCAGGTGCTGCTGGCCGAGAAGATCTCCGGTGAGAGGATCAATAATCTCGTCTTCATGGGGATGGGGGAGCCGATGGCCAATTACGGCAACTGGCTCCAGGCGGTATCGATCCTCAATGCCCCGTGGGGAGTGGGGCTCGGGGCCCGCAAAATGACCGTCTCGACAAGCGGCCTGGTGCCGCGCATCCGCGATCTGGCCGACCAACCTCTCCAGATCAGACTGGCCATCTCGCTCCATGGCGCAAGTGATGAAGTCCGCAGCCAGATCATGCCGGTGAACAAAAAACATCCCGTCTCCGAGCTCATGGAGGCTTGCACCTACTACAGCGAGAGGAAGAAGCAGATGATCACTTTCGAATACATCCTCATCGAGGGGGTGAACGATGCCCCCACGGAAGCAAGGCTTCTCGCAGAGAGGGCGAGGGGACTCCGTGCCAAGATCAACCTGATCCCCTACAACACCGTGGAGGGGCTCCCCTGGAAGCGCCCGAGCGAGGAGGTCCAGGAGGAGTTTCTCTCGATCCTTCGCAACCGGGGGATCGCGGCAACGATCCGTCGGGAGAAAGGACACGACATCGATGCCGCCTGCGGGCAGCTCCGTCGTCGGATCGCGACTTCATCGGCTCCTTAGAGAAAAAACGGACCTGTCGGGGAATGAATGCATCGATTCGCCGTTTTGTTCTCAAAAAAAGCCGAAAAGGAGATCAGAGACGCTCTTGCCCTTTCATCGGGTGCTTTCGCTGACGCTTTCCTTGATCGTCCAATTTTTAAAGTCGTAGGTTCGGACGATTCCGCCAGCGCTGAGCACCATCGGGCCTTGCGGGGTCTTTTGTGATGTCCAAGGACTTTCGGAAACTGGCCATGAGCCGTAGTCGACCATGGTTCCGTTGACCGTATCAGCTCCGTTGAAAACGCACTCCAGGGAATCCCCTAAACGGTTCCTGTATTGTGCTGCCGCAGGTTTTTCGGAGGTAAGCTTGAGAGTGCTTTTGGAGAGAATCGCATCTCGGAATCCAGACAACTGTTCGGAGGGGTCGGATCCAGGGAACTCCGAGGGATGGGCCGTTTCGATGGCCACGGCAAAAGAGGGATGCTTGATCCGGAACTCCGAGTCTCCCTCGCGGGCCTTGGATGCGGGGGCAAGGATTCCACCCTGCGGATTCCAGTCAAAGGGCCGGGTCGCGCTGAGGGCAATCAGGACGCTCCCGTAATGAAGGAAAACCCGTCCGGAAGGCCCGCTCTCGTTAATGAAGGCAAGATGACCTCCAGGGACGTAACCCAATCCGTAGGGGAAATCGGTGCCGGTCGGGATTTCAAAGACAAAGAGCAGGGAATCCCTCCCGAGGATCTCCTGCTCGAAGGATCGGACGCCGTGCGTGTGATTGCCCATCTGGCCGGGAAGATCCTCCGAGGGCGCTGTCATCCAGAGATGGCTCCCTTTTTCTGGATCCTGCTCCCACATCACCCCGCAGGGATAGCTCTGGCCTTGCCATGGTTTTCCTCCAACCTTTGCGGATCGTGAAAAGAGGGCATAGGTCCTGTTCACATAATGGTTCAGCGCGAATCCGTTGATGAGCGCCTTGTAAAAATATGGCTCCCTGCGGTCGTTTGCGGCGTTCACGATGAGCTCGGGGGCCCTGTATGTGCTGACAGCGGGCTCCACGGCCCCTTTTGCATGCTCAAATGCCGGAGGGACACCACCGAAGTAAAGCCATGGCACAACGGCCATCCCCCAGGGGCGCTGACATTCCGTGTCGGGATAGGAGCGCGGGGCAAATGTTGCAAGATGTCCCCGAAGCCATGCCGGTGCCAGCTGCAGGAGGCAGATCTCATAGGCAATGCGGGCCTTTGCCGCCATCGCCTGATCCCTGGAGCAGTCCGCCAAGGTCAGCAGGGGAAGGATGTTCTGCGCACCGTAGGGGCGCGAGGCAAACTCGCCGGGGCCCCCGATTGCCGTGGAGGCAATGATGGTGTTCAGGTATTTCTCACCAGTAGGGTCGCCCGGTGAGGCGAAGCTTGTTCCCCAAACCTGCCCCGGCTTTCCGATCCTAGCGGTCATCATCCGGATATAGGGGTCCTTCTCCATGAAATAAGGGTCGGCATGGAAGGCATCGGGTCCCCAGACCTGCGTCGCAAGGTATCGGGTCACGGCGGCCATCATCTTGTGGTTGCTTGTCGACAGTCTCTGGTAGAAAACTCCGCCCGTGTAGATTTTGCGGTACCTCTCCCTGGTTGCCTGATCCAGAAACCTCTCGAACCGGATGTAGCAGTCGATACCCGGCCATGCGATGAGTCCGGTGTTACCCCCGTGCATCCATCTGTTGTGCCCGTTGCCGGGGACAAGGGCGTCGAGCCCTTTGTTCACCTCGTTGAGACCCTCCTTCGTCTTTCCAAGTGAAAAAAGGCACTCAGCCTTCATGAAGTGATCGTTCCCACCCAAGGCAAAGGTTTTCAGGATTGCGGTGCGGCGGTCTTCAAAGCTTTCCAAAAGAGCCTGGTTTGCCGGTGCAATGCCGGATCCGCTGCTCTTCACGATGGTCGGTTGCTCATCATCATTTGGAGTGCTTCCCGTTGTTTTCCCGGCTTGGAGGAAGCTCGAGAAAAAAAGCAGGAGCAGCGCCACCAAAAGGGGGAGCAAGCGGCCATTGAGTGGCAACCAACAATCAGGGACAAGAGACATTGATTTAACTCATGAGGGGGATAAGACACCTATATCATGACGCAACGGGAGATGATTTGCCACCTGCGCGCCAAAAGCGCTCCCATGAGGAAAGCACAACGTGATGGCGATCACCCCTGGCCCTTTCAGGGCATTGGCATTTCATTTTCAAAAGCAGGATTCGGGGAGAATGACGTTGCCCCGTCACCCTCGCTCGGGTAGCCAAGAAGGACGTTTTTTCATTCAACCCACCACTCATGAGCACCACCACCCACCCCCTGCAGGATCAAGTCGCCATCGTCACCGGAGCCGGACGCGGCATCGGTGAGTCCATCGCACGTTATTTTGTCGAGGCGGGGGCCAAGGTGGCTGTCGTTAGCCGCAGCGAGGCAAACTCCTCCAAGGTTGCCGCCGCCCTCGAGGCGATCCGACCCGGCTCGGCGAAGGCCTACGCGGTCGATGTGGCCGACTTCGATGCCGTCCAGAAGGTGGGGGATCAGATCGTGGCGGATTTCGGCCGTGCCGACATCCTGGTCAACAATGCCGGGATCACGAAGGACAACCTCCTCATGCGCATGTCCTCGGAGGATTGGGATGCCGTCCTCGACACCAACCTCAAGGGAGCCTTCAACTTCATCCGCGCTATCCTTCGCACCATGATGAAGCAGCGCTCCGGTCGCATCATCAACATCAGCTCCGTCAGCGGTCTCATGGGCCTTGCCGGTCAGACCAACTACGCCGCCAGCAAGGCCGGCATGATCGGACTCACGAAGGCCCTCGCCAAGGAGGTCGCCAGCCGCGGTATCACGGTCAACGTTGTTGCTCCAGGCTTCATCGAGACCGACATGACGGCCGTCCTCAACGAGGAGATTCGCAAGGGAGCGCTCTCCCAGATCCCGCTCGCCCGCTTCGGTCAGCCCGAGGAGATCGCCGGAACGGTCGCTTTCCTCTCCGGACCCGCCGCTTCCTACATCACCGGTCAGGTGCTCGCGGTTGACGGCGGCATGGCGATGTAGGAAGAGAAGTATGAATTATGAGGGATGAATGTTGAAAAACCGGCTGCTTTTCTTCCCTTTTCATAACTCATAATTCTGACTTCATAATTTTCCGAAGTGCTCCTCTATCTCCTGCGCCATGCCGAGGCCGAGCCTCATCGGGCGGATGACTTTTCCCGTCGCCTGACGGAGAAGGGGGAAAAGCAGGCCCTGTCCGTCGGTGCCTTTTTGGCCGACCGGGGGATAAGCCCCGATCTGATCCTGACCAGCCCCGTGCTGCGGGCGAAGCAAACGGCGGCCCTCGTGGCCAAGGAACTCAAGGTTGTTGCCCCGACCGAGGTCCCCTGGCTGGCCTGCGGGATGAATCCGGAAAGGGGACTTTTGGAACTCGCGGGTTACGCAAGGCTCGGTTCCGTCATGATCGTCGGTCATGAGCCGGACTTCAGCATCCTCGTGGCTCACCTTCTTGATCTGGGATCGAGTGCCTCGGTCAATATCTCCAAGGCCTCGCTCAGTTGCATCGAGATCTCCCGTCCTGTGCCGGGTTCCGGCGTGCTTAAATTTCTCCTGCCGGTCAAACTGATCTGATCCCCATGAAAACACTGCTTCTCACCAATGAGTATCCGCCAAATATCTATGGCGGTGCCGGCGTCCATGTCGACTACCTGAGCCGTGAGTTGGCCAAGTTGATGGAGGTCGAGGTCCGTTGTTTCGGGGAGCAGAAGGAGGATCTTCCGAACCTTATCGTGCGGGGCTTCGGGACAGGCACGCCCTCCATGGAATGTCCCAAACCGCTTCAGAGCCCCCTCGGCGCTTCGCGCCGCTGCGTTGACTTCAACGGTGCCGGCATCACCGCCGACATTGTCCATTGCCACACCTGGTACACCCATCTCGGCGGAATCATGGCGAAGCTGAATTACGGCATCCCCCTGGTGATCACCGTGCATTCCCTCGAACCCCTGCGTCCCTGGAAGCGCGAGCAGCTTGGGGGGGGCTACGATTACAGTCTCTGGATTGAGAAGACGGCGCTCGAGATGGCCGATGCGGTGATCGCCGTTTCCGAGGAGACCAAGCGCGATATCCTTTCCCTCTTCAATGTCAGGGAGGAGCGCATCAGCGTGATCCATAACGGGATCGATCTTTCCGAGTACACGGCGACCGAGGACAAGGGTGTCGTGGAGGCGCTGGGGGTCGATCCCTCCAGGCCTTATGTCCTTTTTGTGGGACGCATCACGCGCCAGAAAGGGATCATCCACCTGGTGAGGGCGATCAGGCATCTTGACCCCGGATTCCAGGTCGTCCTATGCGCCGGTGCCCCGGACACTCCCGAGATCGCCGCCGAGATGCAGCAGGCCGTGACCGCCGCCCGGAAGCATCATGACGGCATTGTCTGGATCGAGAAGATGGTCAGCCGACCCGAGGCGATCGCTCTCTATTCCGGAGCCTCCGTGTTTGTCTGCCCCTCCATTTATGAACCGTTCGGGATCATCAATCTCGAGGCGATGGCCTGCGGCACGCCCGTCGTTGCCAGTGCCGTCGGTGGCATCAAGGAGGTTGTGGTCGACGGTGAGACCGGTTTCCTTGTTCCGCTCAAGCAGATGACCGAGAGCCCCTTCGAGGCGACTGATCCGGAAGCTTTTTCCGCCGACCTGGCCTCCAAGGTCAATCGCCTGATGGCCGATTCCGAACTCGCCGCGAAAATGGGCGGGGCGGGAAGGAAGCGTGCCGAGGAATATTTCGGTTGGGATGCCATTGCCAGGAAAACAGAGCGACTTTACGCAAAGCTTCTGCAAAAGTAGCGGGATGTTCATCGATCGAGTCAGGGTTCATGCCAAGGCGGGGGACGGGGGGGACGGTTCCGCCAGTTTCCGCCGTGAGAAATTCATTCCCAAAGGCGGACCTGACGGCGGCGATGGCGGCGATGGAGGCGATGTGATCCTTCGTGCCGACACGCACACCGACCAGTTGGCCAATCTCTTCTTCGAACCGATCCTGAAGGCCAAGCCGGGTGGCAGGGGCTCTTTCCGCCAACGCCACGGAAAGTCCGCTCCTGATCTGGTGGTCCCTGTTCCCGTGGGGACGCTTGTCTACCGCTTCCCGACGCCGGAACCACACGATCCCTTTGCCGAGCCTGTCGAGGAGGAGCCTTCCGAAACCCCGAAAGCCAAGAAGGGTCTGCCCGATCCGATGGCCGAGGATCTCGTGGCCGATCTGAACGAGGTAGGAAAGGAGTTTATTATCTGCCACGGCGGCAAGGGGGGGAGGGGAAACATCCACTTCAAGAGCTCACGGAACCGTGCCCCGCGCCGCTTCACCGAGGGGACACCTGGCGAGGAGGGATGGTTCCTGCTGGAGATGCGATCGATCGCTTTCGCCGGGCTGGTCGGTTACCCTAATGCCGGCAAGTCAACCCTGCTTCGCGCAATTTCCCGGGCCCATCCCAAGGTTGGATCCTATGCCTTCACGACGCGCAATCCCCAGGTCGGCGTGGTTGATCTCGAGGATTACCGCAAGACCACCGTGGCCGACATTCCCGGTCTCATCGAGGGTGCCCATGAAAACCGCGGCCTGGGACACCAGTTCCTGCGCCATGTTATGCGATGCAGTTACCTTCTGATGGTTCTCGACATGGCGGGATCGGAGGGTCGCAGCCCCATGGACGATCTCAAGGCACTGCGCAAGGAGCTGGAGCTTTATAATCCCGAACTGGCCGCCCGCCCCTGGTGCATCGTCGCCAATAAGATGGACATGCCCGAGGCGGAGACGAACCTCAGGCTCTTCCAGAAGAAATTCAAGGGAGTGCGCATCCTTCCCATCTGTGCGGAACTCGGGGAGGGGATCCCGGAGTTGAAGGCTTTTCTTCAGGAGAAGCTCGAGGAGGAGGAGAAGCGGGTGGCTGCCGAAAAGAAGGAAGCCGAACTCAGGGCAAAGGAATCGGGATTCGGCACGTCGCCCTCCGGGGAGGGAACCGGTTTGGTTTACTAAAGCCAGACAGAACGTTCCGAATTCCCATCCATCTCGGGCTGCAGGGATTCGAACCCTGGGCCTCCACGACCCGAACGTGGCGCTCTACCAAGCTGAGCTACAGCCCGCCGAGATGGAAAGTGTCCGCCGGGAAATAACCGGCGGGGAAAACAATGAAGCTTCCGGAAACCCTCTTCGCAAGGAGAATCAACGGCTCATCGAGCCACAGGTTTCTTTGATGGTCGGGCAGAGGGCGAGGGTGCCGGGGAAGGTCGAATGGCAGTCTCACCACGGAGTGCCTGCTGGAATCCCGGATCGGCAGCAACCTGCCTGAACAACTGCTCCGCGGCAATCTGCTGGAGTGCCGTATTGCCTCCGAGTTGGACGGCACGCCGGAGATTGCCGTAAGCGGCATCTTTTTGACCTGTCAGCAACTGGTACTTGGCGATCGTAAAGGGCACATCCCATTGGTTCGGCTGGGCCTTCTCCAGGGCGATGGCAATCTGCAGCGCTTGCGGGATGCGACCCTGGGTGGCATAGAAATTGATCATCTCCCTCAGAAAAGGGATATCGTTGGGCGTCGCGGCGACCGCGTTGGAAATGGTCGTATCGACGTCACCCTGGCGGCCCAAAATCATGAGATTCTGCAGGACGGGTGCAAGGAGTTGCCTATTGGAGGGGTTTCCCTGAAAAGCGGCTAACTGAAGCGGAAGGTCCTGACTGGCCTTGAGACGTGCCTCGGTGGCAACTGCCAGTCGCTGGAGCACCTTGCTGTTGGGATCCAGGGGGAGATATCCGGCAACCAGGTCGCGGGCATCCTTGAAACGCCCCATTCTGGTGTAAAGGTTGACGAGGTTGCTCGTGGTCTCGGTATTCCCCGGCCAAAGGTAAAGCGCCTGTTTGTAGGCACGTTCAGCCGCATCGTTCATGTTGCGGAAGCCGTAGATGTTGCCTCCCGTGTTGCGCAACTTGGCAAAGGAGTGCTGCGCCAGATCGTCGTGGCGGAATCCCGGAACGGCTTCAAGCTTCCGGATGTAGTCATCCCACCAGGCCAGATCCTTTTCAGCGGTCCCCGGAGGAAGGGATTCCATCTTGTCGTGATTGATCTCGTAGCAGAGTCCGTGCGGGATGGCGTAAGGATAGGACCACTGCATCGGGAAGCTCTCCTCGACGAAGAACTGCCTCGGCGAACCATCCTTCTTGTCGCGATTCTTCAGGAAAATCCATTCCGCCACCGCGGAATTCAGGGCGGCGGGATCGGTCTGGGGATTGGGGGTTGCGGAGGGGTTCTGCTGATACTTTCGCATCAGGTCCTCAAAGAGGCCCATGATCTCCTCGCGGTGAGGGAAGGTAAGCCTCTCCTCGGGATAGGTTTTGTCGCGTCCGAGAAGCTTCTCGAACCAGCTGAACTCGGTAGGGCGTTCGGCCGTGTAGTGGGAGCGGATGTAGCGGTTGTAGAAAGTGTCTGCCAGCGCGTTCTGGGTGACGATGTAGAGATCGCGACGGTCGAATTGAGGATCACGCTTCGTTTTCTCAAAACTCTCCCCGAAGACCATGTAGGTGGGCACAAACCGACCCGGATCGGTGCCGCCGAAAACAAAGCTGTCCTTGGGAAGATCGGCCAGCATGTCATGGCCGTACATCCATCCGAACCAATGGCCCCGCTGGGAGCTCTTCGGAAGGCATACCGCGAAGGTGTAGAGCGCCGTTCCGACGGAAATCAGGGCAATCAGCCAAGCCGCACGGGGGAATGATTTGGACGCGGTCATGTAGAGCATCGCGGCTCCGTAACTGGCAAGCATGAGGAAGAAGGCGTAGCCGAGACTCTGGTACTGGTACTGCATCTCCCAACCGGCATTGTCGTAGCCGTTGTTCCAGGAGAGTGGCTGGAGAAAGGCCGAAAGACAGAATCCGATGACCAGGAGATAGAACCAGATCCGCTGTTCCCTCGGCAGTTTCCAGAAAAAGACAAAGGCCAGCAAGGCGACGATCAACGGGAAGGGAGAGACATTTTCAGTCATTACCCTCCAGAAGATCTTGCAGAATCCGGCAAAGGATTGGAGTGGTGTTTCCTCATCGGGGGCTTTGGGTCCCTTCTGCTTCTCGGCGGGGGGCACGCCGACGATTTTTCCGACGCTGCCCTGGAGTTGGTCTGCCAGGGTTCCCCAATACTGGGAGCGGTTGATGGCGTAAAAGAATCCCTCGGGGGTGCTGCAATAGCTCCAATTCATGGGAGGATTCGTCGAGGAGGCGAAGGGCATGTAGGCGTAGGGAAGGAGTCCCGCAAACACCGCCACGATGATGAGAAGTCCCTGTCGCCATTCGGTCAGCTTTCTCCTGACCGCCAGAAGCAGGATGAAAGCCGCTCCAACCGTGTAGAGAAGGCGGATGGCGGCCTTCATCGCCAGTGCATGGTACTGGTCGGTGGAGAGGTAGGCGAAGCCAAGATAAAGAAGGGCGGCCGTGAAAATGCTGTAGAGGGCGTATTCCCAGAAAAGCTCGGCATGAAGGAGCAGGATCACCAGCAATGGCAGGAAGGCCATCGCCAGGGTCATGTGGTGGTTGCTCATCCCCAGGCAGAAGAGGAAGATCAGCCAGACAAAGGCGTTCTTCCAATGGGGACGCCTGATCCAGACATAGGTCAGCATCAGGAGGATCATCATCAGGCAGACGTGAAGCGCGTAGAGTCCCTTGCCGACGACGGCGTGTGACCAGATGGGGGTGACCCAGACGAAGGTCAGGGTGGCGGCGATCGAGAGGATCGTGGCGGGACGTTTGGCAACGCCGAGCCAGCGTGTTGCATTGAGCGAGATCAGCGAGAAGACCCCGGCCGCGACCGCGGTGCAGAGGCCGGAAAAGAGATTGATCTTCCAGGAACCGTTGCCGAAGGGGATGAGGTGGCTCCAGATTCCCGCGAGAATCGTCCAGAGTGGGTAGCCCGAGGGGTGCATCACCCCGAAGTGAAGGGCCGCCGTTGCCATCTCGCCGTCATCGTTGAGCCCGATATTGGGCATGACCGTCGTCCAATAGGTCAGCAGCGCGATGAGGAAACAGAGAAGTGCCGTCCAGCGCTCGTGGCGGTCAAAGAGACGGAAGGGATGAACCCGTTCCTCCTTCTGGAGCGCTGATTCCGAAATGTCGTTGAATTTGGCCGACTCGCTGTTCATTGGGGAAAAGCTGGAAAAAAGTGATTAGGAACGGACCCTTTCTCTCGGCGAACGGCGAAGTCCGTTCCGTAGAAGAAGCCCCCAGACCATGAGAAGGGCCTCAACGACGATCTTCTTGGACATTTTGGAGGTTCCCTCGATGCGGTCGGCAAAGATGATGGGAATCTCTGCAACGCGGAAACCGCGGCTCCAGGCACGATGGTTCATCTCGACCTGAAATCCATAGCCGTTGGATTTCACGCTGGGCAGGTTGATTGCCTCCAGCGTTGTTCGTCGCCAGCACTTGAAGCCGCCTGTCGGATCCCAGACATCCATCCCTGTGATCCATTTCACGTAGTAGGAGGCCCCGACGCTTAGGACGAGACGCTTAAGCGGCCAGTTGATGACCCGGATTCCACCGACGTAGCGCGAACCGATGGCGAGGTCGGCACCGGTTCGCCTGATCCCGGCAATCAGTTTGGGAACATCCTCAGGGGAGTGGGAAAAGTCCGCATCCATCTGGACGACAAGGTCGTAACCATGGGAAAGGGCCCATTCAAAACCGGCCACATAGGCCCGTCCCAATCCGTTCTTGGCAGTGCGCGCTAGGAGATGGAGGCGGGGTTCTTTTCTCGCCGTCTCGGCGACCCATTCGCCCGTTCCGTCAGGGGAACCGTCATCCACCACGAGGATCTCGACACCATCGGGGAGTGCCAGCAGGCGATCAACGAGTTTCGGGAGATTATCCCGCTCGTTATAAGTGGGTACGACGACCAGGGAGCGTTCTGCAGTCATGGATAGGTTGGAAAAATTAGCGCATGGAGGGGGGGCGTCGAGCGCCAATTCCTGCTCCCTTGATCAGAGGAACATTTGCCAAAGAGGCTAATCCTTAGACGCCGGGTTGGCCGAGGGGATGCCATAGCGCTCCCTGACCAGGGATTCCTCCGCCGGCAGGTTGGAGGCATCGAGGAAAATGGGTCCACCTGCTCCCTCCAGAAGAATCTTGTGGAAGCCGTCGACCGGATGCTTGGCCGCTTCAGTGACATCCTTGAGTGACTTCACCGCCATGCCGTTGATGCTGAGAACCTGCCGTTTGGCCAGATCCTGATAGCCGATGGTCTGCGGAGTGGGGAGGATGGCCGAGAGGATGACGAAGCGATCGCGTTTCCCTTCCGATTCCCTCTGAAAGGCATCCAGATAGACCAGGTTCTGGGGAGCCTGCCGCCGCCACTCCGGACCCCATTCCCGGAGGTAGGGGCGCGACAGTTCCTGAAACAGAAGTCCCCCCAGGAATGCATGGGCCGTCGTGTCATGACCCAAGCGCGCCGGACTGATCTCGGATAAGGGATTACGTCCGGCAAGGGTGAGTGTGGCGGTGCCAAGGGTTCCCGTTCCTTCCCCACTGCTTCGGAAATAGGTGAGCTCCACGGGATCACCGACGCCCCTCTCGAGACTGGCGAGGTTGTTGAAAGTAATCTTTCCCAACCGGGGATCGGAATAGTTACCCTCCCCGTCGATCTCCTTGCCGGCCACCTTTATCAGGATATCCCCCTTCTTCAGCCCTGCCTTGGCGGCAGGACCTTCCCGATCGACCGAGGTGATGTAGACACCTTGGGACCCCTTGCCAAGGCCAAGCCATTCCCTCAGGTTACCACCGTGCACCTCTTCCCAGGTGATCCCGGCTCGAGCGAGACCATGGTAATCCGGTTTTGCCGACTCTTTTAGAAAACGGGCGATGAGCGGGGCAGGGATGATATCGGCAGACTGGCTCCGGGGGTCGTAGCGCATCACCAGTCCCGCCAGTTTTTCCCCGGCCAGCGCAGGTATGACGTAACTTCCCTCGCGTTGGGGAATGCTCGTCGCTGTCCGATAGAGGAGGTAGGCAGCGCCGGCGGGGGGATACGGCATGACGGCCACGGTCGTGACGGTCGCCGGGGAGAGGGCGGGGGCACCGTTGGGTTCA
>JACCDY011203936.1_pt1 | contig 13709 bp, 15 predicted proteins | sample 7446391 | NCBI WGS metagenome assembly JACCDY01 (sample SAMN15323451, study PRJNA562643) | freshwater metagenome | isolation source: river surface water | place: USA:Blue River Watershed | collected 2017-08-18 | reverse complement strand
GAGGCGGTCCAGGACTCTTAGGTATATGGACTATGTGGGCCCCAATAACAGAACTCAAAACCAGTATCAAACAACAGATAGATGCGCAACAGCAAGGCAGCGAAATAATTGCTATAACTGATGGTATAAATGCTCATGAAGGATATGTATTTGGTGCTGGCAAAGATAAACTTAAATTAGTTGATCGTCTAGGATTTAGCAGAGCCAATTTTGCCAAACACAAAGTCAGTGATGAAGAAGTAAAACAAAAAAGTACTATGCCGCGAGCAGTATTTTGTTTTGGTCGAATGAATCCCCCGACACTGGGACACGGTCTTGTTATTAATAAAACTATAAAAGAAGGCGGAGACAAAGCATTTATATTTTTAAGCAACAGTGTTGGTACAGATGATCCAATTGATCCTTCTACAAAAGCAAAATTTGTGGAACAAATCTATCCTCAAGCTAAAGGACACATTGTTACTGAATTTGTACAGAACCCAATATATGCTGCCAATTGGTTATACAGCAAAGGATATAGAAACATGGCGTTTGTTGCAGGCAGCGACAGATTAGGAAAAGAAAAAGGCAGCATTGAAAAAATACTAAGCAGTTGGAACAGTGGACCAATACGCAGTACAGACCCAGCAGGTGCAAGAGAATATGTACACATGGAGTATATTAGTGCAGGCGATCGTGATCCAGACTCAGTTGGTATAAGTGGATACAGTGGTACAAAAGCTAGGGAAGCTGCCGTCGCAGGCAATGAAAGTAAATTTCAAGAGTATACAGGTGTTGACGCCAGTGTTACTGTAAATGGATTAAGTTTATATCAGACTGTAAGAAAAGGTTTAAATTTAGATAAAGCTAACGATGCAACTGATAAGAAAATTGCGCAACCTGTTGCTCAACCACAACAACCTACTATGAATAAGCCAGTTGAGAAAAAAGTTCCTGGTAAGGCACAAGCTAAGGCAAATACTAATGTTAAAAAAGTTCCTGGTAAATCACCGCAGGCACAGTTAGTAGAAAGTGTTTTGCGTGATAAAGAGGACTATTACGAAAAACGCAAAGCATTACAGGATATACAACTAAATCCAGAAACAGCAAAAGATGCTGAATTACGTAAAGAATTAATTAGACGAAAACACGAATTAGAGCGTGAAGCCAAACAAAAAGGAATTATCTCAGAAGCGATCTTGAGACATTTCGCAGATTCAACAAACAGCAGAGACCTAATATGAAAATCAAAGAACTGTTAACAGAAAATAAAAAAGGAGTCAAGTCTCCTATCAAGCCAAGAAACTTTGTAGCCAAGAATGCTGTGAAGACTACTTCAGGTGCTGGTGCGCACACTGATAAAAAGAAAGCACAGAAACAAGGATATGAAAAGCACAAGGGTAAAGAGGTAGCAGAAAGCTCATTAAATGAATTTGCACCGGATGGCAGTAGTGGCAAAGGTGGTGGTAAAACACCACGAAATCCTGGCAGAGATCCATGGGGCAATAATGACGGTCCTGGTGAAGATCCATATAAGTATCCTCAACCAGAACATTATTCGCAGAGCATAGATTTCTTTGGTCGTTTTGAGGCAGATCATTTTGACAAAGAAGAGTTTGACGAAACCACTGGTGTGTTCAAAGGTTATTGGGATTACAATGGTAAGCTAAAACAAATTGCTTATTTTAAGTTCGACAATCCACAGCGTAACGGCGACGATGATCCTGGAATGGGTTGGTATTATGAACCAGACGAAGAGAGTATGGCAGAGGGTATGATTGGATTGTCAGATAAAGAAAAAGGCAAAATCCAAAATATTGCCAGCGAGATCAGTGACATTCCTGGCTACTACGACTTCCGTCGTGATAGATTTACACCTTACGGAGTTTTAGAATTACAAAAGGCTTTAGATGATAATGATGAATACGTAAAGTATGCATTGAGTCTAACTTCAGATGATTATGAATTAGAAAGTTTGGCAGAAGAAAAACAAAAAGGTGTCGATGGCAAAGCCTGTTGGAAAGGCTACAAACGCATGGGCACTAAAATGAAAGGTGACGAGCGTGTTGATAACTGTGTGCCAATGAAAAAGAAGAAAAAGAAAAAATAAAATGAATAAATTACAAGAATCTTTAAAAATAGCATTTGCCAGTGAGTTTAGTTTTTACCTAAAGGCTCATTATTTCCATTGGAATGTTGAAGGAGAAAACTTTCAACAGTATCATGAACTATTTGGTAAAATTTATGAAGAAGTTTATTCGAGCATAGACGACTTTGCAGAAAATATTCGTAAAACAGGAGCATATACGCCTGGTAGCTTAACTAGATTTAGTATGTTAACCGCCATAGAAGACGAGACTGATATCCCAGATGCTAGAACCATGACAGCAGAATTACTAGCCGATTCAGACAAAATGTCAGAACTGTTCAAAGTGATCTTTCAACTCAGCGAACAAGAAGGTGAACATGGTCTCAGTGACTTCCTAGCAGGTCGTCAAGATGCGCATAGAAAACACAGCTGGATGTTAAGAGCAACATTAAAATGAAACAATACAGAGTCACTTCAGAAAATATAAATCTCAGTAGCGATGATGATTGCTATTTAGATCCAAACGATCCTGTAAATGAAATCAAAGTATTACAGCATCTAGGCGGGATCAATTCTGTAGGTAGACTGCAAGAGTATCGTTTAGCTCAGCAAGGAAGTAACATTAGTACCACTGCTAATGAAAATGCAGAGTTAATGAAAAAACATAATATTAAACCTGGAACACCTGAATGGTTTCAGCTTTGGTTTAGTTTACCATATATGACTGGCGAAAAGAAGGTTGGCAAATGAAGATTACCGAACTATTAGAAAAAAAGGATCCAATTGCCGCTATACAATCAAATGTGTATGGTAATGAAACAGAATATGGAAAGGTAGATAACAGTAAACCTAATTATGCCGGTGCCATTGGACCAATGCAAATTTTGCCCAGCACGTTTAATTGGATGAAGACTTCTGGTATTATACCTAAAGAATATGAAATCACAAATCCGGAGCACAACAAGTCAGCAGGTGATGCATTATTAGCACACTATTTTAAAAAATATGACGGTGATCCAGAAAAAGTTTATGCCGCATATTATGCTGGGCCAGGTGCTATCAATAAAGACGGTTCTATCAATAGACATTGGAGAGATTTAAAAAATCCCAAAGCACCTAATGTAGGTCAATACATTGCAAAAGCAATGGCGAGAAGTGGGGAAGTTCCTTCAACACGTTCTTCAGAAACACCGGTAAAAGTCGCTCAAGCCAGTCCATCTAAGGATACAAGATCAAGTAATGAAGTTCCATCATCACGTTCTTCAGAGGAACCAATAAAAGTTGCAAGAAATGACTCATCAATATCAGACAAATTATCATCTGCATTTTCTGACATTGGGTCATATATTAGAACAGCCCTTAGTAGTACTTCGGATACTAGTGATAAGAATGACAGTGAAAAAGAAATTATATTAATAATTAACGGTGTGAAGAAAAAATTTAAAAATAAAAAAGAAGCAATGTTAGCGGCTGCGGCTGCTCAACAATTAGGACAGGAGATAAAAATTGGCTAAACCAGAAGTTTATTTAGATATGGACGGGGTAATCGCAGATTTCTTTGCCGAGTATGCAAAATTAGCAGGCATTGAATCTGGAAATTACAGAGACATACCCCCAGCCAAAGTAGATCCTACATTAGATAAAATGGTAGGAACTGATTTCTTTTACAGATTGCCAAAGTTTGGCAGTGCTGATGCACTGATTGATATGATAGTAAAAACTTTTGGTCACTACCATATTTGTTCCAGTCCTTTAAGAGGAGATCATGCTGGTAGTGAAAAATATAAAACTATGTGGATCAAAAAGAATCTTACTATACAGCCAAAAAATATCTACATAACTCCTAATAAAGCCAAATACGCTGTTCAACCAGACGGCACCCCAAATATTTTAATCGATGATAGAGGAAGCAATATTACTGCTTGGGAAGCCAAAGGTGGGGTTGGAATTAAATACCAAGCTGATGAAGATGGCTTAGGCGTTGTGGTTGCTGGATTCAAGAGAGCAATAAATATTATCAAAGGCAAAGAGAAACACGAACCACAACAGTTAAAGAGTCTAGATCGAGGTAAGATGATTGCTGTACAAAAAAGTGGTGACAGTGACGAAGAGCAGATAAAAGAGTCTAAAAAACGTATGAGAATAAAAGATTTATTAAAAGAATTCATTAATGATTTTCCAAGTGGGCTCAGTATAGGCGGAGAAGACATCACTGTAGGTGACATAAAAGATTTTGCCAAAGAATACAATTTAAGCAAAGACGAAATGATGGAATTACTTAGAGGTGTAAAAAAAGCTCATTCTTTAGTTAACAAAGAAATACCCATACCTATGTCAGATAAAAAAGTTAGAGTCGGTGATGTTGCAGGTGCAGCTCTAGATGTTGCCAGTTTAACTCCTTTTTTAAGAAGTGCGAAAACTGGATTAGGTCTCGCCAAGGCCGCTGGAAAAGCAGGTGTGAGACAGGCTGCTAGTCAAGCGGTCAAAAAGGTCACAGATCTTGAGTTTGATCCACCAAGTCTAGGAGGAAAGGGTGGCGAAGGTGCACCAATAGCTAAGAAAAAGAAAAGAATTGACATTGGGGATCTAGTAACAATAACGATGAATGATCAAAAATTCAAAGTACCTGTAGTTGGTGTAAATCCTTCTGGGTACGTAGTGGATATTTCATCTATTCCTGGAAAACGAGCAGGCGAAACTGCCACAGTCCCAGATAAATCTGTAGCAGAATCATCATCAGCTACTATAACTTCTGGTAATATAGCAAGTTTAGGCAACAGTCCTCACGTTGCGGGAGGATCCCCCGCAGTATTAAAGAGATGGAGTGGCGAGCCTGGAAGCAGTGGAACCACAGGAAAAAGCATCAAGCACAAACCTATGAAATCTCAAACTGCCAAAGATAACCCTGTAACTAACCCAAATATTGGTAATAACTTAATAGCATAAATACAGTATCGGAGATTAATATGCCATCAACAAGTAGAAAACAACAAAAATTCATGGGCATGGTACATGCAGCCAAAAAGGGAGAAAAACCCGCCAGTCCTGCTGTAGCCAAGGCCGCTAAAGGTATGAGTGCTAAAGCCGCTAAAGATTTTGCCAGCACCAAGCATAAAGGTCTTCCAGAAAAGAAAAAGAAAAAAATCAAAGAAGCACTGGAAGCTATTACTGCTCTAACTGAAATGATCGCAGAAGCTAAGAGCAGAACTAAAGACAAAACTACCAACGAAGCTGATGATAGATTTATTATTAAATCTGGCCCAAATAAAGGCAAGCGTTGGAGTCCAGATACCCCAGGTCCAACTAATAAAGATTACAAAGAAATCGATGGCGGTATTCCTAGTCCTCCAGATGGGGCTACTGCTCCGCCTCCAGGATGGAAACCAGAAAAAACTCCCAAGGCTCCGAGAAACAATAATAAACGTGCGGAAGTGGACGTTGATGACGGAGAAATGACTGCTGAAGGCAAAAAGAACAACGATGGTAACTTGGCCAATAATGCCAAACCATACGACAAAGTTACACGTGGTGATGTTGTTGCTGGACGTCTTGGTAAAGACGAAATGGGCGGAAAAAAGAAAACTAAAAAACAAGTGAATGAATGGAGTATTGAACTAGATGGTCCTCCAAAAACAGGAAGCTATGATTATCAACTATACGGTAAGGATAGAGAAAGATATAATGCTCTTGCAAAGGGAACTGGTCCAGAAAGTGAAAGAGTACGCCAATATTACAAAGATAAAAAGTTAGATCACGCCGGCGAAGTGCAAAAGTGGTCAGATGAAAGAGACGCAGATTACGCAGACAGATTAAATGCTGTACGTGCAGCCAGAATCGCTAACAACGAGTTGACTCCTGGCGAATGGATTAAAAAAGGAGCTAATGCTGTAAGAACTACGTTTGGTGGAGAAGATAGACCACTAAAGCCAGCTAGGACAGTTGTAGATCTTGAAGGTCCAGGATATGCTGATGGAAAATTTGCAAGATATGTTGGTAGTGATGATTTCAATAGAAAAAAATATCTAGATCCAAAAGCAGATGCAGCATATAAAGAAAGACAAAAAGCCCTATTTCCGGATCTAGTCAAAGAAAATTTAAGCAAAGATGAGCTGGCTTCTAGATTGTTTGAAACTTCTGAAGATCATCACGATCATGAAGCCAGTATGGCCAAAGCTCAATTGTTACGCATTGCTGAACAATCAGTTGAACTTTTCAAAATGATTCAAGAAGGTGATAACCTAGAAGGTTGGGTAGCTGCCAAGATCACCAAAGCCAACGATTACATCAATGCTGTTCATCAAAATATGGCTTACGATGAAATAAATGATCAAGAGCAGACTATATCTTCAAACGATGACTACATCGCAGAACTAAGAAAAAATCTAGAACAACAGATAAAATCTTAATTTTCAAATACGCAGGGAGTTTCGACTCCCTGTTCTTTTGACTATCAGTTGACACTGCATTAAATATCCGCTATAATTATTACATTAAAAATAGGAGTAACTATGAGCAAAGTATTTGGTGCCGCCGAACAGGCAAAACTCAAACAATTGGTAAGAGATGGTTGGCAGACCTTAGATGAGATCAAGAGTCTTCAAGAAGGACTTAATGAAACTATCAAAGCTGTGGCAGAAGAATTAGACGTTAAGCCCAGCGTTATCAAACGAGCTATCAAAACTGCAATGAAAGATGATTGGGAACAGACTGCTAAAGACTTCAGCGATTTAGAAGACATTGTACACACTACAGGTTACGCAGGACCTTGGAATCAAAGTTCTTCTCCACAACCTGTAACACAAGTATCTGATGATAAATCTGAGTAAACAATATGCTACTGCTGTAGAATGGATCAAAGAAGATTGGAAATCAAACCCTTGGCGACTATCTGCTGAAACATATAATGCTTTTACTGCATTAGCCACTGCATTGATTTTCGCCTTTATGGCGCCAGATGTTCCATATAACATAACGTATCCGCTTTGGTTAAGTGGTACATTTCTAATGATATTTTGTGGAATCAGTAGAAATAGTTTTGGTATAGTTGTTATGAGTGTGATAATGACTGTTATAGATACGTTTGGTTATATAAGATTTTTACTTCTATGATAGCTAAAATTATATTAGAAATCTTTTTAAATTGGATTTTGATGGGAGTTACTATAGCTATCATTATGACAGCATTTTTATATTTTGCTGTCATCTGTGAAAAAATTGTAGATGCTGTTTTCAGCAGATAAATAAAGATGAGAAAGGTTGATCCAGCCATAATTGGATACGTTGGTTTGCCAGCCGCAAGTGGCAAGGAGAAAAATATATGAGTTATGTAGATGCTCTCTGGAACAGAGAGAAGGATGTTATTCATGTCGTTGAACGAGACGACAAGGGCGTTAGAAAATTTATAGACTATCCTGCCCGATACACTTTTTACTATCCTGACAACAAAGGCAAATATCGCAGTATATTTGGTGAAAGTCTAGGAAAAGTAACAACAAAAAGCTTCAAAGAATTTTCCAAAGAACAAAAAATACACAGCAACCATACATTGTATGAAAGCGACATCAATCCAGTTTTTCGAGTATTAGAAGAAAACTATCTAGGAAAAGAAGCTCCAAAATTACACGTAGCATTTTTTGATATTGAAGTAGACTTTGATCCCGAGCGCGGATACGCAAGTCCAGAAGATGCATTTATGCCCATCACTGCTATTGCTGTTCATTTACAATGGATGGACACTTTGGTTTGTTTAGCAATACCACCTAAGACACTGACCAAGGCACAAGCAGAAGAGATGGTCAAAGACTTCCCAAATACCATTTTATTTGATACTGAAGCAGAAATGCTAGATACATTTCTTACTTTGATAGAAGATGCAGATGTATTGACAGGCTGGAACTCAGAAGGTTATGATATTCCATATACTGTTAATCGTGTTACAAAAGTTCTCAGTAAAGAAGATACTAAAAGATTTTGTCTTTGGGACCAATATCCTAAAAAAAGAGAATATGAAAAATATGGTAAAATGTCATTGACATATGATCTAGTAGGCAGAGTTCATTTAGATAGTCTAGAAGTTTATCGAAAATACAAGTATGAAGAACAGCACAGTTACCGTTTGGATGTTATTGGTGAACTAGAAGTTGGTGAGAGCAAAACACAATACGAAGGCACACTGGATCAATTATATAACAAAGACTTTAAAAAGTTCATTGAATATAACAGACAAGACTGTGCTCTATTAAACAAATTAGATCAAAAATTAAAGTTTTTAGATCTTGCTAATGTTTTAGCTCATGGAAACACTGTGTTGTTGCAGACAACAATGGGTGCTGTGGCTATGACTGAGCAAGCGATTATCAATGAAGCTCATCAGCAGGGTCTTATTGTTCCTAGTAGAACTAGAAAGTCTGAACAAGGGGATACACAGGCAGCAGGTGCTTATGTCGCCTATCCTAAAAAAGGTCTACATGATTGGATTGGCGCAATTGACATTAACTCATTGTATCCATCTGCTATCCGCGCATTAAACATGGCTCCAGAAACTATCATAGGTCAGTTAAGACAAACTAAAACTGAAGAGTTTATTGAAACACAGATGAGACTTCATAAGAAAAGTTTCGCAGGTTCTTGGGAAGACAAATTTGGTAGTTTAGAATATGAAGCAGTGATGAATAGAGACAGGGCCGAAGAAATTACTATTGATTGGGAGAACGGCGAAGTATCAATTCACAGTGCCGCTGAAGTTTATGAATTGATTTTTAACAGTCATAAGCCTTGGATTCTAAGTGCTAACGGAACTATCTTTACTTATGAAAAAGAAGGTATCATCCCTGGACTATTAAAGCGTTGGTACGCTGAGCGTAAAGAGATGCAGAAAAAAGCTAAAGAATCTGAAAACACAGGCAATAAAATCGAAGCTGAATATTGGGACAAAAGGCAGTTGGTCAGAAAAATTAATTTGAACAGTTTGTATGGAGCACTGTTAAATCCTGGTTGTAGGTTCTTCGATAAACGCATTGGACAGAGTACCACACTTGTAGGACGCTGTGTTGCAAGACATATGGCTTCAAAAATTAATGAAATTATTTGCGGTGAATATGACTACAAAGGAAAAAGTATTATATATGGAGACACAGACTCTTGCTACTTCAGTGCATACTCAAGCTTAAGAACAGAAATTGAAAAAGGAAATATTCCTTGGGATAAAGACACAGTAGTTCAATTATATGATCAAATCGCCGATGAAGTTAATAATACTTTTCCGCAGTTTATGTTAGAATATTTCCATGTACCAAAAAGTCGTGGGGAAGTTATTAAAGGCGGTAGAGAACTTGTTGCTAGTCGTGGACTGTTTATTACTAAAAAACGATATGGTGTTTTGATCTATGATAAAGAAGGCAAGAGAGTAGATACTGAAGGCAAACCAGGAAAGATCAAAGCTATGGGATTGGATCTTAAACGCAGTGATACTCCAGAATACATGCAGGCTTTCTTAGAAAAGATATTGACCATGGTTTTAGTTGGAAAAGATGAAAAAGAAATTCTAGATGAAATAGTAGAATTTAGAAGTGATTTTAAATCAAGACCAGGTTGGGGTAAGGGTAGTCCGAGAAGAGCCAACAATATCACCGAATATCAAGAAAAAGAAAAGAAAGCAGGCAAAGCAAATATGCCAGGACATGTTAGAGCAGCCATTAACTGGAATACTCTGCGAAAAATGAACGGTGACAAATACAGTATGCAAATCGTAGACGGAATGAAAGTTTATGTTTGTAAACTAAAAAACAATGCGATGGGCTATACCAGTATCGCATACCCTGTAGACGAATTAAGACTTCCAAAGTGGTTCCAAGAACTACCATTCGATGATGCTGCCATGGAAGAAACTATTATCGATAATAAAATTACAAACTTAATTGGAGTATTGGAATGGGATATTTCCAGCACAACAACTAGTGGTAATACCTTTAGTAAATTATTTGATTTTGAATAATAAAAACTTGACATTAAACCTAAATATCATTAATATAAACAACAGGAGACTATAATAATGAAAGACATTTTCCAAGACATCGTAAGTCATACACATAATCTAGGCTTTTTAAACATTGTTAAAATTACCAGTGATGACAATTTGACTAAAATAGAAAGCATGGCGGATGACAAATCTGTTATCATGCTAGCCGAAACCAATGCACCCGTTCCAGAGATGAAAGGTGTTTTTGGTATGCCTCAACTTAATAAACTCAAATATCTTTTAGACTGCGCAGAGTATAAAGAAAACGCAAAAATTGAGCTAGTACACGCTACTCGAAACAACGAAGTAGTACCTGTTGGCATTCACTTTGAAAACAAAGGTGGTGATTTTAAAAACGATTACCGTTTTATGAACACTGAAATCATCAATACAAAACTACAAAGTGTCAAATTCAAAGAGCCCGCATGGGAAGTTGAATTAGAGCCAACATTGCCGGCTGTTCAAAGATTTAGTTTACAAGCAGGTGCAAATACAGAACATACAACCTTTATTACTAGAACTGATGGTACTGATCTAAAATTTATCTTTGGTGATGCTAGTACACATGGCGGTGAATTTGTTTTTGCGCAGAATGTTTCTGGTAAACTTGATAAAGGTTGGACATGGCCTGTCGCTCCGATCCTAGCAATTTTAAAAATTGCAGATGTAAACAATACCAAAGTAAACTTCAGCAACAATGTCGGGGCTATGATGATTACATTAGACAGCGGCATTGCTACTTACAAATACATTGTTCCAGCACAAGCCTAAATATGATTAAAGGTATTAACTCAAGCGGTAGAAATTTAGTAGTATCTGGCGGTAGTCCATCATCGACATACATCAGCCCCGGGGCCGCTGGCGCTGGAATGATTCGATGGAATCCCAACATGAATTGTATGGAAGTTAATGATGGCAATACATGGAAGATGATTGAAATGAGTTATGCTACCGTAGAGTTGACTCCAGAAGTGGAAAGCCTTTTAGATTGGGCTAGAAATAAACGCAGAGAAGAACAAGAGCTAGAAGCTTTGGCTAAGGATCATCCGGCGATAAAATTAGCCATGGATACAGTTGCCCGTGCCCAAGAACAACTAAAACTAATAAGGGACTTATCGATTGAACATGAACCAAGTTGATTACAATAAAACACAAAGAGACTACGCAACATACCTTCCAGCAGTTAGTACCTTCTTCAGCAAGATTATTAGTGACCAAAGGCATGGCGGTGCCAGCAGTGTAGATGCATCTAGAATTCCTAAGGGATTTGAAAACGGTGTAGAAGGTATGAACTTCCTTAACGCAGAACAAGGATATTACACATATAAAAATGCGCTTTACTCAGCAGGTCATGCCCATTTAGATTTAGATAAAACAATTACTAAAGACAGCATGATCCAAGAACGTGACCGTGACAATACTATTATCTTAGGTGATAGTGGTGGATTCCAAATTGGCAAGGGTGTTATTAAATTTGATTGGCAGGACTTCAAAGGCAAAGGTGCTAACAAAACTAGAGATCAAATTCTAAATTGGTTAGAACTGACTGCTGATTGGAGTATGGTGCTTGACGTTCCAACTTGGGCCAGTAATGCACAGCATAGAGAAAAAACAGGTTTAAAATCTTTTCAAGATTGTTTAGATGCTACAATATGGAACAATGACTATTTTGTTAAAAATAGACTAGGAAATACTAAGTTTTTAAACGTATTACAGGGAAATAGCTTCGAAGAATGTGATACATGGTATGATGCTGTAAAAAATATGCCGTTTGAAGGTTGGGCTATGGGTTCACAGAATATGTGTAATATGCCAATCATTCTACATAGACTGATCACAATGCGAGATGAAGGCATGTTAGAAGGCAAAGACTGGATGCACTTCTTAGGAACTGCACCACTTGATTGGGCATGTTATCTAACCAGTATTCAACGTGTATTGCGTAAACACTGCAATCCAAATTTAACAGTGAGCTTTGACTGTGCAAGTCCTTATATTGCTGTTGCTTATGGTCTAGCATACACTACACCAAGTCATAGACGAGATAAGTGGAGCATTATAATGGAAAAAGCTCCTGATAATAAAGTCTGGGCAGGAAGTGATATGCCATTTCCATGGCAAAGTCCAATCGGTGATCGTTTAACTATGGGTGATGTCTGTTATTACGCTCCTGGTATGTTGAATAAAATTGGTAAAGAAGGAAAAACTAGCTGGGATAGTTTTAGTTATGGTTTATATATGGCTCATAACGTTGCTGTTCATATTGATGCAGTTCAAAGAGCCAATCGTTTGATGGATATGGAGTGTGCTAGGTACAAGCCAGACTGGAGACAATGGAAAAAGCTCAACGAAAAAGAAGCTAAGTCAGACAGTCCTAGTGAATGGGTTCCAAGAAATATTTTATATTTTGACAGATTCGTTCAAGAGTTATTCGAAAGCGATGATCCAAAAGGTATGCTCAAACACGCACATAGGTTTTTAACAGAATTACAAGGCGGTCTACAGCGTGGTAAAGTTCAAAACGACGTTCTTAACAGTATTATTGAATTTGAAGATCCACAACCAAGCGAGAATGATCTAGCAAATATGAATGATGACAAAATTATAGAATTGGAAAAATCAGTTGAGGACTGATTTAACCAAAACTATTGACTATGTTCTATAAAACATTTAAAATATTGATATGCTTAATACAGAAGAACGTCAAAAAGTAACATACTTTACAGGATACGAGGTAGAACACACTGTTGCACACGGCATGTATACCTTGTTTGTTGTTGGTACTCCTCCTCTAGAAAGTATTTTAGAGTGGGCAGAACGTTGTGAAGTCAAACAAATTTACTTTGGGACCAGTCAAAGTTTTAATCCACAGACCTATGAAGACTGGAAAACCTGGGACAATCGTATTATGGGTTGTCTCAAAGCAGGATACTGGGTTTGTTTAGACTTTGATGTCAAGTATGCTGAAGAATTCCATGAAGATGGATGGACTGAGCATGATAAGTTCATTCCAATGATCAGTGTAAAACTTCCTTACATTAAACTCTTTAATTACAATACAACACTTAAAATTGATGACAAAACTTGGGGTGCTACTAATCCTGGTGTTTGGACTCATCATCTTCCAAGCCTAATGAGTAAAGACAAATTTACGCATTGGGATCAATATACTAAAGACTCTGAAATAACTTCAAAATGATTATTAAACAAGACGTTCGCCCTAACAAAATGATTTGGGTCACTTTCCGTAAGGAAGGTATACATAAATACCCAGCAGCCTTAGAAGATCCTAATCTGGCTACTGGAGATGAATACGATGTATCGTTCCTTGGTTATCCTCACCGTCATATCTTTCATTTCAGGGTGTGGATCTCTGTGCAACACAATGATAGGGACATCGAGTTCATCCAATTCAAACGATGGCTGGAAAGCCTGTATAGTAATCAAAACTCAGTTCTAAAACTCGATTATAAAAGTTGCGAGATGATGTCAGATGAACTTCATGACATGATTTCACAAAAGTATCCAGGCCGTGAGGTTTGGATTGAGGTCTCCGAAGACGGAGAAAATGGTTCATTTATCAAATATTAATGAGGAAATAAAGATGGCGCAACCTGCCTGGCT
>JACCDY010421388.1_pt1 | contig 13709 bp, 11 predicted proteins | sample 7446391 | NCBI WGS metagenome assembly JACCDY01 (sample SAMN15323451, study PRJNA562643) | freshwater metagenome | isolation source: river surface water | place: USA:Blue River Watershed | collected 2017-08-18 | reverse complement strand
TGGAAGAAGACTGTTATCGACCCGAAGGTTGATGCGCGAAATGTAACTAGCGTTACCTTCAATACAAATCCGGCAGTTGTTTATCAGGATGCAAATAACGGTTCTCTCAAAGTTGCGCTTTGGAATGGAAAGATCTGGAGCAAGTTAACGGTCGATGGTCGTGGCGGGTCTGCCGGTCGTACTCGCAATCCAATCGCCGGCGATGTCTCTGCCTGCGTAAGCGGCTTCGGCAAAAACCAAACACTACATATCTTCTATTCAGATTCAGTTGATAAAGATTTACGTTATGCCACCTACGATGGAAAAACTTTTAAGTACGAAATCATTGACGGCAATGGACCTGCGGTAAATAACTATGAAGATCCAATCCGCGTCCGCACGGCAAGTGATGTCAGCGTTTCTAGCGCCTGTTCAATTAACTCAGCCGGAATTCAAGTCTTCTATCGCGATGAGTCTCAAGGAATTCTGCTCGGCGCAGTTAAGGCTAAATCAAGCCCGGAATGGAAGTACGAACTCGTAGATGGCGATCGAAAAACTGATGATCGAACTACCGGTGATGTGGCTTTCCATCTAGATGCGCTCTTTGATGGCAAAGAAACAATTCTGCTTTACGACTCAATCCTCACCATTAATAATCGTAAAGAAGCTACTTCAGGTGCAATCAGGGTCGCGAAACGAATTGGACTCGCTGCAAGTAGTTGGCGCTATCAGACTCTTGATACATCAGGTAGCGCGATTTCCGTCGTTGGCTATGACGTTGCACTACACAAAGGTGCACGTGGAATTCTTGCAACGTGGCTTACCTCTTCAATTCTTACTCTGCCTAAGGCAGAGCAGATTCGCTGGGCATATCTGGATGCCCCAACTGTCTTTACGACCTTGCCACCAACTAACTATGGAACACCCGCTAAGTTCTTGAGCAGCGATGGGACGACAACCGCCTTTAACTGTCAGGAAAGGCTCTGCGCCATTGATATCTCGAAGAAGACAATCTCTTTAGTCTCTAAAGAACAGAGCTCAGATGGAATTGATTCAACTTGGATCGTTTTAAATAAGGTACGCACTTTGATAGCCGGCGTAAACAACCAGCTTATCTCGCTCCGCCCACTCTAAAAATTCCATTCTCCGTTAACAGAAACAGCCCACCAACTGCAGAATAAGCGATCGCTTTAGCGGCGTTCATTTCAGCGGAGCTAAAGGCTCCAACTAATAAACCTTTACTATCAAATTGCAGAATAAAGCTTTGGCCTTTAACTAATTTTATTGGTGCCAAACCTTTGATCGCTGCAGTCGGTTCTAGCGCAACATAGAAAGATTTATTTGGACCATTTGCGGCCAAGGTAGCACCGGTAGATGCAATACGCGTTGTCCAAGTTGGTGCAAACGAACTTGTGAATTTGGTAATCGCGCTCTCACTCGTTGTCCCTGATTTAACTGAACCAGTTAGAAATAGGGTGCTAGTTGCACTTGTCCAACTGCGTAAGGCTCTTGGCGCAGAGCTACGGACTACTGAAGAGATTGCTCCCGCCTTGGAAACTTTAATTAGTACTCCGTCTTCACGCCCAACCAACTTCTTACCTGAAAGCGTTTCAGTACTAGATCCAAAGAGATTAATAGTGCCATCGCCAAGCCTGACTACAGAGTTCAATTTGGTCTTGGCTGTTCCGATCCTTAACTCTCTACTAAATTCACCTTTGATATTAGTTGAGATAAGAAATGGGCCAGATTCGCGAGAGCCAATTGCAGATATTCCTGTGGGGCTGATGGAAATTGCCTCAACAATTGAAATCTCGTTCTGAAGCGTTGCAAGCGTTTCGGTAACTTCGCCAGCCTTACTTACCTTCCAGAGCGTTAACTGGCGCATATCTTGGCGAAGCGGAGTTACATTTTCGATTGCTACATTATCTGGATTAAGCGCACTGCCCGTTGCGGTAGCTGTTTCAGCGCTTGTCGCAGCAGCGGAATTGCCTGCTAGCCAGATATTTCCTTGGCTATCTGCAGCTATTGCAGTGGCCACTTCATCGCTTCCGGAATCAATGGTCTTTGTCCAAAGGCTAGCCCCAGCAAAATCTCTCGCCTGAATTTCGATATTTGAGGTATTGCTCAAAACGTTCTTAACTGTAATTACTGATTCTGCGGTAACTGTTAAGAGCTCAACATCCGTGCTCTCTGCCCATTTAGTAGCGGCTTTTACGGTTACTAATTTTGGTGCTGCGCTAGCAGTTGCTGGAAATAGCAGCGCCGCAATTAGAGCCGGTGCTAAAAAATATTTATGCAAGTTCTTGTGAGCGATCACGTGCCGCCTTCATAGCTTTAGCAACAGTTGCAGAAATATCGGAATCGTTAAATGAATTGAGCGCAGCAAAAGTAGTTCCGTTTGGGCTGGTGACTTTTTCACGAAGCGTGGTTGGAGAATCACCTGATTGGTCGAGCAGCTTTGCGGCGCCCACAATCGTCTGAATAGTTAATGTGGTTGCATCTTCTTGCGAGAGTCCAAGTGCAACTGCGCCATCGACCATCGCTTCTACAAATCTAAAGAAATATGCTGGGCCAGATCCGCTAGTTGCAGTTACGGCATCCTGGAGATCTTCATCTACCTCAATTACCTTTCCAACCGCGCCTAAGAAACCAACAGTGAATGCTTTCTGTTCCGCGGTTACAAGCGCACAGCAAGAGATAGCAGCCATGCCAGCGCCAACTAGCGTTGGTGTATTTGGCATAACGCGAATGACTGGGTTTGCAGAAGTGCCGATCTGATCTGCGATTGAGCGGATCTGCTTACCGGCAACGAATGAGATAACTAGTACGCCCTTATTGATAGCAGGCGCGATTTCAGCTAATACAGTCGCCATATCTTGAGGCTTAACGACTAGAAGAATTAGATCGCTCTGTGCGACGTTTGTGGCTAATTCAGCGTTTGCCACTTTATAGCGCGCGATTAACTCGGCAGCGCGTTCTTCTCGCTTTTCAGAGATAGTGATATTTGTTGGCTTAACTCCATAGGTAATCAAGGCAGAGATAAGAGCTTCACCCATTACTCCGGCCCCAATAACTGCGACCTTGGAGTCGATTAGTGATTTCTCTGAATTAGCCATAGCGAAAGAGTACGCGTAGGCTCTGCAACTATGTCAGAAATTAAGCCAGGTTTCGCACGCGATTGGGTCGAATTCACAGATCCCAACGATCCTGAGGAAATCTTTAAATGTGACTTAACGTGGCTGACTTCATATTGGACCTGTATTTACGGCGATGGTTGCAAAGGCGTCTTTGAAAACCGTCCCAATGCCGGATGCTGCACAGAAGGTGCGATGTATTCCGATGAAGATGATGAAGAACGCGTTCGCAAAGCCGCTGCAGATTTAACTCCCGAAATGTGGCAGTTCTACGACCAAGCTCGTCCTAAGAAACCAAATGGACAACTTCGTATCTCAGATTTAGATGAAGATAAAGAACGAAAGACTCGCACTATCGATGATGGTTGCATTTTCTTAAATCGTAAAGGTTACGAAGCTCCTGGCTTTACTGGAAACTTCGGTTGCGTTCTGCATCATTTAGCGCAGAAAGAAAATCGCCACTTCGTTGATACCAAGCCAGATGTTTGCTGGCAGTTGCCATTGCGTCGCAGTTTTGAAACTCGCGAAGTTGGCGAGCGCGAATATTCAGTCACTGTAATTGGTGAATACGAAAGACTTGCCTGGGGCGATGGCGGAGATGATTTCGATTGGTACTGCACCAGCAATACCGATGCACATGTTGGTAGCGAACCGGTTTATATTTCTAATCGCACCGAACTTCAGGCGCTAATGGGTGAGGCTGCATATGCAGTTCTCGCCGAACTCTGCGATAAGCGCGTTCAGGGAATTAACGATGCCAAAGCGCGCTCACTTCCGCTCTTTGTAATCCAACACCCAGCATCTATCGCCGCTGGGAAGTAGTCAGCCCCACCCTCTAGAGTTTGGTCATGGCCAAGGTAGAGAAAGATCCATTCCGCTGTTCTGAATGCGGTTGGGGCTCCCAAAAATGGGTTGGTCGCTGCGGCGAATGTCAGGCCTGGGGCAGCGTGGAAGAACTCGCCGCACCTAAGAAACTTTCTCTAGTTCCCGGCAAAGTTACACATGCTGCAACACCGATCGGCGATGTCGATCTTTCATCTGCACGCGCACGTGCCACCGGAGTCTCTGAACTAGATCGCGTACTAGGTGGTGGGCTAGTTCCAGGTGCTGCAATCTTGCTCGCCGGCGAACCCGGCGTTGGTAAATCAACGCTTCTACTTTCCGTTGCCGCACAAACTGCGGCTAAAGGAATTCCGGCGCTCTATATCAGCGGTGAAGAATCTGCTTCCCAAGTTCGTTTACGTGCCGAGCGTATTAACGCAGTTGATCCCAAATTATTTTTAGCATCTGAAACCGATCTCGGTGCCGTAATCGCACATATTGATTCAGTTAAGCCCGAGCTACTGATTATCGATAGCGTGCAGACTATTGGTTCTGCGGCGGCAGATGGTTCACCTGGTGGAGTAACTCAGGTACGTGAAGTTGCTGGTGCACTTATCCGCATCTGTAAAGATCGCGATATCACTTTGCTCTTAGTCGGACACGTGACTAAAGATGGTTCTATCGCTGGTCCGCGTCTGCTCGAACATATCGTGGATGTTGTTCTGCAATTTGAAGGTGAGCGTCATTCGCGTCTTCGTTTAATCCGCGCCATTAAAAATCGCTTCGGCGCATCCGATGAAGTCGGATGTTTCGATCTCAGTGATACCGGTATTGAAAGCGTGCTAGACCCAACAGGTTTATTTACATCTCGTCATGCCGAGCCAGTTCCGGGTACTTGCGTAACCGTTACTCTTGAGGGACGCCGCCCATTACTTGCCGAAATCCAGGCGTTAGTAAGCCAAGGACGCGAAAACGATTTCGGAAATTCACGTCGCGTTACTAGCGGACTAGATTCTGCACGCACAGCAATGACCTTGGCAGTTCTCGAGCTTCGCGCCGCTGTGCGTGTTGGTGGCCGCGATGTTTATGCCGCAACTGTTGGCGGAATGAAGATGTCTGAACCCGCTGCCGACCTCGCTCTCGCACTTGCGGTTGCATCTGCTGCAAAAGCTTTAGCCCTTCCCGCAGATTTAGTTGCAATTGGCGAAGTTGGCCTCGCCGGAGAAATTCGCAAAGTTAGCGGGGTATCCCGTCGCTTAGCTGAGGCGCATCGCCTCGGCTTTAAACGAGCACTTGTTCCCGCAGGCAGTGATGTAAAGATCGATGGCATGGAGATCGTTGAAGTATCTAGACTTGATCAAGCGCTGCAACGAGTAAAGATTACGGGTGACTAATGAAAAGTAATCGTCTTACAGTCGCACTTTTGGCAGTTATTGCTGTCCTGCTTGCGGCGATTCTTGGAGCGGTTCTCTTAAGGGATGGCAGTTCGATGAAAGAGACTATGGCCCATGACTTGGGAAGCCATATGTCTGGAAGTTCTGATTCATTAAGCGCCGGTTTCACGGGTGCGGACATAATGTTTTTGCAGATGATGATTCCTCACCACCAACAAGCAGTAGATATTTCAGAACTTGCGCTGCAGAAATCTCAGAACACAGAACTATTGAATCTTTCAAAAGTGATTATTAGAGATCAGAAATCAGAAATTGCACAGATGAGAGCGTGGCTAGATCAAGCTGGTGCCTCTGAAAATATGGGTCACTCCATGCACAGTATGGGTGGAATGTTGGATGATGAAGATCTGGCAGCTCTTGATAAAGCGACTGGAAAGAACTTTGACACGCTTTGGTTAAAGGGAATGATCGGCCATCATGATGGCGCAATTCATATGTCAGAGATGATCCGAGATGCAAGTAATCCTGAGATAAAAGCCTTTGGAGAAAAAATTGTGAAAGACCAATCAGCACAGATCGCGCAGATGAAAATGATGCTGAAATGAGTCACCTCGTAGCGCTAGCCGCAGCACTTGGCCCAGATGCAACTCTTATCTCCGATCCCGATATCACCTCTTCATATTCGCGTGACCATGCACCATTCGCAGAAAGCGCTGCACCATTCGCCGTACTTCTTGCTAAAAATGTAACTGAAATTTCCAAGGCGCTAGCTTTTGCCAACGAAAAGAAGATTCCAGTTGTTACCCGCGGTGCCGGTAGCGGCTTATCGGGTGGCGCTAATTCTGATGCGCAGAGTTTGGTTATCTCGCTTGAGAAGATGAGCCAAATTCTTGAGATCGATCCAGCAAATCAAATCGCTCGCGTGCAAGCTGGCGTGATAAATATTGATCTAGATAACGCAGCGAAAGAGCATGGACTGGCATATCTTCCAGATCCCGCAAGTCGCGAATGGTCGACTCTTGGTGGAAATGCTGCAACAAATGCGGGTGGTATGTGCTGCGTTAAATACGGAGTTACCTCTGCACACGTGCGCGCGCTGCAAGTTGTTTTAGCAACCGGTGAAATCGTTGAACTTGGTAGCGCAACAAAGAAATCTGTTACTACTTATGACTTAGCTCATCTCTTTATCGGCTCCGAAGGCACTTTAGGAATCATTACCGAGTTAACCCTTAACTTAGAAATTCGTCCTGCTCCCCCAGCAACTCTTATCGCGACTTTTCCTAGCGTTACCAAGGCTGCTGCAGCAGCAGCCGCACTCCTCAAATATCGCCCATCGATGCTAGAGATCGTTGATCAGACAACTTTGAAGGCAGTTGAAGCTTGGCACCCACTTGGCTTTGAAGTAGCCGGCAGCGTTTTGTTAATGCAACTTGATGAAAACCATTCGCTCTGTGAAGCAGCGCTAGAAACTTGTAAAGAGTTCGATCTAATCGATGGTGTTTACTCAGATGATCCTGCAGATGCCGCAGATTTGATTCGGGTAAGAAAGCTTGCTTATCCAGCGCTAGAACGCATGGGCGCAACGTTGCTCGATGATGTGGCGCTGCCGATTACCAAGATTGCCGAGTTTGTTGAGAAGGTAGAAGCGCTAAGCCGCGAAACCAATTTGGTTATCGGAATCTTTGGCCATGCCGGTGATGGAAATATGCATCCCACAATTGTTCATGACCACGGAGATATTGCCGCTGCCGATCGCGCCAAAACTGCCTTTGCCCGAATCGTTGAGATTGCACAATCACTTGGTGGAACAGCAAGTGGCGAACACGGCATTGGCTCGATTAAATCGAGTTTTGTATCCAATGAAATCTCACCAAAAGTTGCAGAGCTGCAAAGAGCAATTAAGAAAACTTTCGATCCTAACGGGATATTAAATCCCGGTAAGAAGATTCCTTAAAAGCTAGCTAAATTATTTAGTTGCTTCAGCTAGATCTTCAGGTGAGTCAGGCATTGTCGCCTTTGGTGCACCAGCGAAAGTGAATTTCGCTTCGGCATCGACGCCCTCAACATCTACAACGACGATCTCGCCAGCCTTTAGTTCGCCAAAGAGAATTCGCTCTGAAAGTGCATCTTCGATCTCGCGTTGAATAACGCGACGAAGTGGACGCGCACCAAGAAGTGGATCGTAACCACGAGCAGCAAGAAGATCCTTGGCAGCCTGAGTTAGCTCGATACCCATATCTTTCGCCTTCAGGCGATCATCCAAGCTAGCGACCATGAGATCAACGATGTTGATGATCTGATCCTTAGTTAACTGGTGGAAGACGATTACATCGTCGATACGGTTAAGGAACTCAGGGCGGAAGTGGTTCTTGAGTTCATCTTGAACCTTGCCCTTCATGCGATCGTAATTTGTTAGATCATCATCGACGTTGGCAAAACCAAGGCCGAGGCTCTTTGAAATATCGCGAGTGCCAAGGTTGGTAGTCATGATGATTACAGTGTTCTTAAAGTCAACGGTGCGACCCTGTGAATCAGTTAGGCGACCATCTTCAAGTACCTGTAGAAGTGAGTTGAAGATATCTGGGTGTGCTTTTTCGATTTCATCGAAGAGAACAACCGAGAATGGACGACGGCGAACCTTTTCAGTTAGCTGTCCACCTTCGTCGTAACCGACATACCCTGGAGGTGCACCGAATAGACGTGAAGCTGTGTGGCGCTCAGAGTATTCAGACATATCCAATTGGATAAGCGCTGTTTCATCACCGAATAAGAATGAAGCAAGTGTGCGAGATAGCTCGGTCTTACCAACACCTGAAGGACCGGCGAAGATAAATGATCCACCAGGACGCTTAGGATCTTTAAGTCCTGCGCGAGTACGACGGATAGCTTGTGACAACGCCTTGATCGCTTGATCTTGACCAATAACGCGGCGGTGTAGCTCGTCTTCCATACGAAGCAGACGTGCGGTCTCTTCTTCAGTTAACTTAAATACTGGAATACCGGTTGATGCAGAAAGCACTTGAGCGATGAGTTCTTCATCAACTTCAGTGACCTTATCGAGGTCAGTTGCCTTCCAATTCTTTTCTGCTTCTGCCTTTTCAGCGATGAGTGTCTTTTCTTTATCGCGAAGTGCGGCAGCGCCTTCAAAGTCTTGGCCATCAATTGCAGATTCTTTTGCCTTACGCGCTTCAGCGATCTTGTCGTCGAATTCGCGGAGTTCGGCAGGTGCAGTCATGCGCTTGATGCGCAGACGTGAACCGGCTTCATCGATTAGATCGATAGCTTTATCTGGCAAGAAACGATCTGAGATGTAGCGATCTGCCATATTTGCCGCGGCAGCAAGTGCGCCATCGGTAATTGATACGCGGTGGTGAGTTTCGTAGCGATCGCGAAGTCCCTTAAGAATTTCAATGGTGTGAGCAACTGATGGCTCTTTAACTTGAATTGGCTGGAAGCGACGTTCTAGCGCAGCATCTTTTTCCACATGCTTGCGGTATTCATCAAGAGTTGTTGCACCAATTGTCTGGAGTTCACCGCGCGCAAGCATTGGCTTCAAGATGCTGGCAGCATCGATCGCACCTTCAGCAGCGCCTGCGCCAACGAGTGTGTGGATCTCATCGATAAACAAAATAATGTCGCCACGAGTTTTGATCTCTTTCAAAACTTTCTTTAGGCGCTCTTCGAAGTCACCGCGGTAACGGCTGCCGGCAACGAGCGCGCCGAGGTCGAGTGAGTAAAGCTGCTTATCTTTAAGAGTTTCTGGAACATCGTTCTTGAAAATTGCTTGCGCAAGTCCTTCAACAACTGCAGTCTTACCAACACCTGGCTCACCAATTAGAACTGGGTTATTTTTGGTACGACGTGAAAGAACCTGCATTACGCGTTCGATTTCAGTTTCGCGACCGATTACGGGATCAAGCTTTCCTTCGCGCGCAGCCTGTGTGAGGTTGCGACCGAATTGATCGAGAACAAGTGAGGTTGATGGTGTGCCTTCTGCCGGACCGCCAGATGTAGCCGCTTCTTTTCCTTGGTAACCAGAGAGAAGTTGGATAACTTGCTGACGAACGCGATTTAAATCAGCGCCGAGTTTTACGAGTACTTGTGCAGCAACGCCTTCGCCTTCGCGAATAAGTCCGAGCAAAATATGTTCTGTGCCGATGTAGTTGTGGCCGAGTTGCAACGCTTCGCGAAGTGAGAGTTCAAGAACTTTCTTCGCGCGTGGAGTAAATGGAATATGTCCGCTTGGTGCTTGCTGTCCTTGGCCGATGATTTCTTCAACTTGGGCGCGTACGCCTTCAAGTGAGATGCCGAGGGCTTCGAGGCCCTTTGCGGCAACGCCTTCGCCTTCGTGGATCAAGCCAAGGAGGATGTGCTCGGTGCCGATGTAGTTGTGATTGAGCATGCGTGCTTCTTCTTGAGCCAAGACAACAACGCGTCGGGCTCGATCGGTAAAGCGCTCAAACATGGGCACGGCTCCTTCTTTTGGTGACTACTGCAAGCCTATAACCCAACGCAGGGAAGGCGCGAGGTGGATTGCTTGTACCCCTTAGAACCCCAGATCTAGGTCTGATATTCCCCAAAAGGGCTAGTTCTAGGCCTGAAAGAGGCGGCTAGAGAGTTAAGAGCATGCGGGTGTTGCCAAGGGTATTTGGCTTAGCCGCTTCGAGATCCAAGAATTCGGCAACACCGGCATCATAGGAACGCAATAGCTCTTTATATACATCTGGCGCCACTGGAGTTCCTTCAATTTCAACAAATCCATGGCTGCCAAAGAATTTGGTTTGAAAAGTTAAACAGAAAATTCTTTCAACACCGACTTCGCGTGCACGTTCAATTATTTTTTCGAGAATTAAATGTCCGACGCCTTGATTGTGAAAGCTCTTTTCGACGGCAACTGTTCGAACTTCGGCTAAGTCATCCCACAATACGTGGAGCGCGCCACAACCGATAACTTTTCCATCTACTTCTGCAACGGTAAATTCTTGAACGCTTTCATAGAGCGTAACTGTCTCTTTAGAAAGCATCTGTCCAGGTGCCGCGTAGGAATCGACTAACTGGCGAATCGCTTTTACATCGCTAGTGCGGGCGGGACGAATCTTTACCATGGGGCGATCTTTAATTAATCGATCTCTGGCTTTACAAGTGGAAAGAGAATTGTTTCGCGAATTCCAAGACCAGTTAGCGCCATTAGTAAACGGTCGACGCCCATTCCCATTCCGCCAGTTGGTGGCATTGCAAATTCCATGGCGCGTAAGAAATCTTCATCAACTTGCATCGCTTCTAGATCGCCCTTAGAGCCAAGTGTTGCTTGTTCAATTAAACGATCGCGTTGAATAACTGGATCAATTAATTCGGAGTATCCGGTTGCAAGTTCGAAACCATCTACGTAGAGGTCCCACTTTTCAGCAACTCCTGGAATTTCGCGGTGTGCGCGAACCAAAGGAGAAGTATCGACAGGGAATCCCATGACAAAGGTAGGCTCAATTAATTGATCTTTTGCGACGTGCTCAAAAATCTCTTCAGCCAGCTTGCCGGTAATCCACTTTGGATCGATCTTCATACCGAGTTTTGTAGCAATTCTCTTTAGATCTTCAATAGGAGTTAGCGCTGTTACCTTCTCGCCCACGCCTTCTGAGATAGCGTCATATAGCGAAATCTCTTTCCACTGTCCGCCGAGATCTGCTTGGCGACCATCATGGTGAGTAACTACGTGCGATCCAGCGATTGCCATCGCGGCATTTTGAACTAGCGAGCGAGTTAAATCTGCAATCGAACGCCAATCACCGTATGCCTGATAGCTCTCGATCATTGCAAACTCTGGTGAGTGTGAAGAGTCAGCTCCTTCGTTGCGGAAGTTACGGTTAATTTCAAATACGCGTTCGATTCCACCTACTACACAGCGCTTCAGGAATAACTCGGGCGCGATACGTAAGAAGAGATCCATATCGTAAGCATTTGAGAAAGATTTGAAAGGGCGAGCCGCAGCACCACCGTGCATTACCTGCAACATTGGAGTTTCTACTTCTATAAAGTTTTGTGCGCTAAAGGTTTCGCGAAGTGATTTCATAACCGCCGGACGCAAGCGCGCGTTAGTGCGCGCTTCTTCACGAACAATTAGATCTACATAGCGCATACGTACACGCGTTTCTTCAGACATTGGCTTGTGATCATTTGGCAGCGGACGAAGTGACTTTGCCGCCATCGCATATGAGTTAGCCAAGATCGAAAGCTCGCCGCGCTTTGAGGTAATGATTTCGCCGGTAACGCTAACAATGTCCCCAAGATCGATATCGCTCTTCCAGGAATCTAAAGTTTCTTGACCGACTTTGTCGAGTGAAAGCATCGCTTGTAGTTCGGTGCCATCGCCTTCGCGCAGAGTTGCAAAGCAGAGTTTGCCAGTATCGCGCTTGAAAATTACGCGACCAGCGAGGCTTTGGATATCGCCCGTTGTTGAATCAGTTTCTAGATCAGCATATTTTTTGCGGATTTCAGCAAGTGAAGATGTGCGAGCAACGGATACTGGGTAAGGCTCAACGCCACGTTCGATTAAGCCAGCGCGCTTTTCGCGACGAATGCGCAGTTGTTCTGGCAGATCATCTTCAACGGGAGATTGTGGTTCGTTGCTCATAATGGCGAGAGTCTACCTATTAGATATTTCGCTCGTGGATCAGGCGCAGGCCAATTAGCGTGAGATCAGGCTCATGCTCATCGATTGTTTCGGCAACGCCAATAATCAACGGCGCTAAGCCGCCAGTTGCGATAACTGTTGGGGCTTGGTCATAACTCTCTGCTAATTCCGCAGTGATGCGATCAACCAAACCATCTACTTGGCCAGCAAATCCAAAGATAGTTCCGGATTGCAGAGCTTCAACGGTGTTCTTTCCAATAACGCTCTTTGGGCGAATTAACTCGACCTTACGTAATTGCGCGGCGCGCGCAGCGAGTGCATCAACAGAAATTTCGATTCCGGGTGCAAGTGCGCCACCTAGGAATTCACCCTTTGGTGAAACCACGTCAAGGTTGGTGGAGGTACCAAAATCTACGACGATCGCTGGACCGCCATAAAGTGCATGGGCCGCAAGCGTGTTAACAATTCGATCGGCGCCGATCTCTTTTGGATTATCAACTAACAACGGAACACCAGTCTTGGTACCAGGTTCAACAATTGTGGTTGGAATCTTTGCGAAATAAGAAGCGATCATGGTCCGCAGTTCGCGCAGAGTTGCTGGCACTGTTGAACAGATAGATAGACCCGTTACTTCGTAATCTGCTACAAGCGCATTGAACTGCAACCACAACTCATCGGCAGTTGTGCGTGGGTCGGTCTTTACGCGCCAAGAGCGCACTAGTTCTTCGCCATCGAAGATTCCTAGGACCGTGTTGGTATTTCCGACATCAACAGTTAACAACATAACTACTCCGCTCTCAGATCTAGACCGATATCAAAAACTGGCGCTGAATGGGTTAGCGCTCCAATCGCGATGTAATCAACTCCGCTTTCGGCATATGCGCGCGCATTTTCTATGGAAATTCCGCCTGATGCTTCGAGTTTGCATGCGCCGTTAACGATCGCAACTGCATCAGCGCACTGTGCTGGGCTCATATTGTCGAGCAGAACTAGGTCAGGCTTTTGCGGTAATACATCACGTAATTGATCGAGGGTATCTACCTCGATTTCAATCTCTGAATTCGGGTATAAAGCGCGCACTTTGGCGAAGGCTTCTACAACGCCACCAGCTGCGGCGATGTGGTTATCTTTAATTAACGCTGCATCGCTTAACGTCATGCGATGGTTTGTGCCGCCACCCATACGTACTGCGTATTTTTCAAGAACTCGCATACCTGGCGTTGTTTTGCGGGTATCGCGCACTTGGCATTTGGTACCGGAAACTTCACTAACCCAGGCGCTAGTCAACGTTGCAACACCGCTGAGATGGCTAAAGAAGTTAAGTGCGGTGCGTTCTGCCAATAAAATTGCGCGAGTATTTCCCGAAACACTTAGCAAAACATCTCCGGCATTTACTCGGTCGCCATCGCTCTTTATTCGCTTAATCTCAGTTAAGCCAACTTCACGTAATACCGCTTCGGCAACTTCGATTCCAGCAATTACCCCGCTCTTGCGCGCAGTGAAATCTGCTTTTGCGGTCGCGTTCCCGTCAATCGTTGCCACGGAAGTTATATCTTCGCCACCATCTAAATCTTCAGCTAGCGCTACCTTAATTAAATCTAGATCAGTTTTAGAGAGCGTCATTCCTTTCCGACCTCCTGATAGCTCGTTGTCCAATGTCCGTGCATATCTAGTTGCTGGACAATGCGCTTTCGCCAATTGTTTTCAGTATTTGGAAAATCTTCACGCCAATGTGAGCCACGAGTCTCTTGG
>JACCDY011131768.1_pt1 | contig 13710 bp, 23 predicted proteins | sample 7446391 | NCBI WGS metagenome assembly JACCDY01 (sample SAMN15323451, study PRJNA562643) | freshwater metagenome | isolation source: river surface water | place: USA:Blue River Watershed | collected 2017-08-18 | reverse complement strand
TGCGTCGAGCCTTTCGTCGGAGAAGTCCCTGATGCGCGACTCCACCAAAAGCCGACCCATCTATGGAAGAGTAAAGACATGGCATTATTCGAGCGCAAAGTATCTAAAGCTGCAATCTCTGAGCCAGCAGGCAAAGCAGCTGCAGCAGGTGGCGGATACACCGGTCAATCAATGATCGGCGCTTACTACACCTATCAAGAAGGCGAAGCGCGCAATCGCGCAATGAGCGTCCCAGCAATCTCACGCGCACGCGACCTCATGGCCTCAGTGATCTCTTGCATGCCACTCATCATGTACAAAGAAACATGGAACGAACAAACACAAGAGATGGAAGAAATTCGTCTCGCACCACGCACATGGCTTCGCAGAATGTCACCATCAATTCCGAACTCCACACTTCTCAGCTGGTTATTTGACGATATTTTCTTCTACGGCGTTGGCTACCTCGCCATCACAGCAAGGACTCAAGATGGCTATCCTTCGGAGTTCGAACGGCTACCTGCCGGGAGTATCACCCGACGCGATCAGTCCGGTCCCGTTTTTTTCGCACCATCCAAAGAGCTCTACTTCCTAGGACAAGAACTTGACTACCGCAATGTCGTGCAATTCATTTCAGGCATTCAAGGCATCATCTACCAATCGCCCGGCGTAGTAAACACAGCGCTCAAGCTGGAGTCCAGTAGGTACAGGAACGCCGAGTCGCTGATCCCGTCGGGAGTCCTTCGGCAGACCGGCGGCGAGCCCCTCAGTCCGAGCGAGCTCAGCGCAATCGGCGCGCAGTTCGAGTCGGCTCGCAAACTCAACCAGATCGCTGTTCTCAATGAGTTCCTGTCCTTTGAGCCATCACAAGCAACACCAGACAAGATGCTCTTGATAGACGCTGCAAACTATCAAGCGCTCGAATGCGCACGACTAACTAATGTGCCACCGTACCTTGTCGGCGTAAGCACAGGCTCATACTCGTACCAGTCATCACAGCAAGCACGCGCCGATCTTTACATCTTCGGCGTGAAGGCTTACGCGGAATGCATCGCCAACACACTCTCAATGGATAATGTGTTACCGAGAGGGACCTATGTCAAGTTCGACGCTGACGAGTACCTTGAAGAAAATTATCTTGCCGACAAGATGGAAGAGCCAGACATGCCGGAAGAAAACACACAAGAGGAAATCGCGTCATGATTCAATTCACAGCACAAGCAGTCAGCATTGATGCAGCAGGCTTAGACGGTCAGCCACGACGAACCATTACCGGCATCGCAGTTCCCTACGGCGTAGAAGCAACGGTCTCGGATGGAACATCCGTGCGCGTACTTGAAGGAGCTCTTCCAGTTGATGGCAAGGCTCCTCGTCTGCTTCTCAATCATTCAACAGATCAGGCAATCGGCATTGTCACGGCACGCCAATCCACGCCGGAAGGAATGCTCTTCACTGCCAAGATCAGCGACACACAGCTGGGCAACGAAGCAATGACACTCATGAAAGACGGTGTGCTTGACTCCGTGAGTATTGGAATCACCCCGACTTCATTCAGTTATGACGAAGCCGGCACGATGGAGATTCGCGCTGCAGTGTGGAGCGAGCTCAGCGTTGTCGCCATCCCAGCATTCGCAGGAGCACAGATCACAGAAATCGCTGCGAGTATCCACCAACCAGAAGAAGAAGTAAGCAATAATCAAGAAGTAGTCCAAGAACAGGAGCAAGAAATGTCAGAAGCAACCGAAGTAACAGCACCAGTCGAGGCATCAATCCCGACTCCAATTTTCGCATCAGCAAAGCGTGAGCCACGCTTGCCATCAGCTGCAGAGTTTGTTGCAGCAATGCACAAGGGCGGTGAAGTTGCAGCGAACGCAAACCGCGTATGGAGCGATTACCGCGCTTATCACAAGTCAGATATCGAAGCGGCAGCTGGCGATAACACCCTCTCGAATGACGCTGGTCTGGTCCCGGTTCCAATTTTGGGACCTGTGTTTGCGGATATCAACTACATCGCTCCAGTGTTGAATGCACTCGGGACAAGGGCGATGCCGAACGGCAACAGCGGTGCAACTTTTATTCGCCCAACATGGACGACTCACCCAACCGTTGCACAGCAATCAACCGAACTCACCGCAGTATCAGCAACGACTGCCGTGATTGCAGCGAACACGGTCAGCAAAGTGACATTCGCTGGACAGGCCCAGCTCAGTTACCAGGTGATCGACTTCACAGATCCGAACGCAATGCAGATCATCATCCAAGACTTGGCTGGCCAATACCTCACCGCAATTGACAACTACGCTGCAGACAACTTGCTTGCAGCAGCATCAGCTGATGGCGTGTGGGACTTGACTCCAGAAGATTTGATGAAGTCAATCTACGATGCAGCAGTGACGATCTCGTCAGCAACTAACTACCTGCCAACACACATGTTCGTGGACCCAGCAACTTGGGCTCTCATGGGTCAGCTCGTAGACACCACGAAGCGTCCAATCTTCCCAGCACTTGGTGCACCGGGATTGAACGGTCAGAACTCACTTGGTGCAGGTTCAGCTGCATCATGGTCAGGCATGAACCCACTTGGGTTGGAAATTGTCGTGGACAACAAGTTTGCCGCGAAGACCATGGTCATTATGAACAAAAATGCCTTCGAAATATATCGCCAAGATCGTGGTTTGCTCAGCGTTGAAGTACCTTCAACCTTGGGTCGCCAGATGAGCGTGTTCGGATATGCAGCAACTTTCGCTGCAAACTCGAGCATGATCCGCAAGATCACACAGGCTTAGTCGAGAGCGGAGCTTCCGCTCATGGCAACTTACAGCGTCACCCATAAATACCTGCTGGATAACTACGCCGTACTGCAACTCCTCACCCCATCGGAGATTGCAGTCGGCGAATCCATCACGGTCGCATCAGTTGATGCAACATTCAACGGAACCTACACCGTCTATGCGTTGCCAGAGTTTGAGTACCTTGGCATTGACAGCGAAGGCGATCTGCTTTACGACTTCAATGTCCCAATCCAAAATCAAGTTCTCTACGCCAAGACCGCAAGCGATGTCTCGCGTGTAGCTGCGACCGGCACGGTCACATACACACAGACCTGCACTTGGATCACGGCACAGAATGTCCTCGACTGGCTCGGAATCTCCGTAGCCACAGCTGGAGATCAGGCTTTCGTAACAACTTGTGCAGCTGCATCGAATGCCTTCTGCAGTAGGCGCAGAACTGAGGCAGGATACACAGGAGACTCGCTGACCACAGTGCCATCGCAAGATGTCTACCTAGGCACAGTCATGTATGCCGGCATGCTTTACAAGTCGCGCGGAACTGTGGATGTGTTCAGCTCCTATCAAGACATGGGTCAGACACCAGTGGTCGGCATGAATGGTCAGATCAAACAACTTCTTGGCATTGATCGCCCGGCTTGCGCATGACCGTAAGCAATTACACCGATCTCTTCAACAATGCGATGAGCGCATTAGCGACGAAACTAGCCACGGCAACATCCTTGCCAGTGGTATCGGACCCACGCAACTTGAGGCCCCCGTGCGTCTTCATTGACGCACCATCGTTCACAATGTGGAACTACAACATCGCCAAGATGACCTTCCCTGTGCAGATTATCTCAATGGGTCCGGGCAATGCTGACGCGCTAGGCAACATCCTCAACATGGCTGCATCCGTCATGACCGCAAATGTCGGAGCAACATCCGGAAGCCCGACCAGCGTCGATGTCGGTGGGGTAGTTCTGCCGGCATACGAGATGATGATTGAAGTACAGGCGCAAACATCATGAGCTATGTGATCGCATCCTCAAAGCTTGGCAAGATCGGTGAGCTGTACGAACCGAAGGCTGGCATCAACATTGATGCTTTGCTTGCTGGTGGCTTCATCGTTGAGGCTGAGGTATCAACCACCGAAGAAGAAAAACCTGCTAAAACTAAATCTAAGAAAGCATCCAAGGAGTAATCATGGCAACCAGCACTTATCTCTCATCACCAGTCGTCACCGTCAATGCAGTGGATCTGTCCGATCAGTGCACCGGTGCCACCGTGAATATCAACTACGACCAACTTGAAGCGACTTCCTTCGGAGATTCTTCAAGGAAGTATGTCTCGGGCCTCGGCAGTCACTCAGTCACACTCGACTTCTACGCAAGCTTTGCAGCGACCGAAACTTGGGCAACACTCAAGAGTCTTGTCGGCACTTCAACCAATGTGATCGTAAAGCCAACGGTAGGAGCAGACTCAGCAACCAATCCGGGTCTGACCTTCACTGGAACCTTCTTGGCAGCTCTGCCAATCGTCACTTCTTTGGGTGCTCTCGGAACCATTTCCGTGACATTCAACGGTGGTGTCTACACATCTGACGAAAGCTAATAACTGACCGCGCACCGGTCCGACACGAAAGCGAGACAAGATGAAGCTGCACCTAAAGGTGACAGAAGAAGGCAAGGATCCATACGAAGTGACGACCAATCTGGTCACACTCGTCGCATGGGAACGACGCTTCAAGCGCAAAGCATCAGACATGGCAAACGGTATCGGCGTGGAAGATCTTGCGTTCTTAGCGTGGGAAGCATGCAAGCAAGCCAAGATCACAGTGCCGGGAGAGTTTGACAAGTTCATTGCCAAGCTCGACTCGGTAGAAGTGAGCGCTGAGGAAATAGAAAACCCTACCCACGCGGAACTCACCGAAGGCTCCTAGCAGAATTGCTGGTCAGTCTTTCGTGGGCTCCGCGCTTCTACGAAGAAGAGTTTGACACTGCCGACCTACTCACTGTCACTACTGTGTTAGAGGAAAGAAACAGGAAGTGAGCACATGGCAAGATCGGGCGTTCAAGTATTCGGGATCAAGGAAGATCTCAAGACGCTGAACAAACTCGCCCCAGATCTACGCCGGCAGATCACAAAGGACTATCGCGCACTCATGCAGCCGACGATCTCGGACGCGCGAAACAATCTTCCAGCTGGCATCGGTCAGACAGTGATGCGTGGCTTCGGTCGTAAATGGCGACACATCTTCCCATGGGACAAAGCAATTGCCAACAGATCCATCACGGTCAAGATTGACACTCGACGCGCGCGCAAGCGAAACATGGAACTAGGCGCACAATACGAGACTCTGAGCGCGTTCGTTATTCAGCAGAAGAACCCTGCCGGCATCGTCTTTGACATCGCTGGTCGTGGCGGAAGATCATCATCCACGCAGAAGCGCAAAGGCGTGAACTATGACTGGAACAACACACTCATAGAAAACATGGAGAAGACCTTTGGGAAGGCTTCGCGTTCGATGTGGCCTGCAGTTGAAAAGAACACGGACAACATTGAAGCAGCGATCAAGAACATCACAGAAGAAGTCGAGCGCAAGCTGACGGAAGCATTGAGTAGGAGCAATCTCTAATGGCTATTCGCATCCCGATTATCACCGACTTCCAAGGTGACGGACTAAAGAAAACCTTTGAGCAATTCAAGGCCCTTGAAACCAATTCCCAAAAGGCAGCCTTCGCAGTCAATAAAGCATTCTTGCCGGCAACCGCAGCGCTTGCAGCATTCGGTGCAGGGCTCGTCATTACAGCAAAGGCTGCAGCTGCAGATCAGGCTGCACAGGCCCAGCTTGCGCGCCAACTTCAGGCGACCACGGGAGCAACCGAGAAACAGATCCAAGCCAATGAGGACTTCATCAGCACGCTGTCAATGTCGGCAGCAGTAGCAGACGATGAGCTTCGTCCGGCGCTTGCCAGTCTGGTGCGTGGTACTGGCGATCTGGCATCAGCACAGGACGCTCTCAAAACTGTTCTCGATGTATCCGCAGCGACCGGCAAAGGAGTCCAAGAAGTAGCGGACGCTGTCAGCAAGGCATATGCCGGCAACACAAAAGCGATCAAGCAACTATCCCCAGAGCTGTACTCACTCATCAAAGATGGCGCATCAGTTGATGAAGTTATGCAGTCACTCGCAAAGACATTCGGCGGATCAGCATCAATTGCAGCGAACTCTGCACAGGGACAATTCAAGAAGCTTTCAATCGCAATGGACGAAACCAAGGAAGCAATCGGCGCTGCAGTGCTGCCACTTGTCAATGCTCTACTCCCAGCGCTGATCTCATTCGGCAAATGGGCACAAAACAATGTCGGCATTATTCTCGGCATTGGCACAGCGATCGCTGCAGCTGCCGCTGCGCTTGTCACATTCAAGGTCGCCATGCTTGCAGCGAACGCAGTCACAGTCGTGGCAACCGCATTGAACTGGGGACTCGCTGCATCAGCCACAGCTGCGAACACTGCACTCACCATCGGAGTCGGAGCCGCTGCAATCGCAGCAGGTCTTGTTGTCGCTGCCGGAGCGATGGCAGCGTTCAAGCGAAACACAGGTTCGGCAGTAGAAACAATTAGACCTATCGGACCACAGCTCAGCGAGATCAACACTCAGCTCGGCGGTACGGAAAAGGCTGCAGGCGGTGCTGGCGGAGCCATTGACAAAATGGCAGAGAAGATCAAGAAAGCTCGAGAAGAGTTGGCTGATCAATTCACTGCAGCATTAGACGGAGCTACAGCAAAACTTGAGGACGCGAAAAAAGCTTACGACGACTTCAAGGGAACAGTTGCCGAATCGGTCACGGGAGAGTTCTCCATCTCTGGTGCAGCGGACGCTGCCAAGGAAGCCGGCACGACAATTCTTGATCAACTCACACAGCAAGCAACAGGCGCTCAAGCGTTTTCCAAAAAAGTGGAACAGTTGCTCTCAATGGGCTTGTCTGAGGACGCTCTCAGGAAGGTTCTAGAGGCTGGTCAAGAGGCTGGTAGCGCAATTGCCAACGAACTCATTTTGGGTGGCTCAGAAGCGATTACAGGCCCCAATGGGATCAACCAGCTAGTCAGTGACCTTGACTTCGTTGCCAACGCTTTAGGCACTTTGGCTGCAGACAAGTTCTATCAAGCCGGGGTCACGCAGGGCGAGCAGTATTTGGCTGGTGTCCAGTCGGCAATCCAAGCTGCCGAAAAACTTCTCAAGAACCCGAACCTCAAGCTGGCAGATGTCAAAGGCATCGGAGCAAAGTTTGCAAACACGGTCAGCACGATCAGTCTTGCACCGACCGTTGCACCGACATTCACTGGCGATACTTCCGGCATCATGGCGGAGCGTGGTAACAACCAGTACACAGTGAACATTCAAGGCGGAGTCATGACCAATGCCCAGACAGGCAAGGTCGTGATTGACGCAATCAAGAGCTTCAACCGCGCATCCGGTCCAGCAGATATCGCTGTCCGTCCAATTACTGGCGCTTACTAATGCCAGCGTCCGTCATTCAGTCCGGCACCTATCTGCTGGAAATTGACACCGGCTGGGACTCTTCAAGCTTCACACTGGATTCATCGCTCAAAGGCGTTCTTAATAACACGACCTACAAACTCGGACCGACCACCGACTATGCAGATGTGACCGACGGTGTTCTTGATGTGACGATCACTCGAGGACGACGCGACATCGGAGACCAATTCGCTCCCGGCATCATGAACTTCACGCTCAACGATCAGCTCGCGGACGGCGCATTCAATCCGTTCAACACGGACAGTCCAACCTATGATCCTGCAAACAATGAGCCAGGAATCGCGCCAATGCGTCGCGTTCACTTCTACCGATACAACTCGCTAGGCGTAGCGCAATCACTCTTCCAAGGATTCATCGTCAATTACGACTATCAATTCAGTCTCGATGGATATGACCTAGTCAATATCCAAGCAATAGATGACCAGTACCTTCTTTCACAAGCCTTCCTAAACGAATGGAATGTGGACGAAGAAATTGCATCAACGCGCGTCACTAAGTTGCTTGCGCTTCCAGAAGTAAACGCTTTTCAAGGCGTGGGTCAGCGATCAATAGAAACATCTACGATCACACTCGGCGGAGCTGCAGCATGGACCGTTCCATCCGGGTCCAATGCACAGGGCTATCTCAACGACATCATGGCTGCCGAACAAGGCAGAGTCTTTGTTGATCGTTCTGGCGTGTTCACTTTCCAAAAGAGAATCGGACCTACCGTTGCTGGCGCGACAATCGAGTTCGGCGATAACGATCCAAGCCATACTCCGTACGATTCTGTGTCCATCAATTTCGGCGCGGACAAGGTCGTCAATAGGGCCAGCGTTACCCATCTCGGAGCGACCAGCCCACAAACTGTCAATGATTCAGCAAGCCAATCCAAATACTTCATCCAAGCTGTCGCTTACACCGAAAGCCTCGTCCACAACGACACAGCAGCGCTAGCCCTTGCGACCTACCTCATCCAAGGTGAACCCTCAGCAACATTGACCAGCGTGAATACAGGCTTCCAAATGCTCTCTACAGCTGAACGCGACGCAGTAGCCATCATTGAAATTGGCGACACGATCAGTGTAGAAAAAACCATCACGACCACAGCAACGACCACCAGCGTGATCTCGCAAGAATCCTTCGTGGAAGGCGTAGAACATCGAATCTCCTACAGCCAGCCACATCAAGTCACGATCTACACATCGCCGACCACCGTTTATGAGCTCTTTGTTCTTGACAGTTCCACACTTTCAACGATCTACGCACTAAGTTAGGAGCACTTATGACCGCAAAATGGACCGACTTCTCAGCTGGGGCTGTGCTCACAGCTGCGCAATTAAATGATGTCTTAGACAACTTTCAAGACATCGCAGTATTCAACGAAACCCAATCATCGGGCACCGAAGGTGGCACTTTTACTCAAAACACTTGGACAAAACGCACGCTAAATACAACAGTCGTGAATAATATTGGAGCGACGCTTGCTTCATCCGTCGTGACCTTGCCGGCTGGAACCTATTACATCAAAGGAGAATGCCTCGCTTTTGGCGTAAACAGTCATAAACTTGTGTTGCAAAACACCACAGCAGGCACACAGGCAATCATTGGCATGAACGGTTACTGCGTCCAGAGCGGTGGCAACGGTCTAGCCAACGATCGCGCTTTAGTTGAAGGCGTAATCACAATTACAGGCTCGACCAATTTTGAGCTGCAACATCGTTGCACTTTGACAAAAACAGGAAACGGTCTAGGCGCTGCAGGAACTATCACAAGCGAAGTCTATTCAATTTTATCAATTAGGCGGATTGCGTAATGACTAAACCAGCAAACGGAACAAACATCGGTAACGCTGTGCGCGAACTTGCGCCGGGCACTACATGGCGACTATTTGATCCGGGCAACATTGAGGATCTTGAATGGATGGATGATCCAGCATTGCGTCCAACAGATGCAGCAATTGAAGCCAAAAGTGCCGAACTAGACGCAGACCCGAACTACCCACCACCACCGAACTTCTAATGCGCTGGCGTTACCTCATCGGCTACGGCTTGCTCGTTGCGGTCGTCGTGTGGGGATGCTCTGGATGCTCTGATCGTGAGCGCGTGAATTGTCAGCGCGCAGGATCTAAAGCAGTAACTATGACAAGCGATATACAGATTGGGACGGGACGCTGTGCCTAAATACACGAACGAAGAAATCAAAGCTCGACTAATCCTCATCGTCGGAATCGGACTGACACTTGCTTTCGTCGGCTCAATCTTTACCCTGCTCTACGGTCTGCTCTTTGTGACCCAGCCACTTGAGCAAGCACCAAACGACGCAGAAGCATTCTCAGTACTAAACCCCATGCTCATGACCTTGTCTGGCGGACTCATAGGATTACTTGCATCCAACGGACTCAAGAACAAACAAAAGGACGGACACGATGAAAGCTAAAGACAAAGCCTTATTTGCTTCTTACGGTCGCTCAGTAATTGCAGCGGTCATTGCGGTGTACTCAACCGGAAGCGCAGACCCAGCCGACTTCGTCAAAGCAGCATTCGCTGCACTTGTCCCTGTGCTGATCCGTTATGTGAACCCTAAAGATCTGGCATTCGGTCGTGGCAGTAGCCAAAGCTAAACCCGGCGTGCCGAACGCACGCGACTACATCGGCAACGCAGACGGGCCATCACCAAAGCCACGCGCCGGCATGGATGAATGGATTAGACAGGCAATCGCTGCATCGAATGGCGCGCTATGGAACAACGGATCATGGGGTCAGCGTGACATGCGCAAAAAGCCCGGATCATTGTCAGTGCATGCCACTGGCAGAGCTGTAGATCTTTCGTACCGCAAAAGCGAAAAGCATCCAAAAGCAGGACGATTGAACGCGCTTGCATTCATTGATGTCGTCGTAGCCAATGCGAATGATCTTGGCGTGCAGTGCATTCTTGACTACTTCCCAAAAGAACACGGGCGCGCTTGGCGCTGTGATCGCTACGCATGGCAAAAGTACGACAAGCCAACGATCCACGGAGCTCCCGGCGGAGACTGGTTTCATATTGAGATCACACCACAAGCAGCGGACTCGGTTATCTGGGTCAAAGCCGCGTTCCTAAAGGTCTTCGGAGAAATCCCACCAAAAGCTTGACCCATGCCCTAAGGTCGAATTACCGACGGAAGGCAAGTGACTATGAGTGAACCACAGTTCTTTGATTACAGCGTCTATGTAGGCGTGATGGATAACGGACAAGAGATCCTCGTACAGATCTTCACAGAGCCCGAAACGGGAAAATATCTACTAGGACAAATTGCATTTAGATCGCACGCTTCATCATGGGGCGTGCCTATACCACTGGAGAAGAAATGAACTACTTTGCAGAAAAACTGATCGGGCTAGTGCTTTGCACGGTCTTTGGCATTACGGCGCTCACAGAGGCTCCTAGCGCGTCTAACGAGCCTTCTAGGACCATTGATGTGCATACCTATTTGCTGGAGCCAACCACAACTACCAGCTCAACGATCTTCATAGATCCCTACACCAGCGCATGCGAACAATTCTCAGCTCTTGCGATCAATCTCGGCTGGCCTGCAGATCAGCGGACCGTGCTTGAGTCCATCATGGATCGAGAGTCGCGCTGCACACCGAACGCATTCAACCGCAAAGACCCCAACGGTGGATCGCGCGGACTATTGCAGATCAATGGCTCATGGCACAAGTGGCTTGCCGGCTTAGGCATCATCAGCAAGCCGAAAGATCTGCTAGACCCCGTGACTAATCTGCGCGCTGGATTAGCAATTTACAATTACGGCGTGGAGCGTTACGGCTTCGGCTGGGGACCATGGAGCGTAAAGTGAGCGAAGGCGTGTCATTCAATCAAGGTGAACTCACCGAAGAAACTCGGAAGATGGTGCTTGAGTCAAGCGCGTCAGCATCACACACAATGGCGATCTTCAATCTGATGGACGACATCATGGCGATCAGCAAGAACCCTCACGCATCAATCATTCGGCGATTGCGCGCAATGAAGAACCAGCTTTCGTTGAATGAACCGATGCCACTTCACGATGTGACTACACTTGACCTAGCAATCAAAGCGCTAGAGGCGCACTCATAGAAAAGGCATCCGACATGTCCGACAATCAGCCAGAACTATTCCAAATCACTACAGGACTCGGTGGCACAAAATATGTGCCTACAGTCAATCGCAATGTGATAATTACAGCAAAGAAAGCGCATCCAACATCACAGCGCGCAGCAATCAAGGCTTACCCAAAGTCAGGATCAAAGCGTCAAAAGATCTACAACGCGATCAAGCTCTTCGGTGGACTCACAGATGAAGAAATTGAACGCACGCTCGACATGTCCGGCAATACTGTCCGACCTTCGCGTGTGTCACTTGTGCGCGACGCTTTAGTCATGGACTCAGGACGCACACGCAAGACCGTCTCAGGCAATGATGCGATCGTCTGGGTGGCCTGCTGATGGGCTTTGATCTAAGCAACTATGAGACCGTTGAGCAGCGTCTTGTGCGCTTCTGGACCGCATACCCAGACGCACGCATTGAGACTTGCATGATGAACTACGACGGAGACTCTTGCATCTTTCGTGCAGAGCTGTACCGACATGCCGACGATGCAAAGCCGATGTCAGTCGGCTACGCGCATGAGATCCACACCGATCGCGGAGTGAACTCAACATCGTTCGTCGAGAATTGTGAGACCAGCGCAATCGGGCGCGCCATCAGCAATTGCCCGATCCAAGGACAAGGCAACGGTCCACGACCTTCTCGTCAAGAGATGGAAAAGGTCGCTCGGCTGGGGGGCAACCTAGCGCCCACCACTGATCGCCCAGCCGGGCAACCATTCACGCAAGTGCACACACCCTCTGGCGCATTCGCGACACCAAAGCAACTGGGATACATCAAGAAACTTGCCAAAGATGCCGGCATGGATGATCTTCGACTCTTGGAGTTGATCCAGCGCGAACTAAACAGCGATGAAGCTGTGCTTGAACTATTGAAGTCACATGAGGCGAGCAGAATTATTGAGGTATTGAAATGAACATAGAAGAACTTGCATCATTCGTGGAATTGATTGAAAGTCTTGAGCGAGTGTTAGACCTAATTGAGCGCGTAAAGACTGGACATGACTTCTTGCATAGTGACGAAGTGCTGCAAAGATTGCAATGGACAGCGAAAAACATCGCAGATGATCTGTGGTCTAAACAACTTCTAGCGTCCAAATCATGAGTACGACAAACATTCAAGAGATCAAAGAGCAGATCTTCGCCATGATCCTGCAATTAAAAAGCTTGTCAGCAAAGTGTGAACTACTTGCTGAGGGCCACATTGGTGAAACAAAGAAACAAGAGTTCAAGTGCATTGCGTGTCATGACACGAAGCAGCGTCACATCGAGGGGTCAGGCTGGGTGGATGCACCGTGTCTGAGTTGCTCATGAAGTTTGACAAAGCGATGAGCGAAGCCGAACTCAAGGAAGTCGTGATCTCGGTAGCGCGCAGATACGGCTGGCTGATCCATCATGATCTGCCGGCACAGAACTCTCGAGGTCGCTGGCTGACGAATGTCCAAGGCGATGCCGGCTTCCCAGATTTGCTGATGGTGCATCCAGTGTCCGGCAAACTGCTTGCAGTAGAACTCAAAGCGGAGCGCGGAAAGCTTTCACCATTACAGAAGCGCTGGCTCATGGCATTCGATTCAGGGTCGCACTTCAATAGCGTCTGGAAGCCATCTGATATGGAGTACATTCTCTACACTCTGAGCAACTTCCAGCTCTAAACAATCGGCAAGTAGCACGACCTAAGCCATTCGCACGGCAGTTGGTAACACTCGGTAACGAGGGTAGATCGGCGCGTCCTCAATCATGCAAGACGAAGTGAGCGAGGCAAAGCGCCGAGGCGAGCTGTAAACATAATCAGCTGGTGAATGCAAAGGGTACGGGTTAGGGCAACCCCGTGGGTGGAGCATTCATCCGTGTATGTCTTCTCAGTTCGCATAACATACATACAAACAAACACAGCAGACACGGAGACACACAGATGAGACCGACATCACTGACAAGGGCAAGCCACGCAGTGGCGCGCCAGCACAAGCCGAAGGCGCGTGAGTAATGCCACGCGGAAGAACAACAGACAACAAAGAGTATCGAGAGAACAGAGCTGCACTACTCAAAGGGCAACCGATGTGCCATTGGTGTCAGCGCAAAGTAGCTGATACTGCAGATCATCTCATTGAAGTGGATCGCGGTGGAGACAACAGCCTCAGCAACCTTGTGCCGGCATGTCGAGAATGCAACTCAAGAAGAGGCAACCAATACAAGACCGCACGCGACCGCCAACGAATCCACGACCGAGCCGAAGCAACACGCACACACATCAATTCAGAATCAGTTTTTTACGATCAATCGTCCTTGCC
>JACCDY010052109.1_pt1 | contig 13718 bp, 10 predicted proteins | sample 7446391 | NCBI WGS metagenome assembly JACCDY01 (sample SAMN15323451, study PRJNA562643) | freshwater metagenome | isolation source: river surface water | place: USA:Blue River Watershed | collected 2017-08-18 | reverse complement strand
ACCATGATTACTACTACCAATAGAAAGCAAACTATTGTAATTAAAACTAAAAAAATTGAAAATGTGCTCATTGTTAATTATTGTTATTTTGTTGTAAAATCTTAATGTCCGAAATGCGGTCTGCAAAGAAACTAATTTTTTCTGGATATTTCAAAATTAATATTTCATAAGCTTGAATCGCCTTTTGATATTTTTTTTGTTCTAAATATACCTTTGCTAAAGTCTCTGTCATCAACATTGAATGATCTTCTTTATTTAAATCGAAAGTAGCATTTGAGGTAGTTTCGCTTTTTACTGCAGGAATTTTCGGATTGGTTTCGATAAATTTATTGATCAATTCCAGTTTTTTCTTTTGCGTTTCGTTTAGCGAAGCTGTACCTGATTTCTCTTGGTTCTCTCTAACAATAGGTTGGATTCTGGAAAGCTGAAGCCATTCTTGGAACGAATGTTTTTCATTGGTAGAAAAATCCAAAGGTTTCCCTATCTCTAGCTTTTCTTCTGCCAATTTCGTTTCGGTTGTCTCCTCATCCATAGTAGATGTAACCATCCCGCTTTCTAGATTCTCATTGATTTCAATTGTTGCAGCAGCAATGACTTCGCTATCTACTACATTAATATCAAGAAGTTCCAATACTTTTTTGTCGTAATAGCCCTTCTGAATTGCCGTAAAAGTGCCTGAAGTGATAAAATCAAATAAAACAGTTCGGTCAGTAGTATGAGCCGCTGTAACTTTTAAAGCCTGATTGTATTTGAAACTATTTTGATTATACAACCCTTTTAGACGCAAAGCTCTGGCACTTTGGAAATACGGAAAGTCCTCCAAAACATGGCTCAATGCTTCCGTTTGCTTTTCGTTGATCGCATCGGGTTTGTTAATTAAATAGGTGTAATCAGTTACGTTCATATAGGTTATTCATTTATTTGGGTGCGTTTCAATCGAATCAACGAATCCGCTAATCATTTTTTTAAATTACCATTTGGCCAATGATTCATTAAAAATATCTTGTGTTATTCTTTCAAAAATTTCATCTAAAGCTTTATTTAATGTACTACCATTAAGTTGAGCAGTAGCTGGGTAATCATAAAAAAATTCGAATGTTTTTTCAAAATCGTCTTTCTCCATTTTTTTATTGGTAAACCTCACATTTACTCTTATTTTCAGTCGGTTTTGAGACGCTTGTTGGTCAGCCGTAGCCGTCATTGGACTTATTCTATAATCTATAATTTCGCCTTCATAAGTCAAATCAGCGCCGTTTTTAACCAAGTTTAAATTGGTTTGATTCTGAATTAAATCCTGTAGCGTTAAGGTAAAGGTACGATCAATGCCAGGCTCAATAATTTCAGCGTTATTTTGAAAAAAGTTGACTTGGAATGTTTTGGCATCAATTTTTCCAGTCCCTGTAAAATTGTATACAGAACAACTTGAAAAAGTGAGTGCTATTAGAACAACACATATATAAGGTATGTTTTTCATTTTCTGGTTTAAAAATCCAAAGATATTCAAAATCAATTGATAATTATTAAAGGTCGAATTGTTTTATTTTTCGATATAAAGTTCGCTCTGAAATTCCCAATTCATCTGCTGCGGCTTTTCTTTTTCCTTTGTTTTTTTCCAAAGAACGTTTGATCATTTCAATTTCCTTTTGCTCTAATTTTAGGATTTCCTCTTCGGCTTCAATCGTTTCTGCAAAAAGGTAGTTGTCTTCTTCATCATCATATTCTTCCTCCTCTTTAGGCGCTTTCAAAATGGCTGCTCTAGGAGTTTCTTCAAAATGAATTTCATTTTCAGTTTCTTGAGAGCCGTAGATTTTTTTGATTAAACTTTGATTGGTTTCTTGCACTTTGGAACTACCATTTTTGATCAATTCCAAAGTCAATTTTTTTAAATCATGCAAATCACTTTTCATATCGAAAAGGACCTTATATAAAATTTCTCTTTCGGTATTGAAATCGCTGTCATTTTTTTTGTCGCTAATGATCGAAGGGAGATTTGTTCCTTCCGAAGGCAAATAGGATTGCAGTGTGAGTGCAGTAATCTCTCGGTTGGTTTCTAAAACCGATAGTTGTTCGGCTACATTTCGTAACTGACGGATGTTTCCACTCCAACGAAATTTTTGTAACAATTGAATCGCATTTTCATCCAATTTCAATGCCGGCATTTTGTATTTGTGAGCAAAATCAGCTGCAAATTTTCGAAACAATAAATGGATATCGTCTTTGCGCTCACGCAATGGCGGCAAGCCTATATCAACCGTACTCAAACGGTAATACAAATCTTCTCTAAACTTTCCTTTTTCAATGGCGTTGAATAAATTCACATTGGTAGCAGCCACAATTCGGACATTGGTTTTTTGAACTTGTGACGAACCTACTTTAATAAATTCGCCGTTTTCCAAAACACGCAACAAACGCACTTGGGTCGTTAAAGGCAATTCGCCTACTTCATCTAAGAAAATAGTTCCGCCATTAGCAACTTCAAAATAGCCTTCACGGGTACTGGTAGCACCTGTAAAAGCCCCTTTTTCGTGACCAAAAAGTTCACTATCAATAGTTCCTTCGGGAATTGCTCCGCAGTTGACAGCAATATATTTTCCGTGTTTTCGATGCGAAAGAGAATGGATTATCTTTGGAATACTTTCTTTTCCAACCCCACTTTCACCAATTACTAAGACCGAAATATCGGTAGGAGCCACCTGAATAGCTTTTTCTATGGCACGATTTAATTTTGGGTCATTTCCAATAATTTCAAATCGTTGTTTTATTGATTGAACTGTTTCCATACTTTCATTGCGAGGCACGAGGCCATCTCTTTTGTTAACTTCAGATTAATTTAAAACTAGATCTTAATTTAATTCATTTCGCTTAAACCAACGGCTTCTCCTTTTAGGGTTCCGCTAGTGCAAGAAGTGATTTTGACATTGACAAAATCACCTATTTTATAATTTTCTTTTGGAAAAACTACCGTGATGCTTTGTGAATTACGTCCTGAAAACTCTTCTTTTGATTTTTTAGATACTTTTTCCACTAATACTTCCACGGTTTGCCCAATAAATTCTTCTGATCGGTACCAAGCGTGTTGCTGCTGTAAGTCTACTATTTCTTGTAAGCGTCTCGCTTTGGTTTCTTCAGCAACATCATCTTCCATTTTGCGTCCTGCTAATGTGCCTGGGCGTTCGGAATAGGAATACATATAACCAAAATTGTATTTTACATAGTCCATTAAACTCAAGGTGTCTTGATGGTCTTCTTCGGTCTCCGTTGGAAAACCTGCAATCATATCCTGAGAAATAGAACAGTTGGGTATGATGGTTCTAATTTTGTCAATCAATGTCATGTATTCTTCACGACTGTGCAAACGATTCATTTCCTTCAGAATTCGATTACTTCCAGATTGAACAGGCAAATGAATGTGTTTGCAAATGTTTGGGTATTTAGCAATCACATGAAGTACTTCTTCGTGCATGTCTTGCGGGTTAGATGTCGAAAATCGGATGCGCATTTTAGGAAATGCAATTGCAACTGTTTCTAATAATTGGTCAAAACCAATTGCGGTCGCTTTTTGCATTTCGCTAGCATTTTCAAAATCTTTTTTCAATCCGCCACCGTACCATAAATAACTATCTACATTTTGTCCTAACAAGGTAATTTCTTTAAATCCTTTGTCCCACAAATCCTGAATTTCTTTTAAGATACTTTGGGGTTCGCGGCTGCGTTCACGACCTCGTGTAAAAGGCACTACGCAAAATGTACACATATTATCGCATCCACGGGTTATGGAAACCAAAGCGGTAATCCCATTACTCATCAATCGAACGGGAGCAATGTCTCCGTAGGTTTCTTCTTTAGAAAGGATCACATTTATCGCATCACGACCTTCTTCGACTTCAGCAAGTAAATTGGGTAAATCTTTATAAGCATCGGGACCCACAACTAGGTCTACTATTTTTTCTTCTTCCAAAAATTGACTTTTCAATCGCTCAGCCATACATCCTAACACACCCACTTTCATTTTGGGATTGATGCGTTTTACGGCATTGTATTTTTCTAAACGCTTTCGAATTGTTTGCTCGGCTTTGTCACGAATAGAACAGGTGTTCACTAATACTAAGTCGGCTTCTTCTAAGTTTTGGGTCGTATTAAATCCATTATCGGATAGAATAGAAGCCACGATTTCACTATCAGAGAAATTCATCGCACAACCATAACTTTCTATAAAGAGTTTTTTGGTGTTTTCTTTTTTATGTTCTAAAACGAGACTTTCGCCTTGTTTGCTTTCTTCAATTACTTTTTCCATTTTTCATTTTCAATAGTGCAAAGATAAGTCAAATTAAAGAAATATGACAAGATGGCAGTCGAACTTTTAACAGTATTTTATAGTGAGCCAAAGAAATGAAAACGCATCCTTTAAATAAATTTACTCTTTATAAAAGAAGGAAACCTAGGATTTCTAGTTTATTTAGAATCAGCAGAAATTAGAATCGTTGAAAATCGTTTTTCATCATTAAAATTGACTTTTAAAATTTAAAAATCTTAAAATTTAAAAAAATCCCATACTTTTGCGGTCACAAACAAACGGGATATGGCAAAGAATTTAGTTATAGTGGAATCACCTGCAAAGGCTAAGACAATCGAAAAATTTTTAGGAAGTGACTTTCAAGTTGAATCAAGTTATGGACATATTGCCGACTTGCCTTCCAAAGAAATTGGTGTAGATGTTGAAAATGGTTTCAAACCTAAATACGAAGTTTCTGCCGACAAAAAAGCGCTGGTTAGTAAACTAAAAACCTTGTCCAAAAATGCCGAAATGGTTTGGTTGGCTTCCGATGAGGACCGTGAGGGAGAAGCCATTTCTTGGCACTTATCTGAAGAATTAAAACTAGATAAAAAGAAAACAAAACGAATTGTTTTCCACGAAATTACAAAAACGGCTATTCTTAAAGCGATTGATAATCCACGCGAAATTGACTATAATTTAGTGAATGCCCAACAAGCACGTCGAGTTTTAGACCGTTTGGTAGGGTATGAATTATCGCCTGTTTTGTGGAGAAAAGTAAAAGGCGGACTTTCAGCAGGCCGTGTACAATCGGTTTCTGTACGTTTGATTGTAGAACGCGAACGCGAGATTCAAAACTTCAAACCCGTAGCTAGTTATTCGGTTACCGCTGAGTTTACTAACGAAGCTGGAAAAACAGTAAAGGCGAAATTGCCTAAAAATTTCAATACTAAAAAAGAAGCGGAAGATTTTTTACAAAAAAATATCGCTTCTACCTATAAAGTAGGAGAGTTAGAAACAAAACCTACTAAAAAATCACCTACTGGACCTTTTACCACTTCTACTTTACAACAAGAAGCAGCACGTAAATTGTATTTCCCTGTTGGAATTACTATGCAATTAGCGCAACGTTTATATGAAGCAGGGTTAATTACTTACATGAGAACCGATAGTGTGAACTTGTCGAAAGAGGCCATGGAGGCAGCTCAGGCAGAGATTATTAAATCGTACGGAAAGGAATTTTCCAGACCACGTACATTTACAAACAAAAGCAAAGGCGCTCAAGAGGCTCACGAAGCAATTCGACCAACCGATATGTCGCGTCATACGGTGAACATTGATAGAGATCAAGCTCGTTTGTATGATTTGATTTGGAAACGAACTTTAGCTTCGCAAATGAGTGATGCTGAATTGGAACGTACCAATGTGAAAATTGAAGCCAACAATCACAGTGAAGTATTCACCGCTTCTGGCGAAGTATTACTTTTTGAAGGGTTCTTAAAAGTGTATTTGGAAGGAAATGATGAGGATGATGAAGAACAAGAAGGAATGTTGCCAGCGTTGAAAGTAAACGAACGTTTAGACAATAATTTCATTACGGCTACCGAAAGATATTCTAGACCTGCGGCGAGATACACCGAAGCATCTTTGGTAAAAAAATTAGAAGAATTGGGAATTGGACGTCCGTCAACCTATGCACCAACGATTTCTACCATTATCAACAGAAATTATGTTGAAAAAGGAAACCTTGACGGTCAAGAAAGAAAATACACCCAACTGATTTTGCAATCAGGTAAACTAGCTGAGAAAGTGTTAAAAGAAAACACCGGATCAGATAAAGGTAAATTAGTTCCTACAGATATTGGAACCATCGTTACCGATTTCTTGGTTAAAAATTTCGGAGCTATTTTAGATTATAATTTTACGGCAAAAGTAGAGCAAGATTTTGACGAAATTGCCGAAGGAAATATTGAATGGGCCAAGATGATGCAGGAATTCTACGATAAATTTCACCCCAATGTGAAAGATGTAGAGGCTAATGCTGATAGAGAAAGTGGCGAGAGAATATTAGGTACAGATCCAGCAACTGGAAAACCGGTTTCTGTTCGTTTAGGAAAATTTGGACCGATGGCACAAATTGGCGATGCTGAAGATGAAGACAAGAAATTTGCCAGTTTAAAAATCGACCAGAATATTGGAAATATTAGTTTAGAAGATGCTTTGAATTTGTTTTTATTGCCTAAAAATTTAGGGCTGTACAAAGGAGAAGAAGTTGAGGTGAGCAATGGACGTTACGGGCCATATGTTCGTCACGGAGCGGCTTTTATTTCGTTGCCAAAAGGCGAAGATCCTCTAGATGTTTCTATGGAAAGAGCCCAAGAATTAATTGACGAAAAAGCTCAGGCTGATGCGCCAATTGCTATCTATAAAGGATTGGGCGTGCAAAAAGGAGTGGGTCGTTTTGGTGCTTTTATCAAATGGGATGGCCTTTTTATAAATGTTAGTAAGAAATACAATTTTGACAACTTATCTCAAGAAGATATTGAAGAATTGATTGAAGATAAATTGCAAAAAAATATTGATAAAGTAATTCATAATTGGTCTGAAGAAGGAATTATTGTAGAAAAAGCCCGTTGGGGTCGCTCGGTAATTACAAAAGGTAAAATCAAAATTGAATTGAGCAAAGACGTGGATGCAAGCAAATTGACTTTGGAAGCAGTACAAGAACTGATTGCGAAGAAAACCCCGGCCAAAAAAGCACCCGCTAAAAAAGCTACTGCAAAAAAGACTACTGCAAAAAAGAAATAATACATGGAATTTGATTTTCTTTCACCTTTAGATTCTGAAATCATTGATTACATCGATGGCTTGTCTTCTCAACAATTGGGAAGCAAAATAGTATTGCATACTTCGGAAGCTTTTCCTGAGCTAAGCAAAGTAACTATTGGAATCATTGGTGTTCTTGAAAATCGCGGCAATAGCAATGGAAATCAAGAAATTGACCTAATCGCTGTCCGAAAAGAATTGTACGGTTTGTATCCTGGAAACTGGGATGCTTCGATTGCTGACTTTGGTAATATATTGGCCGGAAATTCTAAAGAAGACACCTATTTTGCATTAAAGAAAGTGGCTTCTAGTTTGATCAAAAACAATATTATTCCTATTGTAATTGGAGGATCTCAGGATTTGACCTACTCACTTTACAGAGCCTATGACGATTTAGAACAAATGGTCAATTTAGTTGCAATTGATAGTCAATTCGATTTTGGAAAAGAAAGCGATGTGGTATCGGCTTCATCTTATTTGACAAAAATAGTGATAGAAGAACCGAATAACTTATTCAACTACTGCAACATTGGTTACCAGACCTACTACAATTCGCAAGAAGAAATTGATTTGGTAGAAAAATTGTTTTTTGATGCCTATCGTTTGGGGGAAGTTTCGAATCACATTGCAATAGCTGAGCCAGTTTTTCGCGATGCTGATGTAGTGAGTTTTGATATGCATGCCGTGAAATCATCAGATTCAGGAAATTTCACTCCTTTTGTACCTAATGGGTTTAATGGAAAAGAAATTTGTGCTCTTTCTAGATATGCAGGAATTAGTGATAAAGTGACCTCATTTGGAATTTTTAATCACAACGACACCGAGCAAGAATCGGTATTGATGGCTCAAATTATTTGGTATTTCATCGAAGGCTATCATTACCGTTCCAATGAATATCCTTTTGGAAGTCGAGAGAATTATTTAAAATACATAGTGCCTTCAGAAGAGGAAGAATTGATTTTTTACAAGAGCGACAAAACAGATCGCTGGTGGATAGAAATCCCGTTTATTACCAATGGTAATAATAAATTAAAAAGAAACACGTTATTACCCTGTTCGCATGAAGAATATCTAGCGGCTTGTGATCAAGAATTGCCAGAACGATGGTGGAAGGCACAACGAAAAAATAGTATTTAAAAACATTGATTTTGTAGTAAAAAGCTTTCTAAATAAAAAAATTGCTTTTTAAAAAAATAATAAATAGGTTTACACATTGAAAAATAAAGAAAATATAACGCAAATTTATATGAAGAAATTCATTGCATTTACAGCAATTTTGACCCTGTTAATTAGTTGCGGAAAATCTGGAGATAAAGGTGAGTTGGTAGGGGTTAAAGGAGCAAAATGGCATCCTGAAAAACCATTCGGAATGTCCTTAGTTTCAGGAGGTTCGTTCATTATGGGTAAGTCTGATCAGGACTTGGCAGGAATTGAAGACGCACCCACTAAAACGGTCACAGTTCCTTCTTTTTATATGGATGAAACAGAGATTACCAATAGTGAATACCGTCAGTTTGTAGAATGGGTAAAAGATTCTACAATTAAAGTTCGTCTAGCGATTATGGCTGAAGGAAGTCCTAATTCAGCAGATGCAAAAGGTAAAAATATTTCGATTTCAAGTTTTGCATACAACGATTTTGATGAAAAAAATGTCAAAAATTCCAAAAGCAATACGGTTTATGAAAAATACATGTGGGATAACTATTATAGTATTGGTACCAAAGAGGACCCTAATGCCTACAGGAAACTAAATAGAAAAGCAAAGCTGATTAAAGACACTAAGAAATATCCAGATGAAGCTTACACAGAAGTAATGGATTCTATGTATTTACCTTTAGAAGCATCCTATAATGGTTTGAGGTCTATTGATGTGGATAAATTAAAATTCCGTTACACTTGGTTGGATATTCAAGCTATGGCTAAATCTAAAGGTGGCAAAAGACAAGATTTTATAAGAACTGAACAAATCAAAGTCTATCCTGACACTGCCGTTTGGATAAAAGATTTTAATTATTCGTATAATGAGCCTATGCACAACGACTACTTTTGGCACAAAGCCTATGGAGATTATCCTGTAGTAGGAGTTAAACAGTCTCAAGCGGTGGCATTTTGCGAATGGAGAACCTTATATAAAAATTCCTATGTAAAGTCCAAAAAGAAAGGCAGAGACTTAGTGAATAGGTTTCGATTGCCTTCGGAAGCAGAATGGGAATATGCAGCAAGAGGCGGATTACAATCGGCAACTTATCCTTGGGGAGGTCCCTATACTAAAAATGATAGAGGTTGTTTTTTGGCTAACTTTAAGCCAAGTAGAGGAGATTATGCAGCAGATAATGCGTTATATACAGTAGAAGCAAAATCATATGATCCTAATGGCTATAATCTATACAATATGGCAGGAAATGTATCTGAATGGACTTCTACAGCTTATGATTCAGGATCTTATGAGTATGTATCTACAATGAGTCCAAACATTCAAGATTCTAAAAATAAGCGAAAAGTAGTTCGAGGAGGATCTTGGAAAGATGTTGCCTATATGTTGCAAGTGTCTACAAGAGATTACGAATATGCCGATTCAGCTAGAAGTTATATTGGATTTAGAACCGTTCAAGATTATATGGGTACTAAAAAAATTTCTACCAAAAAAACAATAAAAAAATAAATAATTTAAATCATTTTTTAAGAATAAATAATTATGGCATTAATCAACAAAAAAGTAATGAATTTCGCTTACGGTATGGGAGCGGCAGTAGTAATTGTAGGAGCTTTATTTAAAATTCAACACTGGACTGGAGCAAGTGAATTATTAGTTATTGGACTTTTAACTGAGGCCTTTATTTTTGGTTTGTCTGCTTTTGATAAGCCAGATGAAGATTTAGATTGGACACTTGTTTATCCAGAATTAGCTGGAGGAGAAGTTAAACAAAAACCTAAAAAGACTGCAGATACATCTGATGCGGACGGATTACTTTCTCAAAAATTAGATACAATGTTGAAAGAAGCTAAAATTGATGGGGAGTTGATGGCGAGCTTAGGAAATAGTATCAAAAATTTTGAATCAGCAGCAAAAGGTATTGCACCTACAGTTGATTCTTTGGCTTCTACTAAAAAATATAGTGAAGAATTGACCAAAGCAGCTGCTCAAATGGAGTCGTTGAACAATTTGTATAAATTACAATTAGAAAGTGCATCTGTAAACGCAGAGGCAAACAAAGATATTGCTGAAAATGCAGCTATGTTAAAACAACAAATGCAATCGATGACTGCAAATATTGCTTCATTGAATGCAGTATATGGCGGAATGCTATCGGCTATGAGTAACAAAGGATAAATAATTAGTTTTAAACTAAATCACTTTACTAACTAATTATTTAAAATACAATGGCAGGAGGAAAATTAAGTCCTAGACAGAAGATGGTTAACCTGATGTATCTGGTTTTCATAGCAATGTTAGCTTTAAATATGTCCAAAGAAGTCTTATCGGCATTTGGATTAATGAACGAAAAATTTGATGCTGCAAATTTAAGTGCAGAATCAATGAATGCAAGTATGTTGCAGGCATTAGATAAAAAAGCAGGAGAAGATGCCCACTTTATCCAAGCGGCAGCTGATGCAAAAAAAGTAGCTGAAATTTCTAAAGAATTTTACGAATTTATAGGGACACTGAAATCTGACGCAACTGAAGGAGTTGAATTAGAAGAAGAAACGGGTAAATTGCCATACGAGGCAATGGATAAAGGTCCAGTAATTGACGAAGGTTGGTTTGAAGGTGATGGATATTCAGCAAAAGGAAAAGATATCGTAAATCATTTTTCTAAATATGTGTCAGATATGAAAGCAGCTGTTGGAAACAATAGTAAGCTGAAAGGCGTGGTTGAAGAAATTAGTTCAAAGTTCAATACAGCTGATGTAAAAGATGGTGAAGGAGTTACTAAAATGTATTTGGACTACCACTTCAAAGGTTTTCCAGCTATTGCTTCTTTGACAAAACTAACTTCGTTTCAAAATGATGTAAAAAAAGCGGAGGCTGATATCTACAGTATTTTATTAGGAAAGGCTGCTGTTGAAGCGTCTTCTATGAAAAACTTTACCGCTTTGGTAGTTTTGGATAAAAATGCCTATTACCAAGGAGAGAAAGTTACTGGTAAAGTAGTATTAGGAAAGTATGATGCAAATACAAAACCAACTTCTTTCCAAGGTCCTGGTAAATTAGAAAATGGTCAAGCTAAGATTTCATTAACAGCAGGTGGTGTTGGTGAACAAAAAATCAATGGTAAGTTTACTTTCGTTCAAGATGGAGAAACTATACCATTAGCTTTTGAAGGTAAATATGTGGTAGTGCCTCGTCCTAACTCAGCAACAATCTCTGCTGATAAAATGAATGTGGTATACAGAGGTGTTTCGAATCCAATGTCTATTTCCTTTGCAGGTGTGTCTGCTGATAAAGTTTCAGCTAGTGGTCCAGGTTTACGTTCTGTTGGCGCTGGTAAATATGTAATGAATCCAGGAGCAGGAAATGAAGCAGTAATTAGTGTTACTGGAACTTTACCTGATGGTTCTAAAGTTACCGATCAAAAGAAATTTAGAATTAAAGGAATTCCAGGTCCTGTAGGTACTATTAGAGGAGAAATGGGTGTAGTTAAAGGGCCTAAATCGAGTTTAGAAATTTCAACTGTAGGGGCTAAACTAGTTGATTTCGATTTCGAAGTTGGATTAGATGTTGTTGGATTTAATTTTAAAGTTACTGGACAACCCACTGTTGTGGTTCCGGGAAATAAATTGAATGCACAATGCAAAGCTGTTTTAGCTAAAGCAGGAAGAGGGGATCAAGTTACCATTTCTGAAATCAAAACCAAATTAGTTGGAGCAGGTAGTTATATGTTACCAAGAACAGCACCGGTAATTTATGAAATACAATAAATAAGTTAGGTTTATTATCTAATAAATTAAAACATGATGAACGTTAAAAGTTTTTTAATAGCTATTTTTTCTATCAGTTGTGGTATAGCTTCTTATGGACAAGCTAATTTGCTTAACGCAAAATCGCCAAAACAAATTGGAGTTAAATCTATCGCTCAGTTGAATTCTGAAAATGATAAACCTATAGCGTATGGGTATGTTCATGATAGAGACATATTGATGAGTAGAACAACTTGGGAAATTATTGACTTGGGAGAAAAAATTAATTTTCCGTTATATTTTCCAATTGATACCGCTAACGTAGGCCCAGAAAGACGTTCTTTATATGATGTTTTGATTAAAGGGATAAAAAAAGGTAAAATTACTGAAGTATATACTGATAGTTATTTCAATACTAAAAAATCCTATAAAGATATTACAGCCTCATTATCTCGAATTGATACTACTGATGCAGGTAGAGAACAATTGAATGCAGGATCTAAAATTTCTTCGGAGTATATTGTAAAGCAAGATTTGACCTCCCAAGATGTTACACAATATAAAATTAAAGGCTTGTGGTATTTTGACAAACGTCAAGGCGAATTAAAATACCGTTTGTTAGGCATTTGTCCTGTAACACCGGATGTTTATACTATGAATAGTGAAGATCCTGATTTTATTGAATTGTTCTGGGTATTCTTCCCTGACGCTAGAGAAACGTTATATAGCGCGAAAGCATTTAATGAAAAAAATACCTCTATGCCCATTTCATTCGATCAAATATTAAATTCACGCCGTTTTAATAGTGTGATTTATAAGGAAGAAAATGTGTATGGCGACAGAGATATTAAAGATTACATGAAGGATAATGCACAGAACCAACTATTAGAATCGGATCGAATCAAAGATAAGATTCGTAGTTTTGAACAAGACATGTGGAATTATTAATTCATTTGATTTATAAAATAAAAGAAAAAACTCTTACTCAACGGTAGGAGTTTTTTCTTTTTAAATACTTTCTTTGTACTATTCAAAATTGCAGTATGATTGATTATTTAATTGTGGGTTGTGGATTGGCAGGAATTTCTTTTGCCGAACAAGCCTTGCAGCACAACAAAACGATACTAGTTCTAGATAACGATTCGCAAAGCTCTTCAAAAATAGCTGGCGGTTTGTACAATCCAGTCATTTTAAAGCGATTTAGTGAGGTTTGGGAAGCGCAATCACAATTGGTTACTATGAATGCTTTTTATGCGCAATTAACGCCTAGAATCGAAAAGCAATTTGATTATAAAATGCCAATTCTCAGAAAGTTCTTTTCTGTGGAAGAACAGAACAATTGGTTTGCCGCTTCTGACAAGCCCAACTTAAGTCCATTTTTGTCTACCGAATTACATTTCAAAGAATACAAAGGTATTTCAGCTCCTTTTGGATACGGAGAAGTACTGCATTCGGGTTATGTCGATACGGCTTCTTTGTTGTTAGCTTACCGAAATTATTTAGCTAACAACAGCTGGTTTCGCCATGAAACATTTGATTATTCAAAAGTAGTTGTTGAGGGAGATTTTGTACAGTATAAAGGAATACAAGCTGAGCATATCATTTTTGCAGAAGGTTTCGGTTTGCATGCCAATCCGTATTTTAATCATTTGCCATTAGACGGTACCAAAGGGGAGTTGTTTATTATTAAAGCTCCTGACTTGGATTTGGACGTAATTGT
>JACCDY010328086.1_pt1 | contig 13735 bp, 12 predicted proteins | sample 7446391 | NCBI WGS metagenome assembly JACCDY01 (sample SAMN15323451, study PRJNA562643) | freshwater metagenome | isolation source: river surface water | place: USA:Blue River Watershed | collected 2017-08-18 | reverse complement strand
CCATGACCGCCAGCTTCAGGTTTTCCACGCCCGGATAGCGCGAACGCCACACCGGCATCTGGGCGCGCAAAAAATCATCGATCTCTTTGGCCAGTTCTTGGAACGTGGTGCTGGTGGTGCGGCCGCAACCCGGGCAAGCCGTCACGCTGGGCACAAAAATGCGCAGGCCCAGCGACTGCAAAATTTCAGAAGCGATCACCACCTCTTGGGTTCGCGATTCGCCAGGCTGCGGGGTGAGTGACACCCGGATCGTGTCGCCAATGCCCTCTTGCAACAAAATGGACAAGGCGGTGGCCGAAGCGACCGTGCCCTTGGTGCCCATGCCGGCCTCGGTCAGCCCCAAATGCAGCGGATAGCGACAGCGTTGCGCGAGTTCACGGTAAACGGCAATCAGGTCTTGCACGCCACTGACTTTGCAGCTGAGCAAAATCTGGTTCGCCGGCATGCCCAGCGACTCGGCATGCCGCGCCGAGTCAATCGCCGAGGTGATCAGCGCTTCGTACATCACCTGGCGCGCTTGCCAGGGCTTGCTGCGCTGGGCGTTCTCGTCCATCAAGCGGGCCAGGAGTTCCTGGTCCAGGCTGCCCCAGTTCACCCCAATGCGCACCGGCTTGTCCCAGCGCATGGCAGCGTCAATCATTTGAGCAAACTGTCGATCGTGTTTGTCGCCCTTGCCCACATTGCCCGGATTGATGCGGTACTTCGACAAGGCTTGCGCGCAATCCGGAAATTCGGTCAGCAAGCGGTGGCCGTTGTAATGAAAGTCACCGACCAAGGGCACATCGATGCCCATGCGGTCCAATTGGTTGCGGATCTCGGGCACAGCCTGTGCCGCCTCGGGGGTGTTCACCGTGATGCGCACCATCTCGGAGCCTGCCAAAGCCAGTTCTTTGACCTGAATGGCGGTGCCGATGACGTCCACCGTGTCGGTGTTGGTCATGGACTGCACACGCACAGGCGCATCGCCACCCACCGTGACCACCCGCGCACCCCAGCTGACGCGGGCTTGCAAGGTTTGTTTCGAGGCCGGGGATGCCAGGGCAATGGGTTGTTCAGGGTCACGCATGCTCACACTCACTGTGCGGCTGAGGCCGGTTTGGTTGGAATGGCCCCGGATTGCACAGGCGTGACCACCATGCCAGGGGCTACCACGGGCTCCTGGGCAGGCGGGTTGACCGGTGCATCGGCGGCGGCGGGTTCTGCAGTGGGTGCAGGCAAAACATCCGAGACGGTTTTCGCCGTCGAACTGCGCGGCATGTCACGGCCTGGGAAACCCATGCCGGCCCAGACCAACAAGACGGCCAGCAAAGCGCCTGCAAACATCAACCACTGGGGCGGAAGACGGCGGCTGTAAGCTCCCGTGCCGCCACCCATGGGCATGGCGTGTTGCATGCCACTGGACACCGACACCAGCGGTTCGACCGCCGGCACATGCTCTTGACCCGGCATCATGCTGAGGACGGCCGCAGAGTCGACATGCAAATAGCGGCACACGCTCATGGCCAGCGCCCGCGCAAACACCAGGTCGGGCAAGGCTTCGAAGCGGTTGGCCTCCAAAGCCTCCAGCTTGGCGGTGGGCACTTTCAGTGCAGCAGCCAAAATGGAAATATGCAGGCCTTTGGCTTCGCGGTACTGGCGCAGCAAGGCACCTGCACTGTTGGCTGCAGAGGGCGCCACAGCGCTGGACGCGTCAGAATGTTGAGAGTCGGTCATGGGCACAGTCCGGTCGACGGCTCGCTGGAAAAAAGCATCAAAACAAGGGTTTGCTGTGGATTCTGCACCAGAAACCACGAAAAACCGCTCATGGTGGCGTCGCCCGCAGGGGGATCACCCGTTGGCGAGCCATGCGCGATTCCACATCGGTGCGGTCTTTCACGTCACCGGCCAATTGGCCACAAGCGGCGTCAATGTCATCCCCCCGGGTTTTGCGCACGGTCGTGACCAGACCGGCGCGTTGCAGAATCTCTGCAAAAGCCAGCACCTGTGCCTGGGGAGAACGTTTCAGGCCCGAGGCTGGAAAGGGATTGAAGGGAATCAGGTTGAATTTGCACGAGACACCTTGACCCTGCTTGGGTCGCACCAGATCGATCAGGGCTTGGGCGTGCTCGGTTTGGTCGTTGACACCATCCAGCATGCAGTACTCGAAGGTGATGAAGTCGCGCGGTGCGTGGGCCAGGTAGCGTTGGCAAGCGGCCATCAGTTCGGCCAAGGGATATTTGCGGTTCAACGGAACCAGCGAGTCGCGCAGGGCATCCGATGGGGCATGCAGGGAGACGGCCAGGGCAACCGGGCAATCTTCGCCCAGACGGTCCATCATGGGAACCACGCCAGACGTGGACACCGTCAGGCGACGGCGTGACAAGCCATAGGCATGGTCATCCAGCATGGTGCGCAATGCCGGCACCAGCGCGCTGTAATTTTGCAAAGGCTCGCCCATGCCCATCATCACCACATTGCTGATGACACGCTCTGGGCTGCTCAGGCGCTGGCGCAGGAAATGTTCGGCAAACCACAGTTGGGCCACGATTTCGCCCGTGGTCAGGTTGCGGCTGAACCCCTGGTGGCCAGTCGAGCAAAAACGACAGCCCACGGCACAGCCGGCCTGGGAGGACACGCACAAGGTGCCCCGATCGTCTTCGGGAATGAACACGGTTTCAACGGCGTTGCCGTCGCCCACATCGAACAGCCACTTGAGGGTGCCGTCGGCGGACTCGTGTTGGGAAATGGGGGTGAGCGGCGTGATGCGCGCGCAGGTTTTGAGTTTGTCACGCAGGGACTTCGCCAGATCGCTCATCTGGTCGAAGTCTCGGGCGCCCTTGTGGTGAATCCAGCGAAAGAGCTGCGTGGCCCGGAATTTTTTTTCGCCCAGCCCCTCGCAAAACTCGGTCAACCCCTGGCGATCGAAGTCGAGCAGGTTGACCGTCATGGCAAAGGGACTGAGCGCCTGCGAGCAGGCTTCAGCGGCTGTAAACGTTCATGCCGGCGAAGAAAAAGCCCACTTCAACGGCGGCCGTTTCGGGGGCGTCAGAGCCGTGCACGGCGTTGGCGTCGATGCTGTCAGCGAAGTCGGCGCGAATGGTGCCAGCGGCTGCTTTCTTGGGGTCGGTGGCGCCCATCAGGTCGCGGTTTTTCAGGATGGCGCCTTCGCCTTCCAGCACCTGGATCATGACCGGGCCAGAAATCATGAAGTCCACCAGGTCCTTGAAGAAAGGGCGGGCCTTGTGCACGGCATAGAAAGCTTCGGCTTCGCCGCGCGACAGATGGGCCATGCGGGCAGCGATGACCTTCAGGCCAGCGGCTTCAAAGCGGGCGTAGATCTGGCCGATGACGTTCTTGGCAACGGCATCCGGCTTGATGATGGAGAGGGTACGTTCGATGGCCATGTGAGACTTCCTGTTGGTTTTCAAAGAATATTGCCTGTTTGGCAAAGCCTCTTATTTTAGCCTGAGAACAGGGTTTCCCCTTGGCCTGAAGGGTGTTCAGGGACGACCTCGGCCGCCTCGCCCACCTCCACCCCGTTTGCCGGGGCCTTGGCGCATGCGGTTGAAACTGTCGGCGCCGATGTAGCCGACCGATGTTTTCATCGGGTCGGGCTGTCCACCGCTCGACGGGCCCGAACGGCGGCTTTTCTCGCGGCGCGGCTGTTCAGTGGGCCCGGCTTTGCCGGCGGGCCGGGAAGGGCGCGGGCCGTGGCCCTGCCCTGCCAGGCGCTCCTTGCGACCCGGCGAAGGCGCCGTCGCCATGCGTCCGGGTTGCATGCCCACGGCTTTCATCAAAGCGCCAATGTCGCGCTCGTCCAACTCCATGAAAGCCCCGCGCTTGAGCCCGCGGGGCAACACCATGGCCCCGTAGCGAATGCGAATCAGCCGGCTGACGGCGTGGCCCACGGCTTCGAGCAAGCGGCGCACCTCGCGGTTGCGCCCTTCGCTGATGGTCACACGGTACCAGCAGTTGGAGCCCTCTCCGCCACCATCTTCGATGCTGGAAAACTGCGCCGGGCCATCGTCCAGCTGCACGCCCTCGAGCAGGCGTTGCTTTTCCTCGTTGGACAAGGCACCCAGTACCCGCACGGCGTACTCGCGCTCCAGGCCAAAGCGCGGGTGCATCAGCTGGTTGGCCAATTGGCCAGAGCTGGTGAACAGCAGCAAGCCCTCGGTGTTCAGGTCCAGGCGACCGACCGATTGCCATTTGCCATGTTGCAGGCGGGGCAGCTTGCGAAACACGGTGGGGCGGTTTTGCGGGTCGTCGTGCGTCACCACCTCGCCCACCGGCTTGTGGTACGCGATGACACGGGCAGGTGGCGGCTCAATCCGAACCCGGATGGGCTTGCCATTGACCTTCACCTGGTCGCCAAACTGAATGCGTTGGCCAATATGGGCAGGTTCGTTGTTGACGGAAATCCGCCCTTCCAGAATCAGTTGCTCCATCTCCAAGCGCGAGCCCAGGCCCGCCTGCGCCAGCACTTTGTGCAGCTTGGGCGACTCAGGCTGGGGCAACAAGACGCGTTTGGGCGGTGCAGCTTCTTCCTCGTCGGCCTGGACGTCAAAATCGCCAGAAACCACATCGGAAAAGCGAATCGCCTGCGCGTCCTCGGTCGCATCGGCGGCCGGTGCGGCAGCCGGCACCTCTGGATGCTGCGGTTCAGGTTGGGTCGCTTCGTTCATCAGGGGTCTCCGTCTCCAGGCTCAACTGAGGGTCATCCGCTTCGGGCTCTTGCAACGCCGCCAGGGCTTGAATTTGGGCTGCCGGGCTCTCCAGCGTGGGCAGTTGGTCCAGAGATGACAGGCCCAGGTCATCCAGAAATTGACGGGTGGTGGCAAACAAGGCCGGGCGGCCCACGGTCTCCCGGTGGCCAATGACCTCCACCCAGCCGCGATCTTCCAGTTGCTTGATGACCAAGGAATTGATGGTCACGCCGCGAATGTCTTCCATGTCCCCCCGGGTCACGGGCTGGCGGTAGGCAATGATGGCCAAGGTTTCCATGGCCGCGCGGGTGTATTTGGGGGGCTTTTCAGGGTGCAAGCGGTCCAGGTACTCGCGCAGCTCGGGCCGGCTTTGAAAGCGCCAGCCAGAAGCCACCTGCACCAACGCCACGCCGCGCTGGGTCCAATCTTGCTGCAAGGACTCCAACAGGCTCTTGACTGTGTCCGCACCGAGCTCGTCATTGAACAGCACGCGCAAATCCCGCACCGACAGGGGCTGAGGCGAGCAAATCAAGGCGGTCTCGAGGATACGCTTGGCATCCACCGTATTCATGAGATTTTTCCGGAGTAAGAGCCCCTGTGGGGGCGGTCATTTTGTGACGAATCCGCGAGGCGGTCGCGCCATGGGTCGGGCTGTTTCAGGCCATTTTTTCATTGTAGCGCAGGCCCAAAGCGGCCAGCGCAGCAGTCAAGTCCGGGGGCAGCGGCGCCTCAAGGGACAAACGCGCTTGGGTTTGAGGATGCGCAAGGGTGAGTCGAAACGCATGCAGTGCCTGTCGGCCCAGGCCAGGCAGGTCTTTGCCGCCATAGAGGGCATCACCCAGCAACGGAAAACCCATGTGAGACAGGTGCACCCGAATTTGATGGGTTCGCCCAGTGTGCAGCTGACAGTGGATCAAGCTGGCCTGCGGCGAGCTGGCCAAACCGGTTACCGTGGTGTGGGCGCTTTTTCCGGGGTGCCGTGCCAAGTCCACCACCGCCATGCGCAATCGGTTGCGCGGGTCGCGTCCCACGGGTTCTTCGATGTCTTTGACTTGACCCTCTGGCCAGGCGCCCTGCACGATGGCCAGGTACTCGCGGTGCACCTCGCGCGCGGCAATTTGGGCCACCAGGGCGTCCATGCAGCTGCGGTTGCGCGCCACCAGCATCAGGCCGCTGGTGTCTTTGTCCAGTCGATGGACAATGCCGGCGCGCGGCAGCAAAGCCGCCGCCGAGTCCAGTGCCAGCAACCCATTCAGCAGCGTGCCACTCCAATGGCCTGGCGCGGGGTGCACCACCAGCCCCGCAGGTTTGTGAACGACGCGCAGGCACGGGTCGCAATGCACGGTGTCCAAGGCCATGGCTTGTGGCACAAACGCTTGGCTTTGGGCTGTGGGGCGCAGCTCAACCTTGAGGGTTTGGCCCGCTTTCATGCGCAAGGAAGGTTTTGTCAGCGCGCGCGCCTCGGCACTGAATCCGACGCAGCCTTGTTCGATCAGCTGCTGAAGGTAGCTGCGCGAGAACTCCGGAATCAGCCCGGCCAGCACCCGATCGAGCCGCTCACCATGGTGCTCGGGCAAAAGCTGAAGCTCGCGCCACTCCGACTCAACGGCGCTGTCTTCGTTTTCCTCGGCATCGCCATGGACCCAAGGCTTGTCGGATAATGGCTGTTTGGCGTGATTCAAAAAGGTGACCTGTGCTGCGACGCTTGCAATTATCCGTGCTTCTGAGTTTGGCCTTTCTTGCCGGCTGCGCAACCAATGAAGCCGACTGGACCGCTGGCTGGACACCTGAAAAACTGTACGCGGAAGCCAAAGACGAGCTGAACAACAAGCTCTATGAAAAAGCCATCACCCTCTATGAAAAATTGGAGGGACGCGCAGCGGGCACGCAGTTGGCGCAGCAAGCGCAACTGGAAAAGGCCTACGCCCAGTACAAGAATGGTGATCCGGTGCTGGCGGTGGCCACGCTGGACCGTTTCATGAAGATCAACCCGGCCAGCCCGGCACTGGACTACGCCCTGTACCTCAAGGGCATCGTCAACTTCAACGAAGACCTGGGCATGCTGTCGTTCATCTCCAAGCAAGACTTGTCGGAGCGCGACCAAAAAGCGGCCAAAGAATCGTTTGAAGCCTTTCGCGAATTGGTCACCCGTTTCCCGGACTCCAAGTACAGCGAGGACGCGCGCCTGCGCATGCGCTACTCGGTGAACATTTTGGCGAAATCAGAAATCAACGTGGCGCGCTTCTACCTGAACAAGGGCGCCTACGTGGCTGCCATCAACCGCGCGCAAGCCGCCTTGAAGGATTACCGGGATGTGCCGGCCCTGGAAGACGCCTTGAATATTTTGATTGAGTGCTACGACAAGCTGGGTCTGACGCAATTGCGTGACGACACCAAGAGGGTGTTGGCGCAATCGTTCCCTGAGAGCCAGAAGCCTACCGTCACGGATCCAAAGAAGTCGGGTCCGTGGTGGAAGCTTTGGTAAGCCGGCGCAAGCCCTCCAGCAATGCAGGCTCGGAAGAAGCACGCGCCATCGGCGGCAAGGCGTCCATCAAGCGACGGCCGTAGCCGGTGGTGATCAGGCGGTTGTCGCACACCACCAGCACGCCTTTGTCCGTCTCGCGCCGGATGAGCCGCCCTGCCCCTTGTTTCAAAGCCACCACGGCTTCTGGCAAAAAATAATGGTTGAACGGGCTGCGGCCCTGGGCTTCCAAACGCTTGCCACGCGCCTCCACCATCGGGTCGTTCGGTGGCGGGAAAGGCAGCTTGTCAATGATGACGGCCTGCAAGGCTTCGCCGGGCACATCAAACCCTTCCCAGAACGTGGCCGACGCTACCAGGACGCAGCCGCGCTGGCTGTCGGCGTCGCCTGCCCGAAAGCGGTCCATCAACTCGCGCTTGGAACCCTCGCCTTGCACCAGCACTTCCAACCCAGGCGCGTCGGCCAACTGTTGACGCAAGGTCTCGCCAATCTGGCGCAAGGCGCGCAAGGTGGTGGTGAGCACCAGAGTGCGGCCACCGAGGGCCCGCACGATTTTTTCTGCCAGTGCGGCCACCTGCGGCGTGTGCTGTGGGTCGTTGGGGCGCACCACCTCACGGGGCACGAACAGCACGGCTTGCTTGGCGTAGTTGAAAGGGCTTTGCACCTTGAGCACACGCGCATCGCTCAAGCCGCAGGGCTCGGTGAACCAACGCAGCGTGGCGTCGTCGCCCAGAGTGGCGGAGGTGAAAATCCAGCTGCGCGGACGCGCTGGGTCATCGCGCCAGGGCGCGGCGTCGGCCGCGTCGGGGTCTTGGCTGTCGTCAGGACTGTTTTCCGCGGCCGGGGCTGCCAGCATGCGGGTGCGCACTGTTTCGGCGATGTCCAATGGCGCTTGCATCAACCGGGCCCAGTGCCCCAGATCCACCCAGCGCACCGACCCCAAGGGGGGCGGCTCGCGAAAGGCCGCGAGTTGCGACAACATGTCTTGCACACGCTCTGACAAGCGGGCAAAGTCCGGTGCCACCTCCAGCGCACCCTCCAGCGCTTCCAGCAACTGTTGACACACGCCTTGCAAGGTGTCGAGCATGGCATCCCAGTCGGCCTCGCTCAGACCCTCCGGCGCTGGCGTCGTCCAGGCCAGTTTGCCGCCCTTGTCACCGCCACCGAGCAGCAAGCGCAAGTCGCGCGCGGCCAACGCCAGTTGCGCACTCAGGCCTTGCCAATCGGCTTGGCCACGCGCCAGGCTGAGGCCCGCCACCAACAGGTCACGCGACAAATCGATCAACTGCGAAGAGCTGAGTTGTCGGCCTAAAAACTGAACGCCGGTTTCATTCAACTGGTGGGCCTCATCGAAGATGGCCACGCGCACCGAAGGCAGCAACTCGGCCATGCCCGACTCGCGCACGGCCAGGTCGGCAAAAAACAAATGGTGGTTGATGACCACCACGTCAGCGGCCAGGGCCTCACGCCGGGCGGCCATGACATGGCAGGTTTTGTGGTGCTCGCACTCGCTGCCCAGACAATTGTCGCGGTTCGAGGTGATCCAGGGCAGCAAGGAGGAGCGCTCATCAAGACCCGGCATTTCTGCCAAGTCACCCGTGCGGGTGGCTTGCGCCCAAGTTTCCACCTTGGCCAGCAGGTGCACGCTTTGGCGATCGGGCAACAAGGCCTCGTTGCGCGCCAGGGCCAGGCGGTAAGTGCAAAGGTAATTGCCGCGGCCCTTGAGCAAGGCCATGCGGACCGGCAAGTTCAGGGCTTGGGCCAGGCCGGGCAAATCACGCGAGAACAATTGGTCTTGCAGGGCCTTGGTGGCAGTGGAAATCAGCACACGCTCGCCGCTGAGCAAGGCGGGCACCAAATAGGCAAAGGTTTTGCCCACGCCTGTGCCGGCCTCGACCACCAGCGCGCCGCCTTGATCCAGCGTTTCGGCCACCGCCAGCGCCATCTCGGTCTGGCCTGCGCGCGGCTGAAAGTGCGGGTCCCAACGCGACAAAGGGCCTTCAGGCGTGAAGGCCGCAGTGACCAGCGATGTGAGCGGCTCAGCAGGCATGGGGCTCAGGCCGGCTCGGCAGGATCGAGCAGGTTTTCCAGGCGGGCGATCTGGTCGCGCAGCGCCAACTTTTTCTTTTTCAGGCGGCGCAACATCAACTCGTCGACGGGCTGTTCATGCGCCAGGCGATCCACCGCCGCATCCAGGTCGGCATGCTCCATGCGCAACTCGATAAGCTCGCGTTCGGGCGAGCGCAGATTGTCAGTCATGGCCTGTCCGCGTGAGGCACGGTGGGGGGGATTGGCAGAGGCGCGGCCAAGGGCTTTTGCCGATCCTGGCGCCGTTGCTCATTGGCCGCACGGTGGGCTTGGGCCTCTTGCAACTTGCGCGCATGGCTTTGCTCAGAACTGCGCCGCTCTGCCGCTGTGGGTCGCGCCTCATCGCGTGGCGTTGGTTCGACGACCCTTTTTTCTGCATGCTCGGCATGCGCTTGTTGTTTTTCACGGTTTTTTTGCTCCGCATTTTGTTGCCGCTCGACGGCTTGCGCACGGCGTTGCGCCTCGTCTTGCTGGGCTTGGGGCGACTCACGCTCTGCCACGCGCGCTTGCCGTGATTGCGCCTTTTCGGCACGCTCAGCAGCGTCGAGCGCTTGCTCACGCTCGCGAAGGGGTTTGAGGCCCTCGCGCTGCGCCTTCAAGGCCTCTTGCTTGCAATCGTTGACAGCAAAACGCTGGTAGCAATTTTGGATGTCTTGTGCGTAACGGCTTTCAATGGCTTGGCGTTGACGCTTGACTTGCTCTCGCTGCGATGCAAGTTCGTGCGAGTGCGCCCAGCCAACCGCGCCACACAACCAGGCAAGGCCCCAGCGGAGAGCGCGGCGATGGCTCATGTCAGCCCCGTGTCGACGGTGCGTCGCTCCAGCGCCAAAAACTCCGCCGACTGCATTTCCTTCAAGCGCGAGATGGTGCGCGGAAACTCATGCGACAAAGGCCCTTCGGTGTACAGCGCCTCAGGCTCGACCTCGGCTGACATCATCAACTTCACGCGCCGGTCGTACAACACGTCAATCAGCCAGGTGAAGCGGCGCGCTTCGGAAGCCATGCGCACCGGCATGTGCGGCACATCGCTGAGCAACACGGTGTGGAATTGGGTGGCGATTTCAAGGTAGTCATTCTGCGAGCGGGGGCCGCCACACAGGGTTTTGAAATCGAACCAGACCAAGCCCCCAGCCTTGCGACGCGCGCGGATCTCGCGCGCCTCAATGTGCAACACAGGGTCTTCATCGTGGGTTTCCGCCAGGCGATTGAAGGCATCGGTCATGGCGGCATCGGCCTGTTCGCTCAAGGGCGTGTGGTACAGGTCCACCTGCTCCAAGGTGCGGCGCCGGTAGTCCGTGCCGTTGTCCACGTTGATGACTTCCAACTTTTGGTTCAGCAAGGCGATGGCCGGCAGAATGCGGTCGCGGTGCAGGCCCCCAGGGTACAGGTCATCGGGCCGAAAGTTCGAGGTGGTGACAAAGCCCACGCCGTTGGCAAACAAGGCGTCGAGCAAACGGTGCAGGATCATGGCATCGGTGATGTCGGCCACATGGAATTCATCAAAGCAAATCAGCTTGTAGCGCTTGGCAATGCGCTGGCCCAGCACATCCAAGGGGTTGACCGTGCCTTGCAGTTCGCGCAGCTCGCGGTGAACCTCGCGCATGAACTCGTGGAAATGCAGGCGGGTTTTGCGCTCAATGGGCACGGCACCATAGAAGCAATCCATGAGAAAGCTCTTGCCGCGGCCGACGCCGCCATACATGTAGACGCCCCGTGGAATTTCGGGGCGGTTGATCAATTTCTTCAGGGGATTAGAGCGACGCGCCTTGTAGGCCGCCCATTCTTGGGCGCAACGCTCCAAGGCGTCCACCGCCCGGAGTTGGGCAGGGTCGCTTTGGAAGCCTCGGGTTTGAAGTTCTTGCTCGTAAGCGTGTCGTACGGACATGCCCGAATGCTAACCTCAGAAGTTAAGGGTGCGCTTGTCTACGGCTAATGCGGCTTCTTTGGTCGCTTCGCTCAAGGACGGGTGGGCGTGGCAAATGCGCGCAATGTCTTCGGCGCTGGCCTTGAACTCCATGGCCACCACAGCCTCGGCAATCAACTCGCTGGCCATGGGGCCCACGATGTGCACGCCCAGGATCTCATCGGTGGCGGCATCGGCCAGGAACTTGACCATGCCGGTGGTGTCACCCAGGGCGCGCGCGCGGCCATTGGCCAGGAACGGGAAGGTGCCCGCCTTGTAGGCCACGCCATCGGCCTTGAGTTGCTGCTCGGTGCGACCGACCCAGGCAATCTCAGGGCTGGTGTAAATCACCCAGGGAATGGTGTTGAAGTTCACATGGCCATGTTGTCCGGCAATGCGCTCAGCAACGGCCACGCCCTCTTCTTCTGCCTTGTGTGCCAGCATCGGGCCCCGCACCACATCACCCACCGCCCACACATTGGGCAGGTTGGTTTTGCAGTCGCCATCGACCACGATGGCACCGCGCTCATCCAGTTGCAGGCCCACGGCCTCAGGATTCAAGCCCGTGGTATTGGGCACACGACCGATGGACACGATCAGCTTGTCCACATCCAGGCTTTGGGCTTCGCCCTTGGCGTTGGTGTAGGCCACCGACACGCCTTTTTTGCCGCTCTTGATGTCGCCCACTTTCACGCCCAGCTCGATCTTCAGGCCTTGCTTGTCAAAGGCCTTCTTGGCCTCTTTGGCAATCTGCTCGTCCACCGCGCCCAGGAAGGTCGGCAAGCCTTCCAGGATGGTGACTTCCGCGCCCAGACGGCGCCAGACCGAGCCCATCTCCAGGCCAATCACGCCCGAGCCAATCAGCGCCAGCTTCTTGGGCACATCGCCCAGGCGCAAGGCGCCGTCATTGGACAGCACATTCACTTCATCAAAGGGCACGCCAGGCAAAGCGCGCGCGCTCGAACCCGTGGCCACAATGATGTGCTTGCCCGTCAATGACTCTTCTGCCTTGCCAGCGACCTTGACTTCGTAGCCACCTTCGGCGGCCTTGACAAACGAGCCCCGGCCATGAAAGAAGCTGACCTTGTTCTTCTTGAACAGGTACAAGATGCCATCGTTGTTCTGCTTGACCACCAAGTCTTTGCGCGCCACCATTTTGGCCACGTCAATGCTCACGCCCTTGACGTTGATGCCATGGTCGGCAAAGTGGTGGTTGGCTTGCTCGAAATGCTCGGACGATTGCAGCAGCGCCTTCGAAGGAATGCAGCCCACGTTGGTGCAGGTGCCGCCCGGTGCAGGGCCGCCCGCCGCATTTTTCCACTCATCGATACAGGCGGTGTTGAAGCCCAATTGGGCCGCGCGGATCGCAGCAATGTAGCCACCGGGGCCGCCCCCGATGACGATCACGTCAAATTGTTTGCTCATGGTGTGCCCATCAGATGTCGAACAACAGGCGAGCCGGATCTTCCAGCGCCTCTTTCATGGCCACCAAGCCCAGCACAGCCTCGCGACCGTCGATGATGCGGTGGTCGTAGCTCATGGCCAGGTAGTTGATGGGTCGCACCACCACTTGCCCGTTTTCGACCACGGCTCGGTCCTTGGTGGCGTGCACGCCCAAGATGGCCGACTGCGGCGGGTTGATGATGGGGGTGGACAGCATGGAGCCGAACACGCCACCGTTGGAGATGGAGAAGGTGCCACCGGTCATTTCTTCAATGCCCAGCTTGCCGTCGCGCGCCTTCACGCCGAACTCGGCAATTTTCTTCTCGATGTCGGCAAAGCTCATCTGGTCGGCGTTGCGCAAAATCGGCACCACCAAGCCACGGGGCGAGCCCACGGCAATGCCGATGTCGAAGTAGCCGTGGTAGACGATGTCGTTGCCATCGACCGAAGCGTTCAGCACGGGGTACTTCTTCAGGGCATGCACAGCGGCCTTGACGAAGAAGCTCATGAAGCCAATCTTCACGCCATGCTCTTTTTCGAACTTGTCCTGGAAGCGCTTGCGCATTTCCATCACAGGCGCCATGTTGACCTCGTTGAAGGTGGTCAGGATGGCATTGGTCGATTGCGATTGCAGCAAGCGCTCGGCCACGCGCGCGCGCAGGCGGCTCATGGGCACGCGCTGTTCGGGACGGTCGCCCAGGTTCACGCTGGGCGCGCTGACTTGGGGCAAGGCTGCAGTGGGCACGCCAGTGGGAATGACGGCAGCCGGCGCAGGCTTGGCGCCAGAGGCCACAGCCCCCAGGACATCGCCTTTGGTGACGCGGCCATCTTTGCCCGTGCCTGGGACAGAACCGGCGGCCAGGTTGTTGTCTGCCATCAGCTTGGCCGCGGCAGGCATGGCCACACCGGCCTTGCTGGCGGTGGCAGGCGCTGCGGCGGCAGCGGGCGCAGGCGCAGCAGCGGCAGGCGCAGCAGCGGCGGGTGCAGCAGCCGGCGCGGCCGCACCGGCTTTGCCTTCGGTGTCGATGCGTGCGATCAGCTGATCGGACACCACCGTGCCACCATTGCCCACCACGAGCTCGGCCAACACGCCAGCAGAAGGCGCCGGCACTTCGAGCACGACTTTGTCGGTTT
>JACCDY010029112.1_pt1 | contig 13739 bp, 12 predicted proteins | sample 7446391 | NCBI WGS metagenome assembly JACCDY01 (sample SAMN15323451, study PRJNA562643) | freshwater metagenome | isolation source: river surface water | place: USA:Blue River Watershed | collected 2017-08-18 | reverse complement strand
TTAAATAAAATAATTAATTAGCTTCTAAACTTTCAAAACTTTTTTTAATATTATTAAAAACATTAACCATTTGGTCTTTTTGTTTAGTAGCTTTAGAAATCCAAGTTTCACATAATTTAATAATATCATCTTTCTTTCTTTTAAAATGTTCTTTAGTTACTAATTCATAACCTAATGGAGGATTATTAATTTGATGATTAATTGCCCATTCCATAGTTCCTAATTGAATAACTTCATTATATTCAGCACTACGTTGTTTACCTTTTTGAGTATTCATATCTCTTTCATATCCAGGTTCATTAAAATATGGTTGTTCAACTAAAATTAATGATTGAATTGAAATTAATACTTGTAAAAATGTAGATGTTTTTGCATTCCATTTTTCACCCTGTTCACCAGACCATGTACCAAGTAATGATAGACATACTTTACCACAATTATATAAATTAGGATTAAATCTTACTTTACCAAAACCTGTTGTAACTAATAATACTTTAGGTTCTTTATTTGGATAATCAACTGGAAAACAAGCATGAAATTCAAATAAACCATTTTCATATGGTGTATCTTTAGGACCTGAAATTAAAAATGTAAATAGATTCATTTTATTTTTAGGCACTCTCATCCATATAGTTGATTCCCAATTTAATGGTAATCCTGTTTTAAAAGATGATATTTCAGAAACTATTCTCATTAATGATTTATTATCAATTTTAGATTTAATTTCAGATGAAAATTTATGAGATGGGTGTAATTCTCCAAAATCAAATTGATGTTTTACCATAAAGTTTTCATAATCTTCTTTGTTATTACTAAGACTAATATTAATATCATTTACATCATTTGTAATTAAATTATGTTCTTTAATATATTGTTCATACATATTAAAAATATTATTAATTGATTGATATGTTACATCATTTTGAGCATCATTATTAGATTGAAATACTGTTAATATTTCTTCATTAATATTAGTAATTTTTTTATATATACTAACATAAAACTCACTATTAATCACACTTCTAAAATCATATAGAGTTGTTAATATATCTAAAACTTTATCAATAATTATTTTATTATCTTGTAATGATAACAAATTAATACCATCAATTGTACTTTCAATATATTTTAATATAAATGATTCTTTTATAGAATCAATTGCTTCAATACAAATATTTGAATTAAACTCTTCTAATCGCAAAGATAATTCATTTTGAGTATGTTCTTTTTCTTTAATAAAACTTTTAATATCCCAATTTTCATTACCGCTATGACCATAACCTGTTCCTGATTTCCAATATGTATTTTTTTCTTTGTCTTTATCTTTATTAAATTTAGGAACATTTAATGATAATTTTAATTCATCAGATAATGGTTGTTTTGTTAAAATTGATATATTTGTTAATATTTTATCAATATTAGATGTTTCTTTAGTTTCTAACCATTTTGGAATAAGTGGTTCTACCAAATTAAAAATATTAAGTCCTAACCATTCTAATGGAATTGTTGAATTCCAATTTTCTAATTTAAATACATTCAAATTAACAATTCCCATATATAATGGTGCTTTAATTTTTGGATGAATAACATCAATTTTAGGAGGAAAGAATGGATATAATTTAGGATCAATTAAGAATTGAATTTCAAAATAATCATTTAATAATTTTGACTTGAATTGAAATCTTAAATCATAAATATTATTTTCAAAAGGATAAATATAATGTTCATATTCATAATTTGTATTAATTTTATCAATTTCATTTAATAATAATGAAAATATTTGATTTTGATTTAATAATAATTCTTTTGGTATTTGAACTTTTCCATAAGATGTATTTTTTGATTTTGATTTAACTAATTCAATATCTAAATTATATTTAATTTTTGTTTGTATAGTATTAAAAAAGTGAAATTTATCAATATATGATGACTGAAAATTAATAACTCTAGGCGTAAATGTATCAATTGTTTTTAAAATTGTCAAAATACTTTTATCACCTGTGCAATATATAATTTTATTATTTAATTCAGCTATTTTAATATCAGATTCAATATCTTTTATATTACAAAAATTTTTAAAATCTGATATTATTTTTAATGTATTATTATCAAATTTTAATGTAACGAAATATACCATTTCTTCATTTTCTAAACATTCTACCATTTCTATCTTATGATTAAATTTATTATTTTTTATAATATCTTCTATTTCATAACTAACCATATTATTTGAACACTTTGTATTGTAAGTGGATGTCATAATATATACTGTTTATATAATTTAGCTATTATTATTCAATTTTTTAAATATACTAATAAATGGTAATATATATATATCATCAAATGTTGATTTTGATACTTTATTTTCTAAATCAGACATATCACTAAAAATTTGAGCTAAGTTTTTAATTTTAAATAATGACACATTTTTTATTATTTTATTATTAATTTCCTTTAATATTATTGCCAATGAATAACCATTATATTTTACAATATTATTAATTTCTTTATATGAATCTAGTAAACTTATTGAATCATCATATAAATTTTTAAATATTATTTCTATATCATACATTGATGGTAATCCAGCAGATTCGTACGCATTATCTTCAGTAATTTCAGATGTTTTCATAGAAATAGATTGTAATAAATTTATACTTTTACGTAAATCACCATTTGATAATGTTGCTATAATATTTAATGAATCGTTTGTATAATTTAATTTTTCATTAATACAAATTTTTTCTAATGTTAATATAATATCAGGAATACTAATACAATTAAATCTAAAATTAGCACATCTTGCTCTTATTGCTGGAATTATTTTATTTTCATAATTACATATTAAACAAAATCTTGTATTTTCTGAATATTTTTCAATAATTCTTCTTAATGCAAATTGAGCATCAAATGTCATTGAATCAGCTTCATCTAAAATAATTAATTTTACACCTTTATAAAACATATTTTTTTTCTCAGCAAATCCTTTTATTTCTTCTCTTACTGAATTAATTCCTCTATCATCTGATGCATCTAATTTCATTACCATTAAATTCATATTACTTCCATATAATTCACGTGCAAGTGCATTTATTAATGAAGTTTTACCTGTACCAGATGTACCGTGAAATATTAAATGTGGTAATGAACCATTTGTTATCATAGATGTTAATATTTTAATATTTTCGTTGTTTGAAATAATTTGATTTATTTTTGTTGGTCTATATTTTTCAACCCACGGTAAAAAATCTGTATTCATATTAATATTAATAATATTAATATGATTTCTTTAAATAAAATTATTAAATAATACTAACAATGTAATAAACTAATCTCATTAATTGTATATATTCATCACAGCCTTTTATTAGATTTTGATCAACTTCTGATATTTTATTTATTATTTTAATTTTTTGTTCATCATTTAAATTTGATTCAAAAATAAAATCATGAAAATATGTTATTTGATTAACTAAAGAATAATTTTCAATATATAATTCTTCTATTATTTTATTTATATTATTTAAATCTTTTTCAAAAATATATTTAAATAATAAATCAAATTTCTCTTTTGGAATAATACCAGAAAATTCATCTAATAATTTATCATTTTCTTCATTTGAAAAAGAATTATTACAGTTTTGTAATAAATTAATTGCTTTTCTTAAATCTCCTCTTGCAAATTTACATATTTTATTAATTATTTTATCATCAAAATTACATTGTTCTTTTAAACTAATTGTTTTTAATTTACTAATAATATTTAAATCTGATATTGGTTTAAAACAAAATAATGAACATCTTGAAATAATTGGTTCGATTATTTTATCATGATAATTACATATAATACAAAATCTTGTTATATTTGAATATTCTTCCATTATTCGTCTTAACGCAAATTGTGAATCAGATGTCATTGTATCTGCTTCATCAAGAATTATTATTTTCCATGGAGGAATATTTGGATTTTCTTTAATTGATTTTTTTGCATACATTTTAATTTTATCACGAACAATATTTATACCTCTCTCATCAGATGCATTTAATTCTATAATTCTATCACTCCAATATTCTTTACCAAATAATTCTTTAGCTAGTGCTAAAATTGTTGATGTTTTACCACAACCTGAAGGTCCATAAAAAATTAAATGTGGTAAATTTCTTGTAAATAATGTTTTTTTTAATGATTCAATTATATTACCTTGTGATGTTACTTCATTTAATGATTTCGGACGATATTTTTCTACCCAATGCATAATTAATAATTAATAATTAATAATTTTTAATGTTTAAATAATATCTCGGTTAAAATAATGAATTTAAATAATTTAAGTAATATACCATCAAATTTTTTATTTCAAGATAATCACCCAAATTCAAATAAATTAAGAAATGAATTGGTTAAAAATTTAATTAAAAGAACTGAATGTAATATTGAAGATTTAGAAGAATTATTTTTTTCTGATGCAAATATGGATATAATTAATAAACAATTAGTTTTATCTGTTTGGAAAAAATCAAATAAAAAATATAAAATTAGTTTTCAAGATAAAAAAAAATTAGTTATTGTTATGAGATATATATTTATTGAATATGCTAAAAATTTACCATATGATTTAACTAAACAAATTAATGAACTTAATTGTATTACTGTTGGTGCAATAGTACCAGATATTATTACTAATTTTGAACAACATTTAGGATATTTACGTGATATTGAAACACGTGGTGAATTAATACCTTTACCTAAAAGTACAAATATACCAAAAACATTAACACAATCAAATATGTTTTAAATTTATTAATAATTTTAACTATAAAATTATTAATAACTATTATTTATTATTATTTAAATTTAATTTAAAAGTTTACTTCACCTTTAGAGTTATTTTTAGTAAGTTGATACATGAAAATAATACCTCTTCTTCTAGCCATAGTATCAAAAGCAAATTCATCATCAACATTACTAGAAGTTTCAGGGATTTGTACACAAGGGGCATTTCTTTGAACAGCACCATTAACAACAGCAGCTTCAGAAACCATCATGGGGTTATATAATAAAAATTCATTACTGTAAATACCTTTAGTGTGATCACTGTGAATCATGATAACAGCGGATGAACCAACAATTAAGTTTTTAGCATCACTTTGTTGATTAACTTCACTTAATACAACAGATCTTAAACGATATTCATCGTTTCTAATATTAAAAATAGGTTTGTAAATAACTTCTCTGTTGTTAAGTCTTTCAAAACCTAAAGCAGTAGATAAATTATTAGTAAAACCAAAAGGTTGTAAAGTATTAACAGTTTTAATAACGTTAGCTCTTCTATCAACAAAGAAGAAAAGAACATCATTTGAGAATATTAAAGAAGTTTGTTTGGGAACAATAACTCCGTTTTCAAGGAAATATTGTTGTTGTTCTAATGATTCTTCAAGATCAATAGGATCATTGTTATTAGAAGGAGGTAATTTAAGATTAATCATAGGAACATATGCAACAACAGGTGAAACATTTTGTTGATAAGGATTTCTATTGAAAATTTGATAGGCAGGAACAGTTGCAACAACAGTGGGTCTGAAAGAAAAAGCACTTAATAATCTTTTAATAACGGTACCATCATATCTACCATATACAAGGTCAGGGGTATCGTGTTTATTAAGTCTGCATACATCAATAGTGGGAATGAAATCTTTGAAGGTATCTTTATAGTATTGACCGTTTCTTAAGTTAAGAACAGCGGACCAAATAGATTGTTGTAATAAAGCTCTAGTATATAAATCTTCCATAGTTGATTTAGAATTGCATACAATATCATTGGGGTCTTTTACAAGGGCATCAAATAATTTGTAATCATCAGTAGTGGTGAAAGGAGTATTATTTAATCTTGCATGAACAATGTTAGCAATATTAGATCTTAAGAAATGACTATCTAAACTATCAATTTTAGGGAAGAATAATGCAGCTAATACAGGGTGAACGTGATTGGCAGAATTATTAATATCTCTGTTAAATTTACCAGTAATTGCTTCAATTTTGCAATCTTCATACATCATAGATTGAAGAACAACTTGAGCATGGAGTTGTTTGGTGGCAGCATGTAATTTATAAATTTCTTGTTCAAATTTATAATCACTATCACTGCGTCTACCCATATTAGCACCATTGTTAATACTAATGTTTCCTAACATTTTACCAATATTGGTACTGGGTTGCATAATTTCATTACTTCTTAATCCAACTAATTCATTTTCATAAATTCTTTGGAATTCAGCAAATTCTTCATCAGAAAGATTATGTTTTTCTTTATATTTAATAGCTTTTTCTAATAAAATGTGGAAAGGATATTGACTATTAGAGTATTTTTCTCTAATTAATTGAGCAAATTTTTTAGCTCTTTTAGTAATTTCTGAGAATTTTTCTAAGTAAGCATTTTGAATTTTTTCAACAAGTTCTTCATTTCCGTATTTTTCTCTTAATTTATTAAAATCATTTTCAGTAACTTTATTACTGGATTTTTTTAATAATTTTTGTACTTCTTCATCGACTGATTCTTTTCTAGATCCTGAATTTCTTTGTACATTTTTACTTTCTAAATTATCCATACTTATTATATAATTTAAATTAGAAATTTTTTTTTTATAATTCTTTTTTAAACATTTTTATAACTTATTATAACTTATTATAACTGAATTTATAAATCAAATCAATACTTTACCTCTTAAATCAAATCAATAGTTTAATTTATAAAAATTTTAAACATTTTTATAAATTTTATACTTAAAAAGAAATCTTATATTTATATTTAATGGAAAAAATATGGATTAACAAATATAGACCAACTAATTTAGACAATATTATTGGTCATGATACCCAAATTAATAAAATTAAAACATGGATTAAAAATCTATCTACCACCAAAAATCAAGCCATTATTATTTCTGGATATCATGGTATTGGTAAAAGTTTAACTGTTAAACTCATCTTTGAAGAACTTGGATACTTAATTCGTATTATTTATCCTAATGAAATTAAAGACCATCGTATTTTAGATGATTTTAATGAATATTATAATTATAAAAATTCTATTTATTCTAAAATTAATTTTACTAATTCTAATAAAAAAAATATTGTTCTTATTTTTGAAGAAACTGAAAATATTTCATTAACTAGTGAAAAAAAATATATTATGGATATTTTTAAAGAAAATAATAAAAAAAAATGTTTCCCATTAATTTTTATTTCTAATAATCAACATTCTAAATTACTTAATGACTTAAAAAAAAATTGTGAAGAAATATATTTTGAATGTCCACCTAAAGTAAAAATATGTAATATTATTCAAAATATTTGTTCTAAAGAAAAACTTTTAATCGAAGATGAACAAGCTCTTCATAAACTTATTGATTTTAGTCAATCAGATATGAGAAGACTCATTAATTTACTTCAAGAATTCTCTTTTAATTTCAAAAAAATTAATAATGCTAATATTAATTTATTTATTGAAAAATCTAGAGAAAAAAATATTGATATTTGTCTATTTGATGCAACTTATAAAATACTTAATTCTTATTTAGATTATGATACTATATTAAAATTATATGAAAGTGAAAAGGTTTTATTACCATTAATGATTCATGAAAATTATTTAAGAAAAGTTTTAAATAAATGTACAGATTCATGGGATGATGTTTTATTTAATATTGTAAAAATTTCTGATTCTATCTCTAGAGGGGATAATATTGAAACTTCTATTTATACTGATCAAAATTGGTATTTACAAAATATTCACGGATTTTATACATGTTTAAATTCATCATTTTGGATTAATAAATTAAATAATAACAATTTAATTGATGTTAAAAATATTAAATTCTCTTCTGATTTAAATAAAACATCATTAAAAAATATAAATCGTAAAAATATTACTAATTTACTTAAAATTATACCTATTAAATCAATATATGATATTCTTATATTAAATAGAATTTGTAATCATCTTATTTCTAATGGTAATGATAAAGATATTATTAATATTTTATCTGCATATAATAAAGATATTACAATTAAAGAAATTGAATTATGTCTTAAAATCGATAAAACTAACGATTTTATCACATTATGTTCAAAAGAAAAGAAAAAAATATCAAAAATGATTAAAGCTTAATTATTTTATAACATCGATGTCATGTCCATAATGTTAAACATATTTTGTTTTTATTTTTGTTAAACCTATATATTGTAAATTCCCTAATGAATTTAAAGGTTTTAATATTACTATTGAATCTGATAAATATAACAAAACATCATCTATTTTCCCTAAACTATCTTCTGAATCATTTAAATTTAATACATCATTTGTTAATAATTGATTATAAAATAATATATCTTTATTACTATCATTTTCAAAAATAAATGATTTATTTCTTATATTATTAACTAATTCTATCTGATTTTTACTTACACCCGGTATAGATGATGACCACACCCATAATTTTGTTGATGATTGATAAATACCAAAAAATATATATTCTGATGTTAATACTTTATTATTATCTTCATCTGTAATAACTATTGTATTTTCGCCTTCATATAAACTATCTTTTTTAAAACTAATATTATAATTTTTTTTTATATTTAATATTTTATTTATTTCTTTATTTTTATCAACTTTATTATTTTTTATTTTTTCAATTATTTTCATTAATTGAAATTAGAAAAAAAATATCTAATTTTAATTATATGAATCCTAATACTGATATTTCTATATCATCACTAGTTATTTTAATTTGTTTAGTTATATTATATTATATTTCTAAAAATGAAAAATTTACTGATTATGAAAATGTTGAATCTACTGGTGAAGTTGTTAAAATTGACCAAAATATGTGTTCCAAACAATGTTGTAATCATGTTCAATGGCCAGTACCATTTAACACAAAAAATCCTAAATTAAATGGCTCACAAGAAAATGATTTTATCCCTACTAATTTAAGTTGCAACAGAGGTGAAGGCGGAGGATGTGTTTGCCTTTCAAAAAATCAATTTAATTATTTATCTAATCATGGACAATAAATTTATTTAATTTTAAAAACAATAATTTATTTAATTCACACGAACAATTAATTAAAATTATATTAAATAAAAATATCTAATATAATTATAATATATATGAGTAATTTTTTAGTTGAAACTAAGTATGAATATACAACACAATTAATTAACATTTTAACACCTATTATTTATGAAGGATTACAATCAATCTATTCAGAAGCACAAGCTATTTCTACAAATGAAAATATTTTTAAAAATTTTCAAATATTTTTAAAAAGAATTCCTAAATGGAATAATGAATTAATTTCTAGAGAATCTACTCGTATACTAAATAATTCTAAAAGTTATTCATGGTTACATGACCTCATTAAAGCTACATTAAAAGCAAATATTGTTGTTTTAACTCATAATCCTTCATCAAGTACACAAGTTAAAATTGACCCAAATTTATACAAAAATATTAAAATAGAAGATTTTATTCATAAAATATATATTGAATGTGCAAGAGAATTATGGAATAACCCATATCTATTATTTCATGAATATCCTCCTATTGAATTAAAAAGAAATCAAAGAGATACCATTAATTTAATCAAAGAATGTATTAAAGAAGCTATTCGTAAATTATTACCTGTTCAACATATTTTACAAATCTATTTAGGTGAAGATATGGAAAAAGATTTACCAAATGATAGATTTGAAAATAGTATTTCTGAAATTGAAGAAAAAAATTTATCAAAACTTATTAAAAAAGATTTATATGATGATAATGATTATAAAAATCATTTTATTCCTTCTAAAGGAAATTCTCCAATTTCTGATAATTATGTTAAAAAAAATAAATCATCTGATAGTTCCGATAAAAAAATATCAAATAATTCACAAAATGTTGGCTCTAAAATTCTAGATATTATTAATAACAAAAATTTACAATTAACAGATAATAATACTTCATCAGATAATAATAATTATAACTATAAACCTAATGATACTAGTGAACAAATACAAGATTACAAAGATTCAAGACATGATTCAAGAGATGCTAGAGACAATAGAGAATCAAGAGACAATAGAGAATCTAGAGAATCCAGAGATAATAGAGAATCCAGAGACAATAGAGAATCCAGAGATAATAGAGAATCTAGAGATAATAGAGAATCTAGAGATAATAGAGATAATAGAGAATCCAGACCAGAATCAAAAGATTATAATTCCAAATACGAATTAAAACAAGATAGTATTGATAGAAAAATTAAAAATGTTTTAGATAATGATTTAGGTGATTCTGAAACTAGTATTACATTTAGAAATAATGAAAAATTTCATGAAGTATTTTCAAATAGTGTTGTTGAAGAAGATGTATATAAAAGACCACATGTCATACAAAATAAAGATAAAGCAAAATTCTTTTCAAATTATTTAAATATTTAAATATTTAAGTTAATTGATGGTGTAAACATATCTAATAAAGCAAAAATAATACCTGCAATTAAACCAAGAATAACTAAATCTTCATTTGGTAAAATTAATGAAGTTGTATATCTTGCGGATAATGATACTAATAATGTCATAATTAAATATTTAACTATTTTTTTTTTAATTTCTGGATCATTTAAATTTATTTTATTCATATATATATTTATAATAGAAATTTTTTTTTCTGTAATATTTTAATGGATATTAAAGATTTAATAATGTTTTTATTAATATTTATTGCTGTATTATGGTTACAAAATAATGATGATAAAAAGTTTAACAAACCAGAAAGAACTTCATTATTTGATAAAATAAAATTACCATTATTTATATCAGTTTGTATATTATTAATAAAAAATTTAAATAATACTGAAAATTTTTTAAATTTTATAAAACCAACTAGTTCACCTATAAATATGTCACCAACAAATTTACAACAAGTAAATTTTAATGATGTGTTTACTGAACAACCTGATTTTTAAAAATATTTTAATTATAATAATTATTATAATTAAACTAGTTTACATAAAAATATAATATTTTATTTTATATTATGGAAGAACATATTGATAAAATAGAATCGTTTATTAGTTTTATACCTAAATTAAATAATATTAATAAACCAAATATTATTAATATAAATAAACAAAATAAAATTATTATTAAAGATAATTCAAATAATATAAATAATTTAAATAATATAAATAATTCAAATAATATTAAAGATAATAAAGATGTTAAACAAAATAATATTGTTAAACCTAGAATAAATATAAATTTTGTACCTGAATTTAAAAATAAAGAATATGTACCAAATACACAAAATCAAAAATATAATTCAACAACAACAAACAGAATAGAAAACAAAATAAATGATAATACTAATACAATTATCAATAAAACTAATAATGTAATAGTAAAAGAAAAGGTAAAAAAAATTATAGGTAATAATATTATTCTAGATGATAACACTGATAATAATAAAATTATTGAAGCTTCACAAAAATATGTTGTTAAACCAAATAATGAATTTAAAATAGATGCTAAAGATAAAACAATATATAATAAAACTGATAAAGATGATACACAAAATTTTATAATAAATATGAATATTATTAATAATAATTTAATACTAAATACAAAAAATATAATGAATCCAAAAATTAAAAATATTTTTAATTTTTATAAACAAGAATTAAAACCAAAAATAAATAATGTTGAAATTAATATACATATTAATTATTTTCCAAAAAAAATATTATTTGATTTATTAAATAATTCAAATGATAATATAAATTATGAAATTTATTATAATTCATTATTAATTTTTAAAATAAAATCAGTTGATACAATTATTGAACCAACTATTTTAGATTTTAATTTATATTTATATAGTTATATTAATAATATTAATACATTTTATAGTTCTAACAATATTAATAGATTTATTACTGATTATTCAAGAATTAATTTTAATAAAAATAGTAATAATATTGTTAATTTTCATTTTGAAAATATTTTTATGATTCATTTAGAAAAAGATATTGAACGATTAAAAAATATACTTATATTATATGAAAAAAATATAAGTTTCTTTTTAGTTGATGCAATTGGATATAATGAACATATTGATATATATAATTTTTCATTATATTGTGTTTATAGAAACTTTTATGAAGAACATTTATATGAAATTAATAAATATAATTCAGTTACTAAAGGTTCAATATGTTTAAATTTAACAAATCAATTAATATTAAATTATTGTTTAAATAAAAAGATAAATAAACTATTAATTTTTGAAGATGATATATTAATTCATAAAAATTATATTAATTTATTAAATATAACATTAGAAAATATTAATGAATATAATTTATTATGGTTAGGTAGTAAACAAGGAAAAGAAAAATTAGTTTCATATAATAATTACTTAAATATACCAAATAATGATACATGGGGTACTCATAGTTATGTTATTAATAATTGTGTTAATTTAGTAAAACAATCATTTGAAACATGTAATATGCCTATTGACTGTTTACTTACACAAGATAAAACTTTAAATTTATTAAAAAAATATGTTGTTGATAATAATATTTTTATTACAATTTTAGAAGAAAATTCTAGTATCCAAAATAATAATGAAACATATAAATTATGGAATTGGAATACTAATAATTATATTACTGAATTAGAAAAAGATTATTCTATTTTTTTATCATTGTCTAATTCTAATTATAATTTAGAAAATCCATGGGATAATATAAGATATTATTTTTCATTAATATTTAAATCTACTAAAACAGTAAATAATAATAAAATATTTTTTGATTTTATTGATAGAGAATTTGGTTGGGATTGGTGGAAATGGGATAAACCAAATTATGAAAATGAACATACACCAAGTTCATATGAAATTTTTCCTATTGAAAAAAAATGGTGTGGTATTATACATCATCCATATAAATTAAATAAAAAAGTATGGGAAGATAATTTATGTGTTAGTGAATATTTAGATTTAGAAATTTGGAAAAAATCTATTAAAAACTGTTCTCAATTATTTGTGTTATCATCATATTTAAAAAATAAAATTATGAATAGTCCTAATATAATATCATTAAATAATATCAAAATATCTGTTATTAAACATCCTACATGGTTATATAAAAATATTAGTAAATTTGATTTTAATAAATTTTTAAATAATCAAAATAAAAAAATTACAATGATTGGATGGAGTTATCGTAAATTTACTTCAATTTATTTAATTAATACACCAATTAAAAAAGCATGGATTGGTACAAATAATAATAGATCATTAAACTTATTACATAGAGAAATGATTGATATGAAAATTAGTATTAGCTTAAATGATGTTGAACTTATTAAACAACTTACTGAAGAAGAATATAATGAATATTTAACACAAAATATTGTATTTCTTGATTTTGATTGTGCATCTGCAAATAATGCTGTAATTGAATGTATTTCACGTAATACACCTATTATTGTAAGAAAACACCCTGCAGTAATTGAATATTTAGGCACCAATTATCCATTATATTTTGAAAAATTAGATGATGTTAATGAATTATGTAATTTAGATAAAATAAAAAAAGCATCTATATATTTATCAAATTTAAATAAATATAATTTAAATTTCACAAAATTTTTTATTGATTTATATCAAACATTAAATTAATGT
>JACCDY011246094.1_pt1 | contig 13740 bp, 8 predicted proteins | sample 7446391 | NCBI WGS metagenome assembly JACCDY01 (sample SAMN15323451, study PRJNA562643) | freshwater metagenome | isolation source: river surface water | place: USA:Blue River Watershed | collected 2017-08-18 | reverse complement strand
TCTCTTCTACTCCATTCTCCAATTCTCTTCTTTGTATATCTCCCAACATAAAAAGACGTTTTTGTATCTGATTCTTCATTTTAGCTATTAAATGATGAATTTGAAGATGAATTTCAAGAGTTTTGTGATAAAGATCATCCATCTGTTTTTGAACATGATTTCTTGTATCAGAGATTTGAAGTTTTAAACTTGAAAAATATTGATAGATATCTTGAAAAGAATCATATACTTCATGAAAATCTTCCATCTCTCTCTCTACTTTATGTTCAATCACATATTTTAAAACTTCTTTTGCAAATAAGATAGACCATATAATAGATCCACCATCAAAACCAGCATTTGGTATATATAATATCATCTGATGTTCATTTAATCGTTCAATATCAAATCTTTTTTTACCTACAATTCCTGAACTTAAAGAGATGAAGATTCCAACTGGAAAACCTGTCTTTACTAAATCTCGTCGAAATTTATCCAATTCTTGTTTATTGACAACAGATGTATAAAATTTAGATTCAATTAAAAACATCACACCATTGTGGCATTTCATATGATAATCAGATTCAGCTGTCTTTTTACTAGTATTTACAATGGTATCATCTGGAAAGTAGTGTTCAATCACACGTTCAACTAAATTTTCACCCATAGCACCTTTAAAACTGGATTTATTTGAGAATTCAGTAAATTTTTCAATCGTTGTTTTGACTCGATCTAAATTTTCAGAGACACGTGTATTCATCACACTTAAATTTAATTCATTTTTATGATCTAATTCTGTTAACTTTTTTTCTAGACTATCTTGAATGGGTTTGAGGAAAGAATCGGATTGAATGGTCGTCTGTGTCATTCCTTGAACTAAGTGTCCTAATCTCAAGAATTGATTGCATATTTTATTTCTATCTTCTTTGGGAATCTGAAGTATCCATGGATTCAATTCAATATCCACCTCTATATCCATTTTGAAAACTTCTTTCTTTTTAATCTCCTCTTCTTCTTTATCAGAATCTACAATAACCTCTTCAACTTCTTCTGTTTTTTGCATACTTTCTAGAATCGTGGATTGAAAAGGATCTTTTTGTACAAGATTCTTTGCAAGTGGACCAAAAAAAGATGAATCATCTATCAAAATATTTTTTTTTTTCATTGAACCTCCATTTTTTTTATTCGTTTTAACCTCCATCCTATGTATATATATTCTTTATTATCTTTTTTTTTATATTTAATCTTAAAAAGAGAATGAATCTATATATACCCCCCTTATCTTTAATCTATAAAAAATAAAGTATTACCATGTCAGTAATATGTATAATTATTACAATAATAAAATATGGTAATAATTATGGTAATAAGAAAAATAGTGAATAATTTTATGAAAAAGTAGTTTCTAAGAAAGTTTGATAGTGATAGAGAAGAAAAGGAATAGATTGATCAGGAATATGTTTAATTATATATTTATGGTATTTAATAATAGAAAATGAAGAAGAATTCATAGAGAGAATATGGGGATGTACAATTATTTCTTTATTTTGATTAATCGAAAAATAAAATTTATCAAAACATTTGTGTAAATTTGCACTTAAAAGAATACCATTAAAAGAATTATATTTTTCATGAACATTCGATAAGGAAAAAGGTTTGATATGTGCGACTTCACATTCATCCATATGAACATGTGTGATGGAACATTGATAAGAATATCTTTTTTTAACCATCTCTTTAAATTGAAAATCTTTTCTTTTTTCTTTAAGTTCAAAATCAATTTTTTCAAAATGAGAATTTTGATGATCTTTAAGGAATAGGATCCATGTAAAATAGAATTCATCGATAGAAACATCTTTTGTAATACGATGAATTAAATCTTCAATTGATAATTTATCGATATTATCTTCAATAAAAGAATATATCTGTTGTTGAGTGAACATGATGTAGAATATCTAATTTACTTTATATGAAATTTTTTAAGTATCATAAAACGTAAATGATTTAAAGAATGAACGTAAATTTAGTAGAATGAAAAAAAAAATGATTTTGTATTGAATAAGTTATATAAAGAAGATCATAGAATGTAAATAAGTAGTAAAAATGAATATATCTTTTGAAGATTTTGAGATAAGTTATGAAGCTTATCAAGGATTTGAGGATATAGAGAAGAAGAATAAATTTAAGATATTAATTTCGAATACATTAAAAGACTATGAAGGAATCACATATGTCTTTGATTTATTTAAAAATATTGAAGAGATAAGAGGATTTAAAAGGTTTATTGAGAACTTGTATGATGAGAAAGGATATAAGAAAGAAGAGATGATTTATTTATATTGTATGACACAATATCGTGGAATAGTTAAGTTTATATTAGATTTATATGAAAAAGAAGAAGAAGAGGAAGAGAAGAATGAATTTGAATGGAAAGAGAATCAACTGGAGGGTATTGAGAATGCGATAGCTTGTGATTTTGCTTCAGGAATTCATTCACAAGCAACTGGAACAGGAAAAAGTTTAATGGCATTACATATAATGCAAAAATACCATGAAAAATATCCAACAAACTCTATGATGTGGTTATGTGAAAGGAAAGATATTCCGGATAAGTTATTTTTTAGTAAGAAAAAAAATGAGGATGGTACAATAGAATCAGTTAAAAATACGGAAAATTATCGTAAATGGAGAGACTATGGTATTATTGATATGTATCAATTTGAGATCATTAATTTAGTGACAGAAAAACCGATGAATTGGGTAAAGTTATTAAATAAAGAGACAGATAAACCTAAATTTATTATAGTAAATCGGGCATTTTTAACAACAAATTCGAATGATAAGAAATATAAATTTAAGTATGAAGAAGTGAATTATGAGGTAGCACCGAAGTTGATAGTTCATGATGAGTGTCATTCAACTGCGGCTCCTCGAACATATGAATTACTTTTGCATATGAAAGAGAAATGGAGTTCAAAAATACAGGGTTTATCTGCGACACCTTACAGAGAGGGATTAACAAAGACGAAGATAAGTATTGAATTAAAGGAAGAGAATAAAGAAAAATGGGAGACGATGAATAATATCAATCGTTTAATCAATGTATATCCTCATCCGGAAAATGAGAATCAGATTCATCTATTATCTCAATGTGATTTAAAGAGAGCAATTGAAGAAGAATTTATTTTAGAACCAGTATTTCATTGGTTTTATATTGATGAATATGGAAAAAAAGGTAAATCTAAATTTTCGAATGATGAATTTGAATCGATGATAGCGGCCTTAATAAATATGATTGAAAAGTGTCCTTACAAGAAGGTGTTGATATGGTGTAAATATGTATCTATTGCAGAGAGTATGTATACGAAATTTGAGGATTCAAAGAATATTTATCCGGAATTGAAGGATATGGAGACATATTTATATCATTCGAATGTGGATAGTAGTTTTAAAGATGACTATGATAATTTTTACAAGGCTACAACAAATAGTATAATGTTTTGTGCGAATATGTTTAGAGAGGGTTCGGATATACCGAATCTTTCTGGGGCATTATTTTTGGACAAAGTAAAAGAGAGGGGTGAGATACCTTTTATACAGTCAGTAGGACGAGTATTAAGGAAAGATCCCGAAGGATTAAAAACACATGGTCATATTCTTGATTGTTGTGTAAAACCGAAAGTATCAGAAAAAGAAGAGGATAAAGAGAAGGCACTTCAAAAAATGAATCGAACCAAGATAGGTAGTATTATGAATAAAATGATTAAATATTATCTAAAATTATATGAATTAACCGCGATAGATAAGACGAGTAGTGAGAACACATTTGAAATATCGAAGATGAGGGTGAAGAAGTATATGGAGATCATGAATAATTTTGAACCAGAACCGGAGACAAATTTAATTCATTTACATTTAAAGAATAAGAAAAAAGTTACAATTGATATGAAAGAGTTAGAACTTCATTCGATGGATTGGAGAACACTCACAAATCAATTTGAGAAAGTATGGGAACGATATTTTAATTTTAATGATATTGAAGATTTTATGAAATTAAAATTTTTAATTGAAAAGAAGAAGATTGAGACGATTGAAGAGTACAAAAAATATTGTATTTTAAATCCAGAGAGTAATTTTCCGAAAGATCCCAAATCAAAATATAGTAGATTTTGGAAAGGATGGTATGACTTTTTATCGATTGACACATCAAAATATCCGACATCAAAAGAGATTTGGATAAAGAAATGTGAAGAGTTAGAAATCACAAATATGGAAGAATATATGATTCACTATCGAAAATATAATCTTCCACCTTATCCAGAACAATTTTATTCTAATTTTATGAGTATTGATGAAGAATTATCAAATCCCGATACTTTAGAATTATTTTAATTATTAAAGTTTTTTTATAATTTTATAATATAAATAATTTATGAATTATTGATATTTATAAATAAAAAAATAAGTTTAACTTATTATTTTTTAGTAGGTACTTTCTTTTTTTTCTTTCCTTCGATTTCAGGTTCATCAGCTTCAGGAAGAACAACGAGTTTTGGCATATGTTTACCACAATAACCATCATTCTTTGCTTTAAAAGTACAACTTGAACCATCTTTAAAATGTCCTTTACATAAAGGTATACCATCATCTTTTTTAGAAGATGAAGAACTCTTTGATGTTTTAGATGATTTTGTAGAAATAGAAGCATCATCTTCTTTCGATTCTTCTTCATCAACTTCATCAACTTCATCCGATAATCCATAACGAATCTCTTGAATAGATTCAGAACGGAATTGTTGAATTAATTCTTCATATTCCTTTTCTTTTTGTTGAGCTAATAAATAATATTTTTCAATATTACAGAATAAATCATTAAATTCTTTTAATATTTCATCATTCGGAACAGGAATTTGAATGTTATTAAATAAATGAATATCAATATTTTTTTGTATAGAACCATTTGTTGATTCCATAATAAAATTTTGATGATTTAATAAATAATAACCAATATATTTTAATAATGTACTATCATTATTTATAGTATGAATTGTCATACCACTATCATTTAAAAATAATTTTTCATATTTAATACGGACACATTCTTCTGATATAGCAAATCTTCCAATAATAATGTTAAATCCTTCTCTATTGTATATGTCCGCAGTAAATGTTTTATCACCACCTCCATATACATCATATATACCAGGATTTGTATCTTTTTTAACAATTCGTTTACCATAATGAATATCACATAATTCTTGAATTGTCTTATTTTGACATTCATTCTGTTCAATAACTTCTGATATTTTTTTCATAATCATCTCTTCTATAATTTTTAAATTTTTTTCAGATTCTTTAAAGATACTATATTTTTCACTCATCATTTGAATCCAATAATTCATTTTATCTATATTTTTAGGTAAAACAATTTGAAAATCTCCAATTTTTTCTTTTGATATCGTTTTTACAACTGATCCATACATCAAACTTAATAATTGATCCCTAATAGAATTTAAACTTAAAAAAATAAATAAATTATTAATTTCATTTGTTTTTAATACATTTGCACCTGCAGCACAACTAAATTTATTATTCTCATAATGAATACATCCATCACCTTTATCTCCGATAATAATTAATCCTTCTTTCCCTTCATAATCATATTCATCACATTTTAAAATTTTATCAGAGGATGTGTAAAAGTTATATAAACCTTTATTTTTTCCAAAAGATGCAGGGTGATTACTTTTTGGTAAAAAGGTCACTAATTCCGATAATTTTTTTAATTCATAATCTTCATTACAAATAATATTCATTTTATTATATTCTTTTGAATTAAATGAATAATTATTACGACGAATACTATTTATGGGAACGGATATAATTAAATTTTCATATACTCCGTCTTTTTTAATATCTCCTTTTTGACGAATGAGTTTTTTTTTTAAAATAAAATCTTCATCACATAATTCACATAATTCAATAAATTTAAATAATTCATCTTCATCTTCAATCATATGATCTCCGATAAAATCAACAAATACATTATTCTCTTCTTTTTCAACAATTAAATCATAAAAATTTATAGATGAAGTCTTCTGTTCAGTATTATGGAATATAACAATACTTGTTTTTGTAGGTGTATTCTCAAATTGTTTTTCAGGTACACTAATCACATCAGTCACATTAAAATTTTCAACCAATTTTTGACGAATTGCACTATATTTTCGATCAAAGAAAAATCCTTCTTTGATAACTGCTACGCATGAACCTCCTTCATCAAGGAGATACATCATGGCTAATACAGAACATGATTCTTTATCATTTAATGAAGTAATATAATCTAATTTACCTTTAATAATGGTCTCTTTAGCAAGTCCAATCTTACAAGCATATTCACGAAGTTGTGAAGAACATTCTAATAATTTAACTTTTTTATCATCAGAATTTTCTTCAATATCGTGTATTTCTTTTTTAAGAATTTCAATATTACGCTTCAAAGATTCAATAACTAACATAATTGTTTGAATCTTCTTCGCATCTTGTGTTTCTTTTATCTTTTCTTGATAAAGATTTATTTTTCGTTCAATCTCCTTCATAGTTGATTCACGTTTTTTAATATTTGCACCTTTTTTATTCTTATCTCCTCCATAAGGAGGATTTGTAAAAATATATTTAAACTTTAAATCTTCTTTTAATTCATTCTGAAAATCATATTTAAAAGAATTACGAATCATAAAATTTTTTTCAACATTTGGTAAAGACCTTGTAATACCAAAGACTTCAAGTGAAGCTGTCTTTACAACATCTCTATTCATATCAATATGATAAATCTTATTAACCTCTGTATCCCAGTTGATACAATTACCATTCTTTTCAATCATATAATTACAATATCCAGTAGTAAAACCACCTGAACCTCCGAAAAGATCTATCATAGTTGGTAAAGTACCATCCTCGTTTAATTGAGGTTCTACTTTATCATAAATATACTTTACAATATGACGGTCTGTAAAAAATGCTCCTAAATCAGAGATAGCAGTCTTATCTTTTCCAATAAAATACTCATATAATTTACCGGATAATAATACATTGGCACTCTCCTCCGCTTTTTGAATAGTTGAAACACGATTAATAATTTCAAGATAAATATCCAATTCGAGTTTTTTAGGAATATCATAGAATAAAAGTTGATTTAATCTTTTAAATTTAATATCTTTCTTCGGATTTCCACATTCATGTAGTTCAGTTAAAATTAAATTCAAACGTGCTTTCATCGCATTTCCTTCATCAATTTTAGCTAATTCTTTAAATCTACAATTATCAGATAATCCTGTCTTTAAAAATAATTCTTCATCACGATCAATTAATGATAAACCATAGAAGAAATTAAATATCTTAAGGGCATTCATGCCAAAGGCAGCGCCTGAATTTCTTAAAAAGTTATGAATTTCGTGAATATAGTCACGTAAATCTTCTTTATTCGTAATTTCACTCATGATATCAACTGTCGAATTATTTTCTGCCATTTTTTAATGTTCTTTATTTAAAAAATATTCATTTTTTTTTAAATTCAAATAAACGTAAAGAATGAATCATTCAACGTAAATAGAATGAAATGAATATATATAAAAAAGTACTTATTTTTTATAAGTTTTGTCATTAGCAACTTTTCCGTTTTCAATAGTGATGATACGGTCGCACATATTCATAATAGATTCGTCATGAGTGATGAGTATTAAGGTAGAATTTTTCGAAACTTCTTGAATTACTTTTAATACGGTATTTTTATGATGAGGGTCAATAGCACCGGTTGGTTCGTCAAGAATAATAATCTTGTTCTTTTTTCCAAAAGTTCGTAATATATGAATAATTTGTTTTTGACCTCCCGAGAGAGCATCACCACCAACACCTACATCCGTATTAAATCCATTTTTAAGATTACCATATATATCCTTTAATTCTAAACGAATAACTAATTCATCAATCTCTTTTTTGGTTAAAGGATTACCATATTGAATATTTTCATAGATTGTACCATTGAACAATTTATTATTTTGATTAACATAACTGATCTGTGAACGAACAGAATTTACATCATATTTTGTTATATCTTTATAATCTAAAAGAATCATATTTTTATTGACAGGATAATAACCCATTAATAATTTGATAAGAGTTGATTTACCATTTCCGGAAGAACCAATAATACATATTTTTTGTTTATCTTCAATATTTAAATTGAAATTTTTGAATAATAGATCACGTCCGGAATAACCGAATTGAAGATTTTGAATATCAATTCTTCCAGTCTGTAATTGAATAGATGGTTTTTTAGGAGTTTTTGATGATTGATCATATAAATCTTTTAAGAATTCATCAGTTTCTCCAATAACTCCAAAATAGTGTACTAAATCAGGTAGAGAAGAAGAGATAGTTGAAATACAAGGTAAATAATAAATGATTGTAATAAAGATAGCCATTAAAGTAGTGAAGGATATCTTTTTTTGAATAAATAGATATGCTGTCACACCATTAAGAATAATAAAGGTTACTATATCAAGAATACCATTTGAATAACGGATTGTATTTACACAATCAAGATTTTCTATATATTTATTTTTATAGTTTTTGGTTAAATCAAGATAACCACGAATTTCTTCTTTCATTTTACCAGATGAATAGATTGATGAGAGATTCGATAATTTATTTTGTACTTCTTCACTATTTTTTTCAAGGAGATGATGACGTATATTTGATAGTGGTATACATCTTTTACACATATAATAATTAAAAATAAATATACTTACTACAATAATAAGTGATACAAATCCTAATACTGGATTAAGAAAGAAAAAATAAATATTAATAATAAGAATAGCTATAACTTTAGGGAAGACCCAGATTGTAATATCAGTGGATAATTCTCTCATAATTGTTGGAATAGTATTAATTCTTGATATAAGTTTACCAAGTTCAATATCGGTATAATTATTTTGATATTTTACTAAAAGATTGGTATAAATATAATTAAGGATAAATTCATTGAAAGAGGGAATAAGTTTTGATTCTATGTAGTGAATAACGCCATCTGATGCTTTTACAATTAAAAGTAGAATAGCAATCATAATAAGGAATCGTATGATGATTTCAGGTTTTGTTTTAGAATGTAGTGATTCAAAGAATTTTGAATAGAGTTGAGGGACTGCGATCGATTCAAGAGGATAAGCAAGTGCAGTAAAAATAAGGAAGATAATAATCGAATTTATATTTTCTTGTAGGAATTGTTTTGAAATTTTCCAAGAATAGATACCTTTTAACTCTTCAGAAGAATTCATAAAGATTCACAACTATATAAAAAAGATATATTTTTTAGAATGAATATAATTTAAAAAAAAAAATTATCTTTTAAAGATAGGTAAAAAGAAAAAATGCAGACACCAACCATGAGATTATCAATGTCGAAGGATTATATGCGACCTTCAAAAACAACAACCGACCGTATGCAATCAAAAGATGAATTAAAAAAATATTTAAAAGATTATGAGGAGATAAAAGAAGAAGATGTTAATTTTATGACGATTGGTCAACTACTTCGTTATATATCCTATGATAAGAAGACACGAAGAGAAGTTTTTCGATTTGGTGGATTATTAAAGAAGATAGATAAAGAATATGTTGTATTACAGGGTAAAAATGGTATGACATTTAGTGCTCAAAGATATACATATGATGATAATGGAAATAAGATTCATACAACAAGATTTTTCAAAAAGCAGAAGGCGGAAGAGATATTAAAAGTAGAATTTGAGGAAGCATTAGAGAAGTCAGAGGAGGTGATTGATAAACAGAATGCAGTTATCGATAAACAAAAACGAGAACTTTTAACCTTAAAAAAGAGACTTGAAGAGTTAGAGAAATCAAAATCAAAAAGATAATAATAATAATCAACATTATTTATTTTTTATTTTTATATTTGAAGAATCAAAATATCCTGATACGGATTCTTCAGATAAGATATCAATACCTAATTCTTTCATAAATTCAACAAATTCATCTCTTGTCTTCTGTTTAAATAATTGAATCGACTTTGTTTGATTTTTTAAACATGATACAAAAGGATCTTTATTCAATGCGAAAAAATAAAATACATATTGATGTTTACCCGTAGTCTGTGGAGGACATGGTCCAAAATATCCGATAGAACCAGTATGATTCATACCTTGTTTTAATGATGTATCTAAATTTTTTTGATAAAAAGATGGAAGATGATTTAAAGTAATCGATGGTACACTTTTGTTATTAAGTTCTTCTATTGTAGTAAGAGAATGATGAATGGATGGAATATACCAATGTATATAATTATTTGCAGATAAATCTTGGAGAATCAGAGCATAAGCACGTGTTCCTTCAATAGGAGTCCATGTTATTTTGGGTGAATTATTTTTTCCATATTTTAAACAAGCAAATTTAGTAGGAATAGGATCAGTCCATTGTGGTATATTTATATGAAGAGACATCTTTTTCTAATCATAGATAATAAATTTTTTTTAAATATGAAAAAAGATTATTTTTCACCGATAATATGAGATGAGCATTGAATAAGATTTGAGATAGAATGAAATGTAATATAATCCATATAACTAAGTGATAATTCTTTTTGGAGAGGTGATTGTTGAATCAGAAATTTAAACCAAGATAGGAATATTTTTTCTTGACGGAAGGGTTCACAGTTCTGTATAGAATCATAGATAAATTTTTTTTTCTGTTCTGAATTCCATTGAATAAAAGTTTGAATGGAATCTGTAAATTGAACATGATTTTCAAAGATAAATGCATTTTTAAGATGAGTATAAATAAAAGGGGTAATTTGAGATTTTTCAATAAATATTGGGATACCACATGCACAAGCTTCAAGTGGAGATTTACCAAAAGTCTCAGATTGACTTGTAAAAAGAAAGATTCGATCTTCTAATTTATGATAAAGTTCAAAGATATCTATATGATTCATTTTTCCATAAAAAGTACAAGGTATTGAAGGATATTCAGTAGATGCTATATTTTTGATATGAGATAAATCAGGACCATCTCCTATTAAATGAAGATGAAAAGGAATAATATGTGTAAGTGTATGAAGATATGAAAAGATACTTTCTATATTTTTTTCTTTCGATATACGACCTGTATAAATCACATTTAATTTTTTTTTCTCATATGTATCTATTTTATGAAGATGAAAAGTAGAAAGATCTAGTTCATTTGCATTAAAAACATGATGTGTAAATTCTTTATATTTTAGTACCATGGGATAACCTGTGACTATAATACCAGAAAAGGTTTTATTAAGAAGATTAACTTGAAGTTTATGAAGAATACTAGAACTAAATTTAAAGATTTTATAGACATTCTGTAAATAAAATTCATAATCGGTATGCCAATTCGGATATAGATGAATATCAGGATTTTTTTTTTTTATCTTTTCAAGAATGGAATATAACCAAATAAATTCACCGTGAAAGATAATATTTGTATTTTTATGTTTAAGAATATGTATTATATCTGATTTTTGAAGAATGGGTACTTTAATTTCTTTATAGAAAGGTACCCGTATACCGGGTAGAAAGATAATTTCAAAATTTGGAGAGGATGGTAAAGAGATTTCTGATTTTTTGGATTTAGTTAAGAAGAGAGTAATATGAATTTTATGAGAAGAAGTCTGAAGATCTTTTAAATAATCAATAAATTTAATATATTTTAGAGAGACACCATTTAAAATTTCATATATATTTGGAAGTATAAAAATAAAATGTATATCTTCGGGTTTGGTAAAGAATGAAGAAAACATGGATTCTATAAGAAAAAAAGAAAAGAGAATTTAAAAGCGAACTTAGGATTAATCAAAATTCATTTGAAAAGTATGAGATGAAAGAAAAGGAGAAGAGGAATATAAAAAAATAGACATATAAATATCATTTTGATGTATAAATGAAAAAGGATGTAAAGGGGAATGAAATAGAGATATTTTTTTTTTAGAATTGGATTCAAAGGAATGAGTAAATTGAGGAGTGTGCGTCTGTATCTCTTTAAAATGAAGTGTATAAATATATTTTTTAGAAGAATGAATTTTACCATGGAATGAAGTTTGAATATTTGAATAATCAATATCAAAAATATTATTTTCGAAGATAAGTTGTGAAAAGAAAGAATGGGTTGAATTTTTGAAAGAGTTAAAATCAGATATATTTGGATAAGTAATAGGTGAAGGTGTTAAGAGAATGAAAAGATGAAGAGGATTCGGAGAATCAAAATGAAAATGGATGGGTAAAATAAATTCATGAATAGAAGAATCAATATTTAATTTTTTTTGAAAGAGAAGAGAGATTTTATGAGAGGGTAATAGTGATAAAGTTCCTTTATCAATAGTATATTTTGTATCTTTATCAACTAAAAAGTGATAAAATTGTTTAGATATCCAATCAGGTTTATAATGAATAGATTGGCAGTAATAATTATCACAGACGAAATGATTTCCCATAATTAATCTAAGGAATTATAATAAAAAAAAAAGAAAAAACGAGTAAATTAATTTGTAAAGAATATCGTGACTAAATATAGTAGATTCAACGAATATGATGAAATTTTTACCGAATTTAATTAAAAAAGCTGTTTTTAGTAACTCAGGTGGAATGAGTCAAGATAGAGGTAATCATTTATATATTGTTTTTATGATTGTTGTTATTGTAATATTAATGAGAATGTTTGACAAGGATGGAAATTCTTCTTGTACATCTTCTTCTTCATCATCTTCTACATATTGTTCATCAGATGATTATTGTTCAACATGTAATTCCTCGTCTTCTTATTGTGATTGTCCAACAATAACTACTTCTTCTTATTCTTCTTCTGAACCATCTTCTTGTACTTCCTCATCTTCCTCTTCTTCTTCTGAATCTTCTTATCATCCTCCTCCCCATCCTCCTTGTCCTCCTTGCCCTCCTCCTTGTCCTCCTTGCCCTCCACCTTGTCCTCCTACTCCTTGTAAACCGTGTGTAGAGACAAAAGATTGTGGAGATCCTTATGATGGAGCATGTAAAAAAGAAGTTGTCTGTTCTTATAATCGCTTCTGTTCCAATGAAAGATGCTATTTAGAAATAACTGTTAATTCTCATCAATTATGTATTCCCCAATATATTTTAAGAACAGTACCTCATGTTATTAATTTTTTCTATACCTTTTATATTTGTAATTTATCCAACACACAGATTAATTCAATGATTATGTTAAAAGATTTATTACAATGGATGACTCAAGGTGTAGCATTAACAAGTGATATTTTACCTGATAATGTTTATCCTATCTTATTTATTACTAAAGATCCCTGTGGAAAAGTACAGATTTATGAATATTTGAAAGTATTCGTCACTACAGATGATTCAGGTGTTCGCAATGCTTTTGTAACTAAAGGTACTGATTATTTATGTATATATGATAAGATAAATAAATTATTAGTTGGATGTAATGATTGTCCACTTATTTATGATTTATTAAATGGTAATGAATATTATACTTATAATATATCAGAGACAAGTCCATTATCATTACTTCAATTTTTAATCGCCTTCCTATCACTCTATTTAATACCCGAATGTTTAATAGGAAAAGAGATATTATTCGATGTCTCTTATTGTAATGAGACGAAACTTCAACTGGAATACTTCTACGAATTCTTTAACTGTGATTGCAATATGTCTACAACCATTT
>JACCDY010066409.1_pt1 | contig 13741 bp, 21 predicted proteins | sample 7446391 | NCBI WGS metagenome assembly JACCDY01 (sample SAMN15323451, study PRJNA562643) | freshwater metagenome | isolation source: river surface water | place: USA:Blue River Watershed | collected 2017-08-18 | reverse complement strand
TGGAGTAGTCCACCTCGTCCCCGAAGGCCCGCATGATGGCTTCGACGTAGGGGGCAAAGCCATCGGTCGTGATCTGGGGACGGCCCAGCACCCGGCTCCGCAGGTCGAGCGCGAAGGCGTCTGTCGTCGCGGCGTCGCGCTTCCCCACGGCGTAGCTGATGATCGCCTTCCTGTTGGCGTCGAGCCCGATGTACGTGTAGCTGTCGCCCATCTCCAGCGGATCGGCGGGGCAGATCCGCTTTTGTTTCTTCCCGATGAACGCCCAGATCTCGTCTAATTCGAGAACTGAACTTCTCAAATCACACATGAGAGCATGGTGAAGCGCCGCGCAGCGCTCCCCGACGGAAACGGCCAGGTTCCCGACCGTCTCGCGGTTGGCGCCGGTCAGGCGCTGGGTGGCACGCAGGGAACAGCCCTCTACGAGGGCGCTTACGACGCGGACCTGACGGTCAAACGACACTCGCATCTCTCTCCTCGCTCGTAACAGCCCACCGGGCGCACAGCGCCTCAGCCGGCGGGCGTCGTTCGTGGGCACCGCACCGAGGGCAGCACGCCCCCTTGCACAGCCCACAGGTCAGGTAGGGGTGTCTGCATCCTACCTCGCAGCCTGCACGTGCCGCGCGTTGTTCAGTCGATACTCCGGACGCCACAGGGCTTTCTCGATCCGGTATTGATCCAGGAGGCGCAGCAGCGCCGCCTTCAGCTCCTCGTTGGTCATCCCCAGCGCTGCGCGCACCGTCTCGCGGTTGTGCCACGCGTACCGCCCCCGCCGGCGCAGTTCCGCCTCCACTCGGTTCGCCAGTGTCTCGAAATCCAGCGGTGCCTGGCCGCGCGTGATCCGCTGGCGGTTGCTCGCCAGGTCCCGGCGCTGGCGCGGGGTCATCTCTTCCTGGTCGAGGCCGTCCAAGGCGGCTGCGCTGGCCGCGCGCTGTCGATAGGTAGTCTCCATACGTTGCCTCCCAATCGCCCAATCGCTGCGAAGATCGCACGGGCTCCACGGGGGCCCCGCACCCGCACGGCACAAGCGGCCCTCCATCGGTGCCAGCGGCTTTGCAGGCCCAGCACCCGCCCCATGCGCGCCAGCGATCACTGCCCGCCGCCAGGGCTCCGGCTGTGGCCAGGCCTTCTGCGGGGCGCTCTTGCGCGGTGGTGTCTTTGCGGCGTGCGGTGCTCACAGCGGGGCGCCCACGACCCCCTCTTGCCGCTGCTTCGCCTTGCGGATCCACCGGTACAGCGTTGGGAGGGGCACTCCTGTCTGCGCGGAGGCTGCGGCAGCGCCGCGCACGGCCGCGAGGCCCACCACGTCGCGCCGTGTCTCTTCGGAGTGGCGCCGGCCGATCTTGGTCGTGCGGCGCAGCGGCCTCACCATCCGCCGTGCCGTGCGGATCGACACTTCCGCGGCGCGGGCGGCGTCTGGGAGTGGGACCCCGCGGGCCATCTGCACCTCCAGGGCCTTGCGCTTCACCCAGCTCGCGGCGCTTCCCAGGTGCAGGGCCTCCAGCACCCGCCGGGCACAGCGCCGGCACCGCTTGGCGTGGGCACTGATGGACCGCTTGCAGTCGGCGCAGGTCTTCATGGGACCCCGGACTCCCCGAGGATTTCCCGCAACTTCCCCCGGATCCCCGAGAGCGAGGGACGGTCAATGTAGTGGATGGGGCAGTCCGCCCGCGTCGCCACCTCCACGGCCAGCTCGCGTAGGGGGTGGCTGACATTGGAGGTGACCACGATGATGCCCGATGCCCGAGGATCGCCCCGCAGGCCGCGCGGGGTGTTCTCGACGAAGATCAGGTCACAGCCCTCGCTGTCAAAGAGGCGCTCATACTCATCCGCCATACGACCGAGGCCCCCAACCAGGATGACACAGGGGCGGACGCTGCCCTGGGTGCGCGCCGGGGCAGGGCCAGCCACCGTCTCGGCCGGCGGGGAATGCTCACTCGTCGCGGGCGGCTCCGCGCGCAGACGCAGGGCCTTGAGGAGGAGCGCCGCGCCCTTGCGCCCGCCATCGGCATGGGGGCGGTAGTAGCTCTCCAGGTGGGCCTCGCACAGCCGCGCCGCCGCCGGGTAGTCACCCTGCGCGAAAGCGGACTCTGCCAGTACGAGGCTTTCGGCCGCCGTGGGCGGCGCAGCCGCACCCGCCACCAGCGGTGTAGCGGTCACCTTCGGCGACGGCATGGGCTGTGCGGCCGCGGGGACTTCTTCGGGCGGCTCTGGCGCGGCCGCAGGTTCGAGGGGGGTCGCCACCAGCGGCACTGCAGCTGCCTCCAGCGACGGCGTTAGAGGTGCGGCCGTGCCAGTCTCCACTGGTGGCCCATGCGCGGCCGCAGGCGGGGCCGGCTCTGGCGCTGGGCCATGGGCGGTCCGCGCGGCCAGGGGGCGGCGGAGGGGGCGGCGCGCTGCGCGGACGCGCCCCTCGCGGGTGCTCTCCAGGACGGCGGCGGCGAACTCCTCAACGGGAAGGTCCGCCAAGAGGGGGTCTCGGCTCGTCAGGGACTCCAGGTCCTGTAGGGTCAGGGCGCGGAGCACCCGGAGACCGACGTCTGGGATGATGGTCATGGCGCCCCCAGCACGTCCTGGAGTGCATCCCTAAAAATCTCCACCATCTCCGCCTGGGAGATGATTCCCTCCCGGATGGCGCGCTCGATGGCCCCCGGGGGCAGCTCCGTATCCTCCTTGCGGTCGCAGAGGAGGAAATCACTCACGCAGCCCTGGAGGGTTCCCTGGATCAGCACCTTCAAATTCACGCGGTCGTCTTGCAGCATCACGTCTCCTTTTGATGGTTCGGGGTTCGGGGCGGCGCCGAGCGGCAACGGCCGTCCCCTTTCTTCTTCCTGAGCCCAGTCCAGCATTGCCCCGCGAAGACCTTGCCAGCGTGTGACGGCGGGTTCTTCTAGGATTTCCCCTGCTCGCAGCCGGTGTTGTAGTTCAAGCGAAAACCGCTTTCTTGATAAGCCATACTTCTGAATCAGGACTTCCGTGGCCGCATCAAACGCACTTCTCACCTTCGCATACGTCTCGACGGGCATTTCCGCATCAAGGGCGCTCATCGCCCGCACACCTCGACGATGGAGCCCTTGATCCACTGGGCTTTTGTCTCCGCCGGGCTCACCGCCGCAGCGTCGCGCACCCCGCTGGTCATCTCGATGGCCAGGCCCAGTTCGGCCTCCGCCCGCGTTCCCCCGGATGGCGCTGCGCTGCAGCGGTAGTAGCGCACCGCAATGGGCCCGCCTGTGGCTGCCGTGAGAACGTGGCCGCGCTCGACGAGGAGCGCCAGGGGTGCTTCCAACAGCAGCGCCGTGCGCGCCGCCTCCACGTCAAACCCCTGGAGACTCCGCCCGAGGAGACCGGCCGCGATCTCCTCTGCGCGGAAGGCTTCGCGGGGGCGGCTCCACAGCATCCACAAGACGCGGTAGGCCAGGGTCTCTGCGGTCTCTGCGTCGGCAGTCGGGCTTGTCATCTCAGTCTCCTTGCTCATACGGTCTTCTCGTGCCGGGCCCGGCCAATCCATGACCATGGAAGTTCCGTGGCGACCACTTGATGATCAGTCCACTTCGGGCGGGGCCACCGGCGCTCCGCGGCCCGGATGCCGATGCCGTGCGCTTCTGCCTCGTTGCTCGCAAGCGTCCCGCATGCGCCCGCTTCAATGCGCGTGCCGTTCGTCGCCATGACCCCCGCGGCCCACACCTTGAGCGCTGGTTCCACCTCCATGGCCACGCGGGCGGGCAGACCCAGCCCCCGCCGCATCTCATCGGTTTTCGCCTCCAGACCGGCGATCATCTCGACCGCCCGCGCGCGGGCCGCTTCCTTCGCCTCCTCTGGGCTTGAGGCGCTGCCATGGGGGCCCTCGACGCCGTGGCGCACGACCCATATCCACTTCCCGGGGGCGACTTGAGAAATGCGCATCTCTAGCTCGCCCGCGCTGGCCGTGTGGCTGTCTCCGCTTGTCTCCCACTTCGGTTGCGTGCTCATGCCTTCGACTCCAGGTAGGCCAGCGCATCCAGCCACCCCGTCTCCGTGGCGGGAAAGCGCGCCGCAGGACTGGGCGCTTCGGTGGGGCTCGCTGGCGCGGGGCCCCGGAAGTGTGGGTCGATGCGGCGCCAGCGCAGGACGGCCATCTCGGGGGTGTTCAAAAAGACCATCACCTTGACGCCCTCGTAGGCGCACTTCGCGCACGAGGGGTAGCGCACCCGCATGGCGAGGTGGGGCCCCTTGCGGGCGACCTCCTCCACCTCGTAGTTCTGCGCGTCCACCGTCTGCTGGCGGAGCTGATCCTGTAGCCGGGTGATTTCCTTGCGGGCTTCGGTTCGAGCCCTCTCCTCGGCAAAGGCCGCGGCGCGGGCCGCACCCGCTGGCGAGGAACTGCAACTTGGATCGCCCGGGGAGTGTCTGCACGTCATTTGGCCTCCTGGTCGGCGCTCACCGCCGGTGCGCCGGTCACTGGTTCTGGGTGGTGGGGTCTCATCGCTCAGCCCCTGCCTGCTCGGCCGCTGCCCAGGATGGCGCGAGCGGCACCATGTCGAGGGACTGCATGATCAACTCCCGCGCCGCCTCGACCCCGGGCGCAGGCTCCGCGAAGTCGAGCCACCGCAGCGCATCCAGCAGGTGCCGGCGCCGGTCCTTCCCGGCGAAGCGCAGCGCCACGCGCAGGTGGGGCAGAGCCTGCTCCACGCGCGGGTCCCGGCTGCGCGAGAGGGTCCGCACGAGGTCCTGGAGCCAGCCTGTCGGCTGCTGTGTCACTGGCCACCCCCCAACTCAAAATCCAGTTGCGCCGGGGCATAGACCACGCGCCTGGCCGTCGGGCGCCGCCCCATTCCCTGCTGCACCTCAAGGGCGCGTGCCTCGACCAGGGCCCTGTAGCGCTCGTTCGGTTCGCAAAGCACTCCGGCGCGTCCAAGGGCAGCGGCCACCGCCGCCGTGGTCCCGACGCCGCCGAAGGGATCAAGGACGCGGCAAGGGACCGGCGCAGATGGCGGACAGGCGCAAGTGGGGCGCCACGAGAGAAGGCGCGGTGGGTTGTCGTTTCGCCACGCTTGCGGGCGCTCCATTACTCGCGCCCAGGGTGCCCCGCAGACCGCGCAGCACCCATGCTCGCTGGTGCCAGCCTTTATGCAGCGCTCGGCCAGTGGCGGAGCCATCACTGCGAAGTGGCTCACCCGCGAGGGGCGTGTGGCAATGGTCCAAACCGTGCGCAGGTTGCGTCCGGCGGGGTTGCCATCAACCCGAGGCTCATCACGGACCGTCCCGCCCCATGTGTGCTCCGCCATGAGAATCCCCGGGCGGCGGCGCTTGTGCCCATACGGCCGCCGCTGTGGCTTCATTGCATGGGGCTCTCGCACCGCCTCCGCGTCGTAGAAATACCGGGGCGACTTGGTGAGCAGAAATACCTGCTCATGTGCCTTCGTGGGGCGGTCTGTCACGCTCTCCGGCATTGGGTTCGGCTTGGCCCAAATTATATCGCTGCGCAGGTACCACCCGTCGGCCTGCAGGGCCATCGCCGCGCGCCATGGGATGCCGATGAGATCCTTGGGCTTGAGCCCCTCGGGCGTCAGGGCACGCGAGCATTCTAAATTGCTGTGCTTGTGCCCGCCACCGCTCCCTGTGCGCTCGCCCAGTTTGTCTAGGCTCTGTTTGCCCCTGCCCCCCCCGCTGGCGTAGCTATCCCCCAGGTTCAACCAAAGCGTCGCATCGTCACGCAGCACCCGGCGCACCTCGCGAAAGACCAGTACCAGATGCCCCACGAAGGCTTCTGGCGTCGCTTCCAGTCCAAGGCAGCACAGCACCGGTGGCACATCCACCGCGGGCATCCCGGCCATGGGGGCGTAGGAAACCGCAGGCCAGCTTGAAGGCTCGCCGCCGTAGTCGCGCAGTCCCCAGTACGGCGGAGACGTAACGCAGCAGTGGTATTGCTCGCTGGGCTCCTCCGCAAGAACCCACGGCGCCGCGCCCGCCAAGATTCCGATGCTCACTGGCCACCCCCCAGCATGGACTCCGCCTCGCGGTAGCTGCCGCGGGAGAGGAGGAGGAGGAGCCGCCGCTGGGCCTGGGGGGACAACCCCGCCGTGCGCCCCGGCAGGAGTCCCGCGACCTGCACAACCTGCGCCTCCCCGAGCAGTCGCTGCGCCTCGCCCTGGGGGAGCCGCCCGGCCTGCTCTGCGGCGGTGAGGGCCCGGCGCCGTCCCTCGGGATCGGTCCCGAGGCTCACCGCCCAGTGGGCGGGGCGCCGCACCTCCCGGGCCTCGCGGACCAGCTCCTCGTAGCGGGCACGGAAGGCCATACGAGCGGCGGTCTCCTCCAGGTGGCGGACCTCCTGGACCGCCTGAAGGGCTTCGTCGGGGGCAACGAGGGTGCGCGCCTCGTCGCAGGGCCACACGAGCGCCCAGGCGGCGTCGGCGGCGGGACGGCCGTCGTCGATGCGCTGGAGGATGGCGGCGAGGGTGAGGCGGGTTTGCAACTCACGTCCACAGCGCTCCAGGGCCCGAAGGACGAGCGGCACCGGGTAGGTGGCGAGCTGGTCGCAGATTGCCCGCACCGCAGCCTCGGTGAACTGCGTCCCGCAAAGCTCCATGGTGACGGCGAGGGCCTGGGCAATGACCACCTTGGGCGAGGGGGGCCGGCTCATGGCAGGCCCTCCTTGCGCTCAAGCTCACGGGCGTAGAGCGCCGCCGCGTTGCTGGCGGTCCGTTCTGCCTCTCGGGCCTTGGTTGCGCTGCCATGGGTCTTCGTCTTCCACTCGGTGAGCACCTTCTGGGACTGCTTCTCCAGCAGTTCCAGCGGGTGCTTGAGTTGGACATAGTACGCCTCAGGGCTCGCCACGTAAAATGCGGCGACCTGGGGGGCGATCTCCGCCGGAAGGCGATCGAGAATCCGCTGAAGGGTGATATTGCACTGGTACGTTCGGTCCGGCCTGACTCCGTAGCGGCGCTCATAGGCGTCCGCGTAGGCATTCCAGATGGGGGTAGTGGCCGCCGGCTCTGGGTCCTTGGCCGCGCGGGCGACTGCGCGGGGGGGCTGTGGCGGGCGAGGTCGAGCCTGGCTCAATGGATGCCGCGCTGGACCCACCGGGCGCGGGCCGGAAGGCTCCGCACAAGGAAAATCCAGTTCATGCTCCTGAGAAGGCTCATGCTTCTGGATTCGGAGGGTCTGCGATGCATCACCCCCACTCTTTAAATGGGCTTCCGAAGGGGTCCGGCATGGCGCCGGACCCTCATCGCCCCCCTCCGAAGGGGGGTGTGCGGCCTGATCCGGACTCCGAACCCCCCTTCGAAGGGGCTTCGAAGGGGCTTCGAAGGGGGGGGGTGAAGCACTCGGAAGGGCCTCCGAAGTGGGCTCCGGGGTGGGCTCCGGGGTGGGCAGGTTCAGGCCGAACCGCGCATTGTAGAGGGCGTGGAAGGCCGCAAAGAAGACGCTCTTGCGCATCTTCTCCGCCTCTCGCTGAATGGCCTTCACGTTATTATCCTTGGGGCCGAGGCGGTCCCCGTTCTGATACCGGGCCATCTGAGGCACCCATACCACCTCGTTCTCCTCGTCGTACCAGGCGAAGCCCCCCTCGTGGGGATGGTTCGCGCCACGCGCCGGAGCCTGAGAAAGGCGCCTCAGCGCGGCGCGCGTCTCCTCGACCGTGAGCCCGGTCTCGTGTGCGAGGGTGACAATGGGGAGGTAGTACAGCCCGATCATGCTGGCATTGGGGCACGTCATAAGATAGAAGGCCACAATGAGGCACTCCTTACCCTGTGCGCGGATCCATCGGCCCGTCTCGCCAATCCAAAATGAGGGCTCAATCTTCGCGTAATTACGCATTAGAGAACTCCCCCCGTAGGCGCCGGTAGCAGATGCCGCAGAAGTAGCGCCAGGTGTCGTCCACGAAGTCCCTCTTGGCCACGGCCACATCAATGGCTTCAAGAACCACGCTCAGGGCCAGCTCCCGGCAGAACATCCGCATCTGCGCGGCCTCGCTGGGCAGGAGGCGCTCGCCTGCCACCCGCCCCCAGTGCGCGATGGCCGCCTGCCCCGGTGCCGCCTGCGCCACCGCCAGTTCCGTCTGCGCGGTGAGGTAGGCCCGCGTCTGTTCGGCGTGCTCGCGGATGATCTCCACATCAAACGAGCGCGGAAGCCGGGCATCGTTCAGCTCGACGTTGGACTTCCCCGCATTGCAGGCGGAGCACGACGTGACGAGGTTGGCGGGATCGGCCGTTCCCCCCTTGGAAACAGGGATCACGTGGTCCACCTGCAGGACCGTGGTCATGGGGGTGGCGCCGCAGTAGCGGCAGCAAAACGCGTCCCGCTTGAAGATCTCAAAGCGCAGGCGCTTGTTGATGCTGCGTGCCATCTTCTTGTCGGCCGCGGTGGGCTTCGGGTTGGTCATGAAGCTACTCCCTTGGTGGCGATCTGCTCACGGGTCGCGCTCTCCCGGGTCGCTGCCGCGCGCTCCCGGAGCGCGCGCTGGCGAGCCATGGCGCTCTGTTTGGCCTCCTGCGCCGCGCGGAAGTTGGGCATGGAGAGCACGGTTCCTGTCTGCACCACGGCTCCTCTGCGGAGAAGCTGCGGAAGGCCCACCGCAGCGATCTCGACCGGCATCTGCAAAAGGGCGGCCAGGGACTCCATGCCCTCTTGCCCCTCGTCGCCCAGATCAAGGTTCCCGGAGCGGTCGAGCTTCCGCAAGAGCGCCATCAGGACGAAGCGGCCCTCCCACGTTAGGCGGAGCCAGGTGGAGGTGTCCCGGGTGTACAAACGGACGTAGCGCTCATCATCCCACTTCAACGGCATGACACAGACTCCTCGGGAAATGTTGTTGTCTCGCTCGGGATGGCACGGACCCGCAGGGCTTGCGCTTGGCGCTCATCTCTGCACTCCGGGCGCGGCGAATGCGGCACGGACCTGCCAGGTGCTCGGCCGCTCCTCCATGCTCCGCAGGGCGCCGTAGAGGAGCCCGATCGACCACCCATAAACCGCAAGGGTCTCCGCAGCGTGCGCGAGGGGCCACGGGCCCAGTTCGTCCGTCCACCGGCAGCACACCTCGTAGGCTTGCCATGCCCAGGATGCCTCTGTCCCGAGGGCGTCCTGGTCTGTGCAGGGGAGGGCCACGATGCGCTGGGCCTCCTGGGGAGTGAGCATCACCGCCGCACCTCCGCATCGGTCAGATCGGCAGGGCGGCGGCTCATGGCGCAGGCTCCTCCTTGACGGGCTCCACATCCCAGGCCTCCAGCCACTTCCCGAGCGTAGCGTGCGTCTCCCGGGCGATGCGCAGGGCGGCTGCTGGGTCGGGCGGTGACCCCCAGGAGCCCGTCGCGTTGCTCGCGTCAAGACCGGCCGGGCGCAGAAAGTCGGCCAAGGAGTTGGTCATGCGGTGGGCCCGCATCTCCTTCTCCTGCAGGGCGGCCACCTCTGCGGCGGGGTACTGGCTGCATGTGGAGGAATGGCCCGTGCGCACCATGAGCAGGGCGTCCTGGCCGGTGGGATCCTCACGAAACTCGGCGCGGCACTCGGCGCACTTCCAGCGCGCGCCGTTGCCGGGACGGGTCCAGTAGGTGGCGTCCGCGCGTCCACGCCAGCCCGGGGGGCGGCCTCGCCGGGGTGTCTCTTTCTTATTGGGAGACTTCGTGCTCATGGGCTAACCGCCTCGCCTGGCGCCAGATGGAAGGGCAACTCAGCCGCCTTGGCCACCATAGCCTCGTCACTGCGGACCGGCATCTGCAGGTACTGCCACCCCTCGCCGGACACCACCATGGGCTCCATGAAGCTGTCTCCCACCCCGGCGCAGATCCATTCATCGGGGACGCGCTCCAGGAGGCGGGCAAGCGGCGGAGCCGCGAAGATCTGCCCCAGGGCCTTGGCGTGCTTCTCATCACAGCAGACGCATGGCTGCAATTTAACCACGCCCTCCCCGTCGCAGCCCTCGCAGTCAAACGTCCCGAGACCGTCGCACTCTTCGCACTCTTTCTCGTGCCCGCACTCGCAGCACTCCGTCTCCCCATCACCATGGCACTCCTGGCACTTCACCGTCTTGGCGCCCTTGCAATCTGCGCACGGGGCATCAGTCAGGACCCGTGTGCCGTGGCACCGCTCGCAGCCAAGAAGGGGCAGAAGAACCGCGAGGAGGTCTGCACGCCGGGCTCGGTGGGTGATGGGTGTCTTCAGGTGCTTCACGAAGGCGGGCGCCGCGTGGGCACCCACGGGAGGCAGGCCCTCAAGCGCGAGGCCCGGCGCCGCCAGCGCGCTCCAGCGATTGGTGATGGCGGTCAACTCCCGGCCGTTGTCGGTGAGTTTGATGGCGAGGCGCCGGTCCGAGGGCAGGTAGAAGTCCGCCAGCAGCTGCGCGGCGCTCGGCAAGGGGGCGTTTGTGGAATCCATGGTTGCTCCATTCGTCATGATTGGGTTTATCGCTGCACCACCAAATGGCCCACGTGGTACACCTCCGAAGTGGCGTACCAGCAGCGGTAGACGCTTAGCGGGCGCTTCATCTGCGTAGAGGGGAACAGCCCCCGCGTGACGCGATTGTGCGGGCGCATCACCACCAGGGCGTGCAGGTGGCGCCGGGCGCTCTCGGGCTCTGGGTGGCTGCGCTTGCCACACACGCACGTGGGCAGCGTCAGCACCTGCTCGGCGATCTGGCGCGCTTCCCATAGGGTATCAAAGGCCCGCCCCAGCTTCTCCCGCTGGGCATCGGTGCGCGGGTCCCAGGCGTAGGCGAGGCGGGCGTCCAGCTCGCGCAGGCGCCGCTCCAGGTCCTGCAGGTCCCGCTCGCTCTGGGTGGTCGGTGGCGACTCCATCACAGCCCCCGCTCCGCCGCGAGGCGCCGGGCTGTCGCAGGGGCCACCCCTGCCAGGCGGGCGGCGGCGCAAATCCATGCCTCTATGACAAAGACGAGACCACATCACGCCATAGCGAACACCGGCGCGCTTTGCCAGTTCGCCCAGGGTAAGCCGCTGACCTTCGTATTCAAAACGCTTAACAGCAAGGGGCGTCGCCAGAGCGCGCTCAAGCGTCCAGCCGGCCCACAGCCGACTCGACAACACGCTGCGCGGCAGACCTGCGGCCCGCGCCCAATCGGCCATGGTCCGACTCTCGCCGTTACGCTCGATCATCCTGCTGCTCTTGTGAACGCGGAGGGGTGCGCGCGGGATCCCTCGCCTAAGACGCTCTCGACGGACGATTTCAGGAGTAACGCCAAGGCGTACGGCAATCTCCTTGTCCATAAAAAACCCCAGCGGTTGGAGATCCCAGTCAACGGTCCGCCTGCTCGCCGTGTAAGAAGGGATGCCTAAGCGCCTTCTGGCTCTATAAACTATATTCGCCGAAGTTCCGATGCGGTCTGCGATGGCCTGATCAGTCTCGCGTCCAAGGGGCTGCATGGCCCAGTTAATTCGCAATCGCCTTCGGCGGGGCCTTGTGGCGAGACCGGTCCTTGCTGCCTTCTGTATGCCCGCGTAGGGCTGAATGCCTTGTGCTTTTCTCCTTGCGGCGACAATCCGCCTAGGGATTCCTAGGCGCTTGGCAATGGCGCGATCTGACTCAGCCCCCAACGGGACAAGCGCCCAGTTTATGGCCTCACGGTCGAGCACGTCATTCCTCCAGGATGCCCGCCTTCCGAAGTGCCCACACCAGCAGATCCTCCACGGTGCGCGACTCCGCCTGCGCGCGCCTCAGCAGCGCCTCATGGCACCGCTGCGGAATCTGCACCGAGGCGCACGGCAAGGGGCGCGGTGGGCGCTTGCGAGCCTCCAGCCAGGCGCGCTGCTCCTCTGCGGAGCGGACCCCGGTGTCGCTGAAGATCTGGCGAATGTGGAGCTTGTTGAGGTCCAGGGGGCTTCGGTAGAAGGTCTCCCCCGATGGGGCCCACAGTGGCACTGCGGCATCCTCCCGCGCCAACTCGCGCTGCACCCCCACGGGAAGTGTGGCCGCAATGCGCAGCAGTTCCCCACTCCCCGCAAAGCGGCTCACGAGGTAGGCATCTACCTTGTCCGCCGCGATGAGGGGCAGGTAGAAGGCCAGCCCCTTGCGCAGGCTGGTCAGGTCCTCTCCGCGCCGCTCCAGCTCGCGCCAGATGGCCGCCAGGCGCCGCAGGTGCTCCGCCGTGACTTCGATGCCGCGCGCCAGCTCGCGGCGAAGGTCCGCGGTGCTCCACGTCTCCAGGTTGGCCGGGCTAACCAGTTCCGCTGGCGCTGGCGCCGTGACCACAACCGGAGCGGGCGCCAGGGCTGGCGGTACCAGCGGTGCGGCTTTGATGGGGGCGTGGGCGGGCGGTGCCTCACGAACGGGCGGCACGGGAGCGATTGGGGGTGGCGCAGGCTCGCGCTCGCGTGGGGGCTCAGCAGGGGTGGGACGGGGCGCCGGCTTGGCCTGCGCCTTGGCGGTTTTCTTGGCGGCGACCATGGCGGCGGCGCGCTGGTTCGGATTGAGCGCAGCGAGCCGAAGCGCCTCTTGGTGCGACACGACTCCGTCCCGCAAGAGCGCGCCCACCTCGGGGCACTTCGTGGTGACAAACTGGGTGATTGCTTCGGCGGTCATGGTGTTGCTCCGCTGCTCTCGTCCAGCCAGGATGGATCGACCTTCCAAACAAGCTGGGTGAGGGCGTCTCGTTCGATTTGACGCACCCGCTCTCGCGTGATGTCCAGTTGCGCGCCCACCTCCTCAAGTGTCCGCTCCCCCTCGCCATCCAGCCCGTAGCGGAGCATGATGACATAGTATTCGCGGGGCGTAAGCACGCGCATCGCCACCTCCTGCACCTTCGCCGCGATCCCCACCCCCGCCCGCCGCAGGCCCACAACCTGGGGTCCTGCGGCGCTGCGGGGACGCCCGGGGCGGCCCGGCCCGGTCCACAGCGCGATCGTGTCCCGCCCAACCCCCGTGGCGCGGTGGATGGCCGAGATGGTCAGGCCCGCCTTGCGCAGGGCCCGCACCTCGGCGCGGACCTCGGGGCCGTGCGCTAGGCGCGGGACGGTCTGCACGCCCGCGCGCCGGCACCACGCCAGGAGCGTCCAGCGGCTCACCCCCGTGGCGCGGCTCGCCGCCGTGATCAAGGATCCAGCGCGGACAAGGGCCAGGGCCGCGGTGCGCTGCTTGGCGGTGTAGGCGCGCGCCCGGGAGGTCATGGGGCCTCCATGCTGGAAAGCGCGCACGGATCTTGCCGAAAACTTGCCTCCCCGTCGCGGACGCGCAGCGCCTCCCGCTCCCGCTGGGCGCGGCGCTGCAGCCCGCGCGGGTCGCAGCCGTACAGCGCAGCCAACTGCCCCCAGGGGCAGCGCCAGTGCCGGTGCAGGTAGAAGATCACGCGCACCTGGGCCGGAGTGAACTGGCGCGAGCACCCCTCCAAGGGTGCGACTGGGACCAGCGCGTCCAGCAAGATCTCGCGGCACTCTTCATCACCGCAGCGCAGGGCGCGGCAGACCGGGCAGGGCTGGAGGTGGAGCCGGTCAGCCAAGGGCCCTCCTTCGTCGCTTCTGGTCCGCGTAGAACGCGGCGGCGGCAACGAGGTAGGCCTTGGCCGCCTGGTCCATGGTCTCTCGGAGCACCTCTGCGGGCACAGCCTCCGCTGCGGGCGGCACAGCACCCCCCTCGAACTCCTCCGCGAAGATGGGCAGCATGCCGAGCCCATAGGCGAGCGCCTCGCCGGCCTCGCCCTTCATCTCCATGATCATCCCGTCCAGCCGCACCTTGAGGGCGTAGGTGTTGGGCCGGGGCCGGGGTGTCGCTTTCTTGTTTTGTGGTGCCATCTAGTCGATCTCCAGCATGCCCATGCGTGTTTTCT
>JACCDY010039839.1_pt1 | contig 13742 bp, 14 predicted proteins | sample 7446391 | NCBI WGS metagenome assembly JACCDY01 (sample SAMN15323451, study PRJNA562643) | freshwater metagenome | isolation source: river surface water | place: USA:Blue River Watershed | collected 2017-08-18 | reverse complement strand
GCTTGCCCACTTCCACTTCGATGGGCAGGGCACCGGAGTCGTCTTGGGTGTTGAAGAAGATCGGGGCGATCTTGCCGCCCAGGGTGACGCCGCCGAAGCGCTTGTTGGGGACGAAGGGGATGTCCTCGCCGGTGAACCACAGCACGCTGTTGGTGGCCGACTTGCGGGAAGAACCGGTGCCCACCACGTCGCCAACGTAGGCCACCAGGTTGCCCTTCTTCTTCAGGTCCTCGATGAACTTGATCGGGCCGCGCTTGCCGTCTTCCTCGGGGGTGATGCCGGGACGGGCGTTCTTCAGCATCGCCAGCGCGTGCAGCGGGATGTCCGGGCGGCTCCAGGCGTCGGGGGCGGGCGACAGGTCGTCGGTGTTGGTCTCGCCGGTCACCTTGAACACGGTGAGCTTGAGCGACTTCGGCACTTCGGGGCGGCTGGTGAACCACTCGGCGTCGGCCCAGGACTGCATCACGGCCTTGGCGTTGGCGTTGCCCTTGGCGGCCTTTTCCTGCACGTCATGGAACTGGTCGAACATCAGCAGGGTGGTCTTGAGGCCGTTGGCCGCCACCTGGCCGACTTCGGCGTCGTCCAGCAGCTCGATCAGCGGGCTGATGTTGTAGCCGCCCAGCATGGTGCCCAGGAGCTCGGTCGCCTTGGCGCGCGAGATCAGGGGGCACTTCTCCTTGCCCAGGGCCACGGCGGCCAGGTAGCTGGCCTTGACCTTGGCGGCGTCGTCCACGCCGGCGGGCACGCGGTGGGTGATCAGGTCGAGCAGCACCTGCTCCTCGCCCTTGGGCGGGTTCTTCAGCAGCTCGATCAGGTCGGCGGTCTGCTGCGCGGTCAGCGGCAGCGGCGGGATGCCGAGCTTGGCACGTTCGGCGACATGGTCACGGTAGGCTTGCAGCATTGTTTTCTCTCCGTCAAAAAAATCGGTTCAGGTTCGTGCGAGCAGGGCCAGCGGCCCCCTCAGTTGGCAGGGGCCGCCGGGGCCGCCTTGGGTGCCGCGTCCAGCAGGCTGGGCGGCGGGTTCTTCTTCATCGCCTCGGCCACCACGACCTGCGCGGGGCTCTGGCATTCATCGGCCAGGCGCTGTCCCAGCTTCTGGCTCATGAGCATGGACTTGTTCCCGAGCTGCAGCCACATCGCGCCGCGCTTGGGGTCTTCCAGGCGGATGGCGCCGGTGCGGCTTTCCGTCGGGTGCATGCGGAACCTCTGGCCCTTGCTGGTCGACACGAGGAAGAAGCCCTCGTGACGCAGCGGGGTGACGGTGACGCTCGCGCCCAGCTCGCAGGCCATGGTGCCCACGTGGACCGTGCGGGCCACTTCGAGCTCGGCGGGGGACAGGGCGTGCGGCGGCTCGTCTTCGATCGGGGTGCGCTCCTCCACCGCCTTCTGCGCCGATGGGGCCAGGCCGGCCGGCTTGGCCTTGTGGCCCTTGCCGGCCTGGGCCTTGGGCTTGGGCCCGGCCTGGGACGCCTGCGCGTCCTGCCCGGCGGCGACCGCAGGCGAAGCGGCCTGTGCGGCCAGCACCAGGGCCAGCCCCAGGAGCCGGACCAGGCGCGCCGGCGAGCGCGTGAAGAGGGAAAGGGAATTCATGCGACGACCTCCTTGAACCAGGGATGGACCTCGACCGGCAGCGTGCGGCCGGTCTGGTGCGCGCGCTCCAGCACCTGCCAGTGGAAGCGGTAGCTGGCGCGGTCTTCCAGCTTGCCGGCGTGGCTGATCGGCGCCCAGTCGGCAGCGGCCGCGGCCAGCACGATGGCGGCGGCGGTCTCGATGTCGCGGGCGTCGGGCGCCAGGGCCTCGAGCACCAGCCGGATCTGGTCCGGGTGGATGCTCCACATGCGGGTGTAGCCCAGCTCGCGGGCGGCGCGGCGCGCGGCCTGGCGGAAGGCGTCGTGGTTCTTGAACTCGGTGACCACGCAGTGCGAGGGCACCTTGCCGTGCGCGTGGCAGGCCGAAGCAATTTCCATCTTGGCGCGCAGCACCAGCGGGTGGCTGAACTGCCCCTCCACGCCCATGCCGTCGCCGGGTATGGCGCCGCCATGCGCGGAGACGAAGTCCATCAGGCCGAAGCTCAGGGACTGGATGCGCGGATGCGCCGCGATGTCGAAGGCGCGGTGCACCGCGGCCGGCGACTCGATGAGGGCATGCAGGGCCAGCTGCGGCGCGCCGGCAGCGTCGAGGGCGCGCGCAGCGCGCTCGACGTCGGCGACGGTCTCGACCTTGGGCACCATGACATGCGCCAGGCGGCTGCCCGCCCGGCCCACGATGGCGCGAATGTCGTCGTCAAAAGAGGGATGGTCAACTGGGTGCACGCGCACCGCGACCCGCGCGCCCGGCGCGGCGGACGCGGCGAGCTCGGCGACCAGGGCCGCGTGCTCGCGCTCGCCGCCCACCGGGGCGCCGTCTTCGCAATCGAGGGTGACGTCGAAGACGCAGGCGCCGAATTCGGCCGCCATCTCGGCCTGCAGCTGCAGGCTCTTCTTCATCCGTGCCTCGACGCCGCTGTAGTGGTCGCACACCGGCAGCGAGTCGGTGCGCGCCTGGGCGCCGAGGAGAACGTCGCGGGGATGCGCGCTCACGGACGTGCGGGGTACTGCGTCGACGGGATTACAGCAGGTGGGCGACGCCAGCCTGCTCGTCCTGCAGCTCCTTGAGCGTCTTGTTGATACGCTCCTGGCTGAAGGCGTCGATCTCGAGGCCCTTGACGACTTCGTACTTGCCGTCCTTGGTGATGACGGGGAAGCCGAACATCACGTCCTTGGGGATGCCGTAGTCGCCGTTGGACGGGATGCCCATGGTGACCCACTTGCCGTTGGAGCCCAGGGCCCAGTCACGCATGTGGTCGATGGCGGCGTTGGCGGCCGAGGCGGCGGAGGACAGACCGCGCGCGTCGATGATGGCGGCGCCGCGCTTGCCCACGGTGGGCAGGAACACGTCGGCGTTCCAGACCTGGTCGTTGATCTGGTCCTTGATGCTCTTGCCGTTGGCGGTGGCGAAACGGTAGTCGGCGTACATGGTGGGCGAGTGGTTGCCCCACACGGTCAGCTTCTCGATGTCACCGACCTTGCAGCCGGTCTTGGCGGCGATCTGGGAGGCGGCGCGGTTGTGGTCCAGGCGCAGCATGGCGGTGAAGTTCTCGCGCGGCAGGCTGGGCGCGCTCTTCATCGCGATGTAGGCGTTGGTGTTGGCGGGGTTGCCCACGACCAGCACCTTGACGTTGCGGGAGGCGACCTTGTCCAGGGCCTTGCCCTGGGCGGTGAAGATCTGGGCGTTGGCGGCCAGCAGGTCGGCGCGCTCCATGCCGGGGCCACGGGGACGGGCGCCGACCAGCAGGGCGTAGTCGGTGTCCTTGAAGGCGGTCATCGGGTCGGCGTGGGCTTCCATGCCAGCCAGCAGGGGGAAGGCGCAGTCTTCCAGTTCCATCATCACGCCCTTGAGCGCCTTCTGGGCCTTCTCGTCGGGGATCTCGAGCAGTTGCAGGATCACGGGCTGGTCCTTGCCCAGCATCTCGCCAGAGGCGATGCGGAACAGGAGGGCGTAACCGATCTGGCCAGCGGCACCGGTGACGGCGACGCGAACGGGCTTCTTGCTCATGGGAAATCTCCGGATGAAGTGTGAAAGACGGACAGACTCCGGAGGCGGGGGCATGGGCCCCGACAACCGGCCCGCGCGGCCACGGAGGGCAGCTGCGCAACGCCGGCGAGTGTACTGCCGAAAAGCCGCGCCGGTCAATTTGTCTTATGTCTTATATAAGATATGATTTGACGCAGTTCACGCATCATGGCCACCGCACCCCTGCCCTCCCCCGACACCGGCGCGCCGGAAGCGGGCACGCCCGCCTTCAGCCCCCTCTACCAGCAGATCAAGGGCCTGATCCTCCAGAGCCTGCAGGCCGGCGAGTGGAAGCCGGGCGAGATGATCCCCAGCGAGATGGACCTGGCCGCGCGCTTCCGCGTGAGCCAGGGCACGGTGCGCAAGGCGATCGACGAGCTCGCCACTGAGAACCTTCTGGTACGCCGCCAGGGCAAGGGCACCTTCGTCGCCACCCACGCCGAGCAGCACGTGCAGTACCGGTTCCTCCGCCTGGTGCCGGACGCGGGCAGCCCCGGCGCCGAGACCCAGGCCGAACGCACCATCGTGGAGTGCCGCCGCGTGCGCGCCAGCGCCGAGGTCGCCCGCCTGCTGGCGCTGCGCGCCGGCGACGCGGTGGTGCAGGTGCGACGCGTGCTTTCGTTTGACGGCATGCCCACCATCCTCGAGGACATGTGGCTGCCCGGCGCGGCGTTCAAGGGCCTCTCAGCCGAGCGCCTGGCCGGCTGGCGCGGCGCCACCTACGCGATGTTCGAGCTCGAGTTCGGCGTGCGGATGGTGCGCGCCCAGGAGCGCCTGCGCGCGGTCGCGGCCGACGCCGAGCAGGCCAGGCTGCTGCAGGTGGCCAAGGGCCACCCGCTCCTCTCGGTCGAACGAATCGCTTTGACCTACAACGACGTGCCGATGGAGCTGCGCCGCGGCTTCTACCGCACCGATTCCCGCCATTACCGCAACGACCTGAGCTGAGACCGCGCATGCGCACCTTCTTCTGACCTCCGCCCGCGCGGCCCTTCGCCGACCGACACGAGCAACGCATCTCGAGCGACCCGCGAGTCGCGCACGTGTCGGGAGATTCGCGAAGGTTCCGCGTCAGCTTGACGCATTGAAATAGAATTTCCGACCGTCACGACTGCAACCCTCACGCACACCCCATGACAGACATCGCGAAGAAGCGGCCCGAGTTCCGCAACATCAACGCCCTGACGGACCTGCCGACCTACCGGCTCCCGGCCGCCGGCATCGTCTCCATCCTGCACCGCGTGAGCGGCGTGCTGATGTTCCTCCTCCTGCCCTTCATCATCTGGATGTTCGACACCTCGGTGTCCTCCGAGATCTCGTTTGCGCGCTTCACCGCCGCCTTCAACATCGGCATCGGCTTCGTGCCGGGCTGGCTCGTGAAGCTGGTGGCCCTGGCCCTGATCTGGGCCTACCTGCACCACTTCATCGCCGGCATCCGCCACATCATGATGGACCTGAACCACGCCGCCGTGACCAAGCAGTCCGGCGCCGCCAGCGCCAAGCGCACCCTGGTGGCCAGCGTGGTCCTGACCGTCGCCCTGGGCGCCAAGCTGTTCGGCCTGTACTGAGCCGGCGCCCCCCAGACAAGAATCCCGAGGAGAGAAACCCCATGTCCGTGAACTACGGTTCCAAGCGCATCGTCTCCGGTGCCCATTACGGCCTGCGCGACTGGATCGCCCAGCGCGTCACCGGCCTGCTGATGGCGCTGTTCACCCTGGTCGTCCTGGCCCAATTGATCTTCTTCAAGGGCCCGATCGGCTACGAGAAGTGGGCCGGCATCTTCGCCGCCCAGTGGATGAAGTTCCTCACCTTCTCCGTCATCGTCGCCCTGATCTACCACGTGTGGGTCGGTGTCCGTGACGTGCTGATGGACTACGTCAAGCCCGTGGGCATCCGCCTGGCCCTGCAGGTCTTCGCCATCGTCTGGCTGGTCGGCTGCGCCGGCTGGTCCATCGAGGCCCTGTGGCGCCTCTGAGCGGCCCGAACGGCCACCGCCTGATCCACGTCTGAGAACCCGAGTCTTCCCAGCATGACCTACACCTCCAACAACATCACCAAGCGCAAGTTCGACGTCGTCATCGTCGGCGCCGGCGGCTCCGGCATGCGCGCCTCGCTGCAGCTGGCCCGCGCCGGCCTGAACGTGGCCGTCCTGTCCAAGGTCTTCCCCACCCGCTCGCACACCGTCGCCGCCCAGGGCGGCATCGGCGCCTCGCTGGGCAACATGAGCGAGGACAACTGGCACTACCACTTCTACGACACCGTCAAGGGCTCCGACTGGCTCGGCGACCAGGACGCGATCGAGTTCATGTGCCGTGAAGCGCCCAAGGTCGTCTACGACCTCGAGCACATGGGCATGCCCTTCGACCGCAACCCCGACGGCACCATCTACCAGCGCCCCTTCGGCGGCCACACCGCCAACTACGGCGAGAAGCCCGTCCAGCGCGCCTGCGCCGCGGCCGACCGTACTGGCCACGCGATGCTGCACACCCTGTACCAGCAGAACGTCAAGGCCAAGACCAGCTTCTTCGTCGAGTGGATGGCCCTGGACCTGATCCGCGACGCCGACGGCGACGTGGTCGGCGTGACCGCCCTCGAGATGGAAACCGGCGACCTGCACATCCTGCAGGCCAAGACCGTGCTGCTGGCCACCGGTGGCGCCGGCCGCATCTTCGCCGCCTCCACCAACGCCTTCATCAACACCGGTGACGGCCTGGGCATGGCGGCGCGCGCCGGCATCCCGCTGGAAGACATGGAGTTCTGGCAGTTCCACCCCACCGGTGTGGCCGGCGCGGGCGTGCTGCTCACCGAAGGCTGCCGCGGCGAAGGCGCCATCCTGCTCAACTCCAACGGCGAGCGCTTCATGGAGCGCTACGCGCCCACCCTGAAGGACCTGGCCCCGCGTGACTTCGTGTCCCGCTGCATGGACCAGGAAATCAAGGAAGGCCGTGGCTGCGGTCCCAACAAGGACTATGTGCTGCTCAAGCTCGACCACCTGGGCGCCGACACCATCCACAAGCGCCTGCCCTCGGTCTACGAGATCGGCGTCAACTTCGCCAACGTCGACATCACCCGCGAAGCGATTCCGGTGGTGCCCACCATCCACTACCAGATGGGCGGCATTCCGACCAACATCCACGGCCAGGTCGTGGTGCAGACCCCGACCGACCACAACCAGGTGGTCAACGGCCTCTACGCCGTGGGCGAGTGCTCCTGCGTGAGCGTGCACGGCGCCAACCGCCTGGGCACCAACTCCCTGCTGGACCTGCTGGTCTTCGGCCGCGCCGCCGGCAACCACATCGTCGAGTTCAACAACAAGAACAAGGAGCACAAGCCGCTCCCCGCCGATGCCGCCGACTTCACCCTTGCCCGCCTGAACCGCCTGGAGCAGAACTCCACCGGCGAGTACGCCCAGGACGTGGCCAACGACATCCGCTCCACCATGCAGGCCCATGCCGCGGTGTTCCGCACCCAGGCCGCCATGGACGAGGGCGTGACCAAGATCAACGCCATCCGCGAGCGCGTGAAGAACATCGCCCTCAAGGACAAGTCCAAGGTCTTCAACACCGCCCGCATCGAGGCGCTGGAAGTGGACAACCTGATCGAAGCCGCCCAGGCCACCATGACCTCGGCCGCCGCCCGCAAGGAGTGCCGTGGCGCCCACACCGTGAGCGACTACGAGCGCCCGGTGGACGATCCGGTCGCGCCGCTGGGCCGCGACGACGCCAACTGGATGAAGCACACCCTGTGGCACAGCGCCGACAACAGCCTGACCTACAAGCCGGTCAAGCTCAAGCCGCTGACCGTGGACAGCGTGCCGCCGAAGGTCCGCACCTTCTGAGCGACCTCCCTAGGTTGTCCTACGTACTTCACGCCAAGCGAAGCCCTCACTAGATTCGAGATCAAGCCATGCAAAAACGCACCTTCCAGATCTACCGCTACGACCCGGACAAGGACGCCAAGCCCTACATGCAGACCATCGAGGTCGAGCTCGACGGCAACGAGCGCATGCTGCTGGACGCCCTGATGAAGCTCAAGGCCCAGGACCCCTCGCTGTCCTTCCGCCGCTCCTGCCGCGAAGGCGTCTGCGGCTCCGACGCGATGAACATCAACGGCAAGAACGGCCTGGCCTGCCTGACCAACATGAACACGCTGCCGGGCACCATCGTGCTCAAGCCCCTGCCCGGCCTGCCGGTGGTGCGCGACCTGATCGTGGACATGACCCAGTTCTTCAAGCAGTACCACTCGATCAAGCCCTACCTGGTCAACGACAACCTGCCGCCCGAGAAGGAGCGCCTGCAGTCCCCCGAGGAGCGTGAAGAGCTCAACGGCCTGTACGAGTGCATCCTGTGCGCCAGCTGCTCGACCAGCTGCCCCAGCTTCTGGTGGAACCCCGACAAGTTCGTCGGCCCCGCCGGCCTGCTGCAGGCCTACCGCTTCATCGCCGACAGCCGCGACCAGGACACCGCCGGCCGCCTCGACAACCTCGAGGACCCGTACCGCCTGTTCCGCTGCCACACCATCATGAACTGCGTGGACGTCTGCCCCAAGGGCCTGAACCCGACGATGGCCATCGGCAAGATCAAGGAACTGATGGTGCGCCGCGCCGTCTGAGGACGGAGCGCACCCGCGAACCTGCAATGAACGAGGCGCTGCTGGACGAACGGTCCCTGAGCAAGCTGAAGTGGCGATGCCGCCGCGGCCTGCTCGAGAACGACCTGTTCATCGAGCGCTTCTTCCAGCGCCACGAGGCCACCCTTGCCATCTGGCAGGCCCGTGCGCTGGAGCAGCTGATGGACCTGGCGGACAACGACCTGCTGGACCTGCTGCTGCGCCGAAGGGAGCCCGAGGGTGACCTGGCCACCGCTGAAGTGCAGCGGCTGCTCGGTCAGCTGAGGACGTGAATCAAAGAGGAATGACCATGAAACTCGCCGACAACAAAGCCACCCTGTCGTTCTCCAACGGCAGCCCCAGCGTCGAGATGCCCGTCTACCAGGGCTCCATCGGGCCGGACGTCATCGACATCCGCAAGCTCTACGCCCAGACCGGCCTGTTCACCTACGACCCGGGCTTCCTGTCCACCGCGTCGTGCCAGTCCGCCATCACCTACATCGACGGCGACAAGGGCGAGCTGCTGTACCGCGGCTACCCCATCGAGCAGCTGGCCACCCAGTGCGACTTCCTCGAGACCTGCCACCTGCTGCTGTACGGAGAGCTGCCCAACGCCACCGCCAAGGCCGACTTCACCGAGCGCGTGACCAAGCACACCATGGTCAACGAGCAGATGCAGTTCTTCCTGCGCGGCTTCCGCCGTGACGCGCACCCGATGGCCGTCATGACCGGCCTGGTGGGCGCCCTGTCGGCCTTCTATCACGACAGCACCGACATCAACAACCCGGAGCATCGCGAGATCTCGGCCATCCGCCTGATCGCCAAGATGCCCACCCTGGTCTCGATGGCCTACAAGTACAGCGCCGGCCAGCCGTACATGTACCCCAAGAACAACCTCTCGTACACCGCCAACTTCATGCAGATGATGTTCGCGACCCCGTGCGAGGAGTACAAGCCCGACGACGTGCTGGTGCGCGCCCTCGACCGCATCTTCATCCTCCACGCCGACCACGAGCAGAACGCCTCCACCTCCACGGTGCGTCTGTGCGGCTCTTCCGGCACCAACCCCTTCGCCGCCATCGCCGCCGGCGTGGCCTGCCTGTGGGGCCCCGCCCACGGTGGCGCCAACGAAGCGTGCCTGACCATGCTGAACGAGATCCAGCAGGCCGGTGGCGTCGCCAAGATCGGCGAATTCATCAAGCAGGCCAAGGACAAGAACTCCACCGTCAAGCTCATGGGCTTCGGCCACCGCGTGTACAAGAACTACGACCCGCGCGCCAAGCTGATGCAGGAGACCTGCAAGGAAGTGCTGGGCCACCTGGGCGTCGAGAACGACCCCCTGCTGCAGATCGCCCAGGCCCTCGAGAAGATCGCGCTGGAAGACGAATACTTCGTGTCGCGCAAGCTGTACCCGAACGTGGACTTCTACTCCGGCATCGTGCAGCGCGCCATCGGCATCCCGACCTCGCTGTTCACCGCGATCTTCGCCCTGGCCCGCACCGTCGGCTGGATCGCCCAGCTGAACGAGATGATCGGCGACCCCGAGTACAAGATCGGCCGTCCCCGCCAGCTGTTCGCCGGCTCTCCCCGCCGCGACGTCCAGCCCCTGGCCAAGCGCTGATCGCCCTGGGACCGGCACGCTCTTTCGGGAGCGTGGCCCCAGCAGAAAGCCCGCCGATCGGCGGGCTTTTTCTTTGGGCGGTGGCGCTTGCCTTCAGACGCGCGTCGCAGTGACGCGCCGCATCGGCCGCCGGCCGCGACTCAGAACGTCGCCTGCACCGCCGCCCGCAATTCGGGCGTCACCTCGGGCATCACCCCGAACCAGGCCTGGAAGGCCGGCCGGGCCTGGTTGATCAGCATGCCCAGGCCGCCCACGGTGCGGTGCCCGCGCTGGCGCGCCGCGGCCAGGAGCGGCGTCTCCTGCGGGATGTAGACCAGGTCGGAGACCAGGGCGCCCGCGGGCAGGTCGTCCAGGGCCACGTCGAGCGCGGGCTGGCCGTGCATGCCCTGTGTGGTCGTGTTGACCAGGAGCTGGGCGCCAGCCATCGCCGGGTTGCGTTCCTTCCAGTCGACGACGCGGACCCGGGGGCCGAATTCCTGCGCCAGGGCCTCGGCTCGCTCGCGGGTGCGGTTGGTGATGCGGATCTCGGGCACGCCCTCGTCCAGCAGGGCCACCACGATGGCCCGGGCCGCGCCGCCGGCGCCCAGCACCAGGGCAGGCCCGGCGCTGCCGCGCCAGGCCGGGTCGGCGTCCTGCAGGCTCTGCACCCAGCCGGCGCCGTCGTTGTTCATGCCGTAGAGGCTGCCGTCCTCGCGCACCACGATCGTGTTGATGGCCGCCATGCGGCGGGCCACCGGGTGCAGGTCGTCCATCAGGGCCATGGCCGCGACCTTGTGCGGCACGGTGACGTTGCAGCCGGCGAAGCCCAGGGCCCGCAGGCCCCGCACCGCGTCGGCCAGCCGCTCGGGCTGCACCGGCAGGGTCACATAGGTCCCGCGCAGGCCGTATTGGGCGATCCAGTGGTTGTGGATGGTGGGCGAGCGGGAGTGGGCCACCGGCCACCCCATGACGCCGGCCAGGATGAAGCGGGATTCGGACATAGGGGCAGGAATGCGAGCTGAGGGAGAGAGGAGCGGACGGGAAGTCCGACCCGGGATTGTGCCTCCTGCGCGCGCAGGCATTCCGCCCGGATGGCCGGCGCCCCCCGCGGACATAAAATGAAGGGCTGCACCCTGCCCCGGCACGGCCCCCCGCATTTCAGGACCCCACCAGGACCCCATCATGGGACGCACCCTCTACGACAAGATCTGGGACGAACACGTCGTCCACACCGAGGAAGACGGCACCGCCGTCCTCTACATCGACCGTCACCTGGTCCACGAGGTGACCAGCCCGCAGGCCTTCGAAGGGCTGCGCGAAGCCCATCGCAAGGTCTGGCGCGTCAGCTCCATCGTCTCCACCGCCGACCACAACACGCCCACCACCGGCTGGGAACTGGGCTACGACGGCATCACCGACCCGATCTCCAAGGAGCAGGTCACGACGCTGGACAAGAACATCGCCGAGTTCGGCGCCGCCGCCTACTTCCCCTTCCTGGACAAGCGCCAGGGCATCGTCCACGTCATCGGCCCCGAGCAGGGCGCCACCCTCCCGGGCATGACCGTGGTCTGCGGCGACAGCCACACCTCCACCCACGGCGCCTTCGGCGCACTGGCCCACGGCATCGGCACCTCCGAGGTCGAGCACGTGATGGCCACCCAGACCCTGCTGGCCAAGAAGGCCAAGAGCATGCTGGTCAAGGTGGAAGGCCAGCTGGCCCGCGGCGTCACCGCCAAGGACCTGGTGCTGGCCATCATCGGCAAGATCGGCACCGCCGGCGGCACCGGCTACACCATCGAGTTCGGCGGCTCCGCCATCCGCGGCCTGTCCATGGAAGGCCGCATGACCGTGTGCAACATGGCCATCGAGGCCGGCGCCCGCGCCGGTATGGTGGCCGTCGACGACAAGACCATCGAGTACGTCAAGGGCCGTCCGCTCGCGCCCACCGGCGTCGAGTGGGACCAGGCCGTCGCCTACTGGCGCACCCTGCACTCCGACCCCGACGCGACCTTCGACGCCGTCGTCGAACTCGACGCCGCGCAGATCCTGCCGCAGGTCACCTGGGGCACCTCGCCCGAGATGGTGCTGGGCGTGGACGCCCGCGTGCCCGACCCCGACAAGGAAAAGGACCCGAACAAGCGCGGCGCCATGGAGCGGGCGCTGGCCTACATGGGCCTGGAACCGGGCAAGCCGCTGGCCGACATCCATGTGGACAAGGTCTTCATCGGCTCCTGCACCAACAGCCGCATCGAGGACATGCGCGAGGCCGCCGCGGTGGTCAAGCGCCTGGGCCAGAAGGTCTCCAAGAACGTCAAACTGGCCATGGTCGTGCCGGGCTCGGGCGTGGTGAAGGCGCAGGCCGAGCGCGAAGGCCTGCACGAGGTCTTCAAGGCCGCGGGCTTCGAGTGGCGCGAGCCGGGCTGCTCCATGTGCCTGGCGATGAACGCCGACCGCCTGGAGCCGGGCGAGCGCTGCGCTTCCACCAGCAACCGCAACTTCGAGGGGCGCCAAGGCGCCGGCGGCCGCACCCACCTGGTGTCGCCCGCCATGGCCGCGGCCGCGGCCATCCACGGCCACTTCGTCGACATCCGCCAATTCGCCTGAGCGCACCACGGGAGTACACGCCATGAAAACCATCACCGCCCTGCTGATCGCCGCCTTCGCCGCGCTCATGCTCACCGGCTGCAACACCCTCGAAGGCATCGGCCAGGACATCAAGAAGGCCGGCGGCGCCATCGAAGACGCGGCCAAGAAGAAATAAGCCATGGACAAGTTCACCGTGCACAAGGGCCTCGTGGTCCCGATGGACCGCGAGAACGTCGACACCGACGCGATCATCCCCAAGCAGTTCCTCAAGTCGATCCGCAAGACCGGCTTCGGTCCCAACCTGTTCGACGAATGGCGCTACCTGGACCCGGGCGAGCCCGGCCAGGACATCGCCTCGCGCAAGCCCAATCCGGACTTCGTGCTGAACCAGCCCCGCTACCAGGGCGCGTCCATCCTGATCGCCCGCAAGAACTTCGGCTGCGGCTCGTCCCGCGAGCACGCGCCCTGGGCCATCCAGCAGTACGGCATCCGCGCCCTGATCGCGCCGAGCTTCGCCGACATCTTCTTCAACAACTGCTTCAAGAACGGCCTGCTGCCCATCGTGCTGCCCGAGGCCACCGTGGCGCAGCTGTTCGACGAAGTGGCGGCCTTCCCCGGCTACTCGCTCACCGTCGACCTCGAGCGCCAGGTAATCGTCCGGCCGCAGGGCGAGGAGATCCCCTTCGAGGTGCAGCAGTTCCGCAAGTACTGTCTCCTGAACGGCTTCGACGACATCGGCCTGACCCTGCGCCACGCCGACAAGATCCGCGCCTTTGAAGCCCAGCGCCTGGCCACCAAGCCCTGGCTGGCCCACACCCTCCACGGCTGAACGCCACACGGAAATCAAAATGAAAATCGCAGTCCTGCCGGGTGACGGCATCGGCACCGAGATCGTCGCCGAGGCGGTCAAGGTTCTCAACGTGCTCGGACTCAAGTTCGAGATGGAAACCGCCCTGGTCGGCGGCGCCGCGTACGAGGCCCATGGCCATCCGCTGCCCGAGGCCACGCTCAAGCTCGCCCAGTCGGCCGACGCCATCCTGTTCGGCGCGGTGGGCGACTGGAAGTACGACAAGCTCGAGCGCCAGTTCCGCCCCGAACAGGCCATCCTGGGCCTGCGCAAGCACCTGGGCCTGTTCGCCAACTTCCGCCCGGCCATCTGCTACGAGCAGCTCACGCACGCTTCCAGCCTGAAGCCCGAGCTGGTCGCCGGCCTGGACATCCTCATCATCCGCGAGCTGACCGGCGACATCTACTTCGGCCAGCCCCGCGGCCGCCGCGTGGCCACCGACGGCCACTTCCCCGGCGCCGAGGAAGCCTTCGACACCATGCGCTACTCGCG
>JACCDY010492557.1_pt1 | contig 13750 bp, 13 predicted proteins | sample 7446391 | NCBI WGS metagenome assembly JACCDY01 (sample SAMN15323451, study PRJNA562643) | freshwater metagenome | isolation source: river surface water | place: USA:Blue River Watershed | collected 2017-08-18 | reverse complement strand
TCAACCTCGCGCTGGACGCGGTCTGGCGCTTTGACGGCATGCCCCAGGATTTCTACACCGACTGGCTGCACGTGGCCGAGGAAGAATCGCGCCACTTCCAGATGCTGCAGGCGCAGCTGCGGACCATCGAGCACCACTACGGCGACTTCGACGCGCACGGCGGCCTGTGGGCCATGTGCGAGAAAACCGCGGGCGACATCACCGCGCGCATGGCGCTGGTGCCGCGCACGCTCGAGGCGCGCGGGCTGGACGCGACACCGCTGATCCAGGCGCGGCTGCGCAAGGTGAACACGCCCGATGCGCACGCGGTCTGCGCCTGTCTGGATGTGATCCTGCGCGACGAGATCGGCCATGTGGCCATCGGCAACCGCTGGTACCGCTGGCTGTGCGAACGCCAGGGGCTCGAGCCGGTGGCGCATTACAAGTGGCTCGCGCAAAGCCACCGCGCGCCGCGCCTGCGCCCGCCGTTCAACACCGAGGCCCGTGAGGCCGCCGGCTTCAGCGCCGAAGAACTCGCCTTCCTCGCCTCGGACGGCGTCTCGGCCTGAGGCCTAGCCCCGCGGGTGGTGCTGCGCGTGCAGGGTCTTCAGGCGCTCGCGCGCCACATGGGTGTAGATGGTGGTGGTCGAGATGTCGGCATGGCCCAGCAGCATCTGCACCGCGCGCAGGTCGGCGCCGTGGTTGAGCAGGTGCGTGGCAAAGGCGTGGCGCAGCGTGTGCGGCGACAGCGGCGTGGTGATGCCGGCCTGCAGCGCGTAGCGCTTGACCAGGTTCCAGAACATCACGCGCGACATGGCCGTGCCCGGCTTGGGGCCGGCGGCGGTGACGAACAGCGCATCGCTTTGGCGAGCGCCGAGCAGCGCCGGGCGCGCCTGCCGCAGGTAGTGCTCAAGCCAGCGCCCGGCCTCCTGGCCAAAGGGCACGAGCCGTTCCTTGCTGCCCTTGCCCAGCACGCGCAGCACCGCGTCGTTCAGCGACACGTGCAGGGCCTTGAGGCCCACGAGTTCGCTCACGCGCAGGCCGCTCGCGTACATGAGCTCGAGCATGGCGCGGTCGCGCAGGCCCAGATCGGTGGCGACATCGGGCGCGGCCAGCAGCGCATCGACCTGCGCTTCGCTGAGGGTCTTGGGCATGCGCAGCGGCTGCTTGGCCGACAGCAGTTTGAGCGTGGGGTCGGTGTGCACCAGGCCTTCGCGCAGGGCCCAGCGGAAAAAACGTTTGAACACCGTCAGGCGGCGGTTCGCCGAGGTCGCCTTGCTCTGCGCATGGCGCTCGGCGAAATAGGCCTGCAGCTGGTGTTCTTGCGTGTGCAGCAGCGCGTGGCCCTGCGTCAACAGCAGCCAGCGCGCGTACAGCGTGAGGTCACGCTTGTATGCGGCCAGCGTGTTGCCTGAGAGGCCGTCTTCGAGCCAGAGCGCGTCGGCAAAGCGGTCGATGACGTCCTGGCTCTCGGGGTGCATCAATCCAGACGCAGCTTTTGCGTGTCGACGACTTTCTTGTAGACCTCGAACTCGGCTTTCATCTGGGCGGCGAACTGCTCGGGCGTGTTGGCCACGATCAGCGAGCCCGTGTCCTCGATGCGCTTGCGCACGGCCGGCTCTTCCAACGCCTTTTTCACGCCGGCATTGACCTTGTCGACGACCTCCTTGGGCAGGCCCTTGGGACCGTAGATGCCGTAATACGCCATGCGGTTGACGGGCTCGAGGCCGACATCCTTGAAGGTCGGCACACCGGGCAGCACCGCCAGGCGCTGCGGCGCGGCCACGACGATGGCGATCAGCTTGCCCGACTGGATGAAGGGCAGCGCCGAAGGCAGGTTGTCAAAGATGATCGGCACCTGGCCGGCCACGGTGTCGTTCAAGGCCGGGCCCGCGCCGCGGTAGGGGATGTGGGTGATGAACACGCGCTCCAGGCTCTTCCACAGCTCGGTCTGCAGGTGGCCGATGCCGCCCGTGCCCGAGGAGGAATAGGAGTACTTGCCCGGGTTCTTGCGGATCTCGGCCACGAAGCCCGCGTAGTCCTTGGCCGGGAAGCTCGGGTGGACCGCGATCACGTTGGGCGTGGCCGCCACGTTGATGATGGGCGTGAAGTCGGTCAGCGGGTTGTAGGGGATCTTGGGGTTGATCGCGGGGTTGGCCGCCGTGGTCGAGACGGTGGCCATGCCCAGGCTGTAGCCATCGGGCGCGGACTTGGCCGTTTCATTGGCGCCGACCACGCCGCCGCCGCCGGCCTTGTTTTCGACCACGACCGACTGGCCCAGAGCCTTGCCCAGAGGCTCGGCAATGGTGCGGGCCACGATGTCGGTGGTGCCGCCCGGTGCAAAGGGCACCTGCAGTTTCACGGGACGGTTGGGGTAAGCCTGCGCCCAGGCCTGGGTGGCCAGGACCGATGCGGCCGCCAGGGCCAGCCATGCACGACGTGTCATCAACATCACTCCTTTTAAAAACAACGTTTGATGATAAGCACAAATCGCGCCCCCTTCCCCCCGCACTTGCCCGCACCCGCCCGCAGGCGACAAGGCCTGGGCGCCAGGGCGGCTATGCTCGCCGCGTGAACTTCGCTCAGCTGCTTTTCCCCGATTTTTCGCTCATCCTCTGTGGTTACCTGCTGTGCCGCTTCACGGCGCTCAACCGCTCGGTCTGGCAGCATGTGGACAGCCTGGTCTACTACTTTTTGTTTCCACTGCTGCTGTTCCATTCGATCGTCAAAAGCCCGATCGACCTGGGCGCGGCGTCCAGCCTGATCGCCGCCGGCCTGTCGCTGGCGGCCAGCGCGATCGCCCTGTCCTACAGCCTGCCGCACTGGCCGCTGCTGGGCCGCCTGCTGGACCGGCGCGAGCACGCGGCCAGCGCCCAGGTGGGCTTTCGCTTCAACTCCTTCATCGCCCTGGCCCTGGCCGAGCGCATCGCCGGACCGCAGGGCCTCCTGATGGTCTCGATGCTGATCGGCGTGTGTGTGCCCATCTTCAACATCGGCGCGGTCTGGCCCATGGCCCGCCATGGCAACACGCATTTCGGCCGCGAGCTGCTGCGCAACCCGCTGATCATCGCCACCGTCTCGGGCCTGATCGCCAACCTGCTGGGCTTTCGCCTGCCCTTCTGGCTCGAACCCACGGTGCAGCGCATCGGTGGCGCCTCGCTCGCGCTGGGCCTGATGGCCGCGGGCGCGGGCATGCAGCTGTCGAGCCTGCGCCAGGGCAAGGTGCTGGGCGTGAGCGTGCTCTTGTGCAAGCACCTGGCGCTGCCGCTGCTGGCCTGGATGTGGTGCCGCGTCTGGCAGCTCGACGCCACGCAGACCACCGTGCTGCTCGCGTTCTCGGCCCTGCCCACGGCCTCGACCTGTTATGTGCTGGCCTCGCGCATGGGCTACAACGGGCCCTACGTGGGCGCGCTCGTGACCCTGTCCACGCTCTCGGGCATGCTGAGCCTGCCGTTCGCGCTCGCTGTGCTGGCCTGAGGCCTGGATGCGCCACAGGGGCGCGACAGGGCAGCGGCACGGGCCCGGGGGCTTCAGCGCCCCAAGGACCAGGCCACCTGTTCGGCCACCACCGCATCGGCGTGCCCTTGCCAGCGCTGCAGCGCCTGGCGCAGCTGCTGCGCCTCGTCGGCCGTCAAAGCGGGCGACGCCAGCGCGTTGCCCGCCGCGAGTGCGAGGTTGCGCAGCCAGCGCGCATGGCCGATGCGGCGAATGGCGCTGCCCTCGGTGCGGCGCAAAAACTCGGCCTCGTCCCAGGCCAGCAGTTCGGCGATCGCCGTGCCCGCCAGGCCCGCGCGCGGCTGCCAGTCGGGCAAGGCGCTGCGCTGCGCGAACTTGTTCCAGGGGCACACGAGCTGGCAATCGTCGCAGCCGTAGACGCGGTTGCCGATCAGGGGCCGCAGGTCTTCGGGGATGGGGCCGGCGTGCTCGATCGTCAGGTAAGAGATGCAGCGCCTGGCATCGAGCCGGTAGGGCGCGACGATGGCGCGCGTCGGGCAGGCATCGAGGCAGGCGGTGCATTGGCCGCAATGCGGGCTGACGGCGGGTGTGGGCGGCAGCGCCAGGTCCACAAACAACTCGCCCAGGAAAAACATCGACCCCGCCTCGCGCGACAGCGCCAGCGTGTGCTTGCCGCGCCAGCCCAGGCCGCTGCGCGCGGCCAGCTCGACCTCGAGCACCGGCGCCGAATCGGTGAAGGCACGGTGCCCGAAGGGCCCGACCGCAACTTCGATGCGCTCGGCCAGTTTTTGCAGCCGCGTGCGCAGCACCTTGTGGTAATCGCGGCCCCGCGCATACAGCGAGACGACGGCCTCGGCCGGCTGCAGCGCCCGCGCGCCTTCACGCTCGGGCCAATCCCGGGGTGTGCCCTCGGGCAGGTAGTCCATGCGCGCCGTGACCACGCTCACGGTGCCCGCCACCAGCTCGGCGGGCCGCGCGCGCTTCATGCCGTGGCTGGCCATGTAGGCCATGCCGCCGTGAAAGCCCGCGTCCAACCAGGCCCGCAAGCCCGGCTCGGCGCTGGACAAATCGACGCCGGCCACCGCCATTTGCGACAATCCCAGCTCACGGCCCCAGCCCTGGATCTGGGACCACAGTTGTTCAGGATCGATTGCCGGATGAGTGCGCTTCACGCTGCGATTGTAGAAAGCCCCTCCCCGCCCTTGCCGCTCACGCTGCACTGGGCCGACGAGCCCGCCACCGAGGCCTGGGCCGGCGCGCTCGCGCGGGCCCTGGCGCGCTGGCCGGGCGGGCGGGACGCCGTGATCGCCTTGCGGGGCGAGCTCGGTGCGGGCAAGACCACGCTGGTGCGCCACCTGCTGCGCGCCTGCGGCGTGCAGGGCCGCATCAAGAGCCCGACCTACGCCGTGGTCGAACCGCACCAGGGCAGCCTGGACGGCGCGCCCTGGCCGATCTGGCACTTCGATTTCTACCGTTTCAACGACCCGCGCGAGTGGGAAGACGCGGGCTTTCGCGACGTCTTCGCCGGCCCCGGCCTCAAGCTCATGGAATGGCCCGACAAGGTCGCCGGCCAGCTGCCGCCGCCCGATTGGGTGATCGCGATCGAGGCGCTGGACGAATCGGCGCGCCAGGTGCGGGTGCACGCCGAGACCGCGCGCGGGCGCCAGTGGCTGGAGGCCGGCCTTGCAGGCTGAACGCCGACAGCTCTTGCGGCTCATGCGCGCGGGCGCCGCGGTGCTCACGCTGGGCGTGGGCGAACTGGCGCGCGGCGCCAACCTGGTGGCGGTGCGCGTCTGGCCCGCGCCCGACTACAGCCGCGTCACGCTCGAATCCGATGTGCCGCTCAAGGCGCGCCAGACCTTTGTGCCCTCGCCGCCGCGCCTGGCGGTGGACATCGAGGGGCTGGAACTCAACCCCGCGCTGCGCGAACTGGTGGGCAAGGTGCAGGCCGACGACCCCAACATCGCCGGCATCCGTGTCGGCCAGTTCAGCCCCAACGTGGTGCGCCTGGTGATCGACCTCAAGCGCGCCATCGCCCCGCAGGTCTTCACGCTCGCGCCCGTGGCCGCCTACCAGCACCGGCTGGTGTTCGACCTCTACCCCAGCGTGCCGGTGGACCCGCTGGAGCAGCTGATCCAGGAGCGCATCGGCGCGGCCCCGGCCCCGGCTTCTGCCGCCCCCGCCGGTGCGGGCCTGCCCGCGCCCGGCGCCCTGCCCGGCCCGCTGCACGACCCCCTGGGCGAGCTGATCGCGCGCCAGGGCCAGGCGCGCCCGCCCTCGACGCGCCGCCAGGACGTGGCCCCGCCCAGCGGGCCGGTGCTCGAAAGCCCGGACCACCCGCCACGCGAGAGCGTGGGCACCGACCGCCTGATCGTCGTCGCGCTCGACCCGGGCCACGGCGGCGAAGACCCCGGCGCCATCGGCCCCGGCGGCACGCGCGAAAAAGACGTGGTGCTGCGCATCGCGCACAAGCTGCGCGAGCGCATCAACGCCACCAGTGTGGGCGGCAACCCCATGCGCGCCTTCCTGACGCGCGACGCCGACTTTTTCGTGCCCCTGCATGTGCGGGTGCAAAAGGCGCGGCGCGTGCAGGCCGACCTGTTCGTGAGCATCCACGCCGACGCCTTTTTCACGCCGCAGGCACGCGGCGCCAGCGTGTTCGCACTCAGCCAGGGTGCGGCGTCTTCCAGCGCGGCGCGCTGGATGGCGCAAAAGGAAAACAAGGCCGACCTGATCGGCGGCCTCAACCTGGGCCACCAGGAGGCGCAGGTGCAGCACGCCCTGCTGGACATGAGCACCACGGCGCAGATCAAGGACAGCCTGCAGCTGGGCCACGCCATGCTGCGCGAGATCGGCCATGTGGGCCGCCTGCACAAGCCGCGCGTCGAGCAGGCCGGCTTTGCGGTGCTCAAGGCACCCGACATCCCGAGCGTGCTGGTCGAAACGGCCTTCATCAGCAACCCCGAGGAAGAGGAAAAACTGCGCAGCGAGGCCTACCAGGACCGGCTGGTCGATGCGCTGATGCGCGGCATCGCGCAGTACTTCTCGCGCAACCCGCCTTTGGCGCGCAGCCGCCGGGTCTGAGCGTTTGGCGCCGCGCGTGGCGCGCGAGGGGCCGGCGGCCGCGGCCCGGCGGCCCTGAAAAACCCAGTCACCTGCGCGGCAGCCAAGTCGCGCCGCCTTGCCTAGTCTGCGCAGCAGCAGGCCCGCCCCAGAGGCCTGCCCGACACAAGGAGACAAGCATGCGACTGCCTTCCCTGCTCAAGGCCATCGGCCTGGCCTGGGCGCTGGGCCTCGGCCTGGCCGCCACCGCGCAAACCTGGCCCAGCAAACCCATCCGCTGGATCATCCCCTACCCGCCCGGCGGCATCACCGACAGCGCCACGCGCATGGTGGTGCAAAAAATCACCGAGCAAACCGGCTGGACCATCGTGGTCGACAACAAGCCCGGCGCCAACTCCATCCTGGGCGCCGACCTCGCGGCCAAATCGGCGCCCGACGGCCACACCTTTGTCACCGTGATCGGTGCGCATGCGGCCAACGCCACGCTTTACGCGGGCCGCCTGCCCTACGACGTGGTCAAGAGCTTCGCCCCCGTCTCGCTGGTGGGCGTGGCGCCGCTGGTGATGACGGTGAACAACCAGCTGCCGGTGCGCAACGCCAAGGAACTGATCGACTACGCGCGCGCCAATCCGGGCAAGGTGGCGTTTGGTTCCTCGGGCGTGGGCGCGGCCGCGCACCTGACGCAGGAACTCTTCAAGCAGGTCGCGGGCGTCGACCTGGTGCATGTGCCCTACAAAGGCACGGCGCCGGCCCTGGCCGATCTGGTGGGCGGCAACATCCAGATCCTGACCGACACCGCCAGCGCCCTCATGCCGCATGTGCGCAGCGGCAAGATCAAAGGCCTGGCGGTGTTCGCGCAGCAGCGCGTACCCGGCGCGGCCGAGGTGCCGACCATGGCCGAGGCCGGTGGCCCGGCCATCGACGGCTCGACCTGGGTCATGTTCCTCGCGCCGGCGGGCGTGCCCAAGGACATCGTGCGGCGCCTGTCGGCCGAGACCGCCAAGGCGGTGGCCTCGCCCGACATCAAGACCCGCTTCGAAGCCCTGGGCATCATCACCGGCGACCCCTCGCCCGAGCACGCCGAGCGCTTCCTGAACGAGGAAATCGGCAAGTGGGCCAAGGTGATCCAGGCCGCCGGCGTCAAGGCCGAATAAGCCCCCTCGATCGGGTCCGGCGCGCGCTCAGGAGGGCTGGCGCGCGTCGGCCGGAACGCTGCGGCGGGCGCGCCAGGCACCGCCCAGCGCGATCAGCCCCGGCCCCAGGATCAAGGCCCAGATGATCTTGGACAGGTGCGTCTGCACCCAGGGCAAATTGCCGAAGAAATAGCCGGCCAGCAGCAAGCCGACCACCCACAGCAGGGCGCCCGCCACGTTGTAGAGCGTGAATTTGCTGCGCGTCATCTCGGCCACGCCCGCGACAAAGGGCACAAAAGTCCGCACAAAAGGCATGAAGCGGGCCAGCACGATGGTGATGCCCCCATGGCGCTCGTAAAAGGCGTGCGCCTGCTCGAAGGCCTGGCGGTTGAACCAGCGCGACTGCTCCCAGCGAAACACCTTGGGTCCGAAGTAGCGGCCGATGCTGTAGTTGAGCTGGTCGCCCAGGATGGCCGCGGCCAGCAGCAGGGCCATGGCCAGCGGCAGGTTCAGGAGCCCCGCCCCGCACAGCGCGCCCACGATGAAGAGCAGCGAATCGCCAGGCAAAAAGGGCATGAGCACCAGCCCGGTCTCGACGAACACGATCGCAAACAGCAGCGCATAGACCCAGGCGCCATGCTGGCCCACAAAGGCCTGCAAATGGCGGTCCACATGGAGGATGAAATCGATGAGCTGCAAAAGGATGTCCATCGCCCGATTATCGCGGCGGCCCAGGCCCACCGCCCCGCTGGGCCGCGGGGCGCTGTGGCACACTGCGCTCTGCTCTGGACACCCCCGGCGCCTGCGCCATGCGGGCCTGGCCGATCTTGAAAGTTGGAACCCGATGACACGCTTTTTGCTGACCCACAGCCTGCTCTGCGCCGCCCTGCTGGCCGGCCCGGCCTGGGCCCAATCGCCCGACCTGCCGGCGGGTGCGTTCGCCACCGTCAACGGCGTTGCGCTCAGCCAGGCGGCTTTCGACAAAGTGCTGCAGCTCAACCTCGAGCGCGGCCAAAAGGACACGCCCCAGCTGCGCCAGGCCCTGCGCACCGAGCTGATCGCGCGCGAACTGATGGTGCAGGAAGCCCAGCGCCGCAGCCTGGGCCAAAGCCCGGCCGCCCAAGAGGCCTGGGCGACCCTGCAGCAAAACTTCCTGATCGACCTGCTGGTCAATGACCACCTCGTGCAAAACCCGCTGAGCGAGGCCGATCTGCGGGCCGAATACGCGCGCCAGACCGGCCTGCTGCAAGACGCCCAGCAATACCAGCTGCGCCACATCGTGCTGGCCAGTGAAAGCGAGGCCAAGGCGGTGCTGTCCAGCCTCAAGAAGGGGCAAGACTTCGCGCGCCTGGCCCGCGAAAAATCCATCGATGCCAGCCGCGAGCGGGGGGGCAACCTGGGCTGGCTCACCTCCACCGACCTGGTGCCGCCGGTGGCACGCGCGGTGGCGGGCGCCAAGAAAAACGGGCTGCTGTCCGCCCCCGTCGAGGTCGATGGGCGCTGGCACCTGGTGCAGATCGACGAACGGCGCCCTTTCCAGGTGCCCCGATTCGAAGACGCCCTGCCGCAGCTGCGCCAGGCCCTGCTGCAGCAGCGCCGCATGCAGCTGCTCGACCAGCTGGCCAAGGCCGCCCGCATCCAGCCCTGAGCCCAACGAAAGCCACGCCATGTCCCAAGACCCCGCCCAGGCCACCCCCGGCGAAAGCACCCGCGTCTCGGCCAGCGATGCGCCCAGCGCGCCCGCCGACGGCACCACGGTGCAGGGGCGCAGCGTGTTCCTGGTCGAAACCACGGCCAGCGGCATCGCGGTGCAAACCAGCTTCCTGACCGAAGACGGCCAGATGCTGCAGATGCCGGCGATCTTTCCCAACCTCGATTACGCGCTCGCGCAAATCGACGAGTTGCGCCGCCTGGTCAGCCTGCACTTCGCGCAGGCCGCCCAGGTCGGCGCGCAGGTCATCGCGGCGCAGGCGGCACAGACCGCGCCCAACCCACCCGACACCCGATCCTGAACGCCCTTGCCGTGCGCCGCCCCATCCGCGAACTCCCCGATGAACTGATCAGCCAGATCGCCGCCGGCGAGGTGGTCGAACGGCCCGCGTCCGTTGTGCGCGAGCTGGTGGACAACGCGTTGGACGCCGGCGCACAAAACATCACGCTGCGCCTCCTGAGCGGCGGCACCCGCTTGATATCGCTCGAAGACGACGGCGGCGGCATCGCCCCCGATGAGCTGGCCACCGCGCTCAAGCGCCACGCCACCAGCAAGATCGGCAACCTCGATGAGCTCGAGTCGGTCATGACCATGGGCTTTCGCGGCGAGGCGCTGGCCGCCATCAACTCGGTCTCCGAACTCACCCTGCTCTCGCGCATGGAGGGCCAGGCCAGCGCCTTCGCGCTCGACGGCCGCACGGGCGAGCTGCGCCCCGCGCCCCGCGCCGTGGGCACCACGGTCGAGGTCAAGGAACTGTTTTTCTCGACACCCGCGCGCCGCAAATTCCTCAAAAGCGAGGCCACCGAGCTGGCGCATTGCATCGAGGCCGTGCGACGCCATGCGCTGGCCCGCCCCGATGTGAGCTTCGCCATCTGGCACGAAGGCAAGCTGGTCGAGCAGTGGCGCGTGCACCCCGGCGCGGCCGGCCTGGCGCAGCGCCTGGCCGATGTGCTGGGCAACGATTTCGTCGCGCAATCGGTCGCGGTGGACTGGCAGATCGGCCCGCTGCACGTGATCGGCCGCGCCGGCACGCCCGACGCCGCGCGCTCGCGGCCGGACCACCAGTTCGCCTATGTCAACGGCCGCTTCGTGCGCGACAAGGTGGTGATGCACGGTGCGCGCAGCGCCTACGAAGACGTGCTGCACGGCCACAAGCAGCCCGCTTATGCCCTCTTCATCCAGATCGACCCGACCCTGGTCGATGTGAACGTGCACCCGACCAAGATCGAGGTGCGCTTTCGCGACAGCCGCGCGGTGCACCAGGCGGTGCGCCACGCGATCGAGCAGGCGCTGGCCGCGCCGCGTTCGGCCGCGTTGGGCGAAGCCCCGGCCGATACCCTGACGCTGCAGACCAGCCCCGCCGCGCCTGCCTTGCCCGAATCGGCCCATTGGCGCCAGGGCAGCATGGCGCTGGAGTCGCGCGCCGAAGCGGCCCGTTTCGAGCGCCCGCGCGTCGACACCGAACGCGCCATGGCCGATCTGAAGGCGCTGTGGACGCCCCAAGCCACGCCCGCACCGGCGGTACAAGAGCGGACGGTCGAATGGCCAGCACCTGCAGCGGCCTCGGCCGCGCCTGAAACCGCGCCACAAGCCGACACCCACTGGCCGCTGGGTCGCGCCATCGCGCAGCTGCACGGCGTCTACATCCTGGCCGAGAACGCGCAGGGCCTGGTGGTGGTCGACATGCACGCGGCGCACGAGCGCATCGTTTATGAAAAGCTCAAGCAGCAGCTGGGGCACGCGGCGGGCCGCATCGCCAGCCAGCCCCTCTTGATCCCGGCCACCTTTGCGGCCACACCCGCCGAGGTGGCGGTGGCCGAAGGCGCCACCGACGCGCTCGCGCAGCTGGGCCTCGAAATCTCGCCGCTGTCGGCCAAGACGCTGGCGGTGCGCGCCGTGCCCACCAGCCTGGCGCAGGGCGATGCGGTCGAACTCGCGCGCAGCGTGCTGGCCGAGCTCGCACAGCACGAGGCCAGCACCGTGGTGCAGCGCGCGCAAAACGAGATCCTCGCCACCATGGCCTGCCACGGCGCGGTGCGCGCCAACCGCCAACTCACGCTGACCGAGATGAACGCGCTCTTGCGCCAGATGGAAGCGACCGAGCGCTCGGACCAGTGCAACCACGGCCGCCCCACCTGGCGCCAACTGGGCATGCGCGATCTGGACGCGCTGTTCCTGCGGGGCCGTTGATGCGTGCCCCCGCCCTGCCCGCGCGCATGTCGCCGAAGCTGGTCGTGCTGCTGCTCGCACTGCTCTTGGGCCTGCAAGCGGTCACGACCGACCTGTACCTGCCCGCGCTGCCCGCGATCCGCGATGTGTTTGGCGCCAGCATGGGGGAGGTCCAGCTCACGCTGACCGCGCTGCTCTTGGCCTTCGGCCTCTCGCAACTCGTTTGGGGCCCGCTGTCCGACCGCTTCGGTCGCCGCCCGATCCTGGTCGGCGGCATGACGGCCTATGTGGCCGCTTCGCTGGCCTGCACCTTCGCCCCCGCCATGGGCTGGCTGATCGCGGCGCGTGCCGTGCAGGGCGTGGCCATGGGCGCGGCGGTGATGGCCGCGCGCGCCATCGTGCGCGACCTCTACCCGCCCTCCGAGGGCGCCACCGTGATGTCCAAGGCGCTCACGGGCCTGGGCATCATCGCCTGCACCTGCGCGCCCCTGGGCGGCGTGCTGACCGACAGCGTGGGCTGGCGTGCCACCCTGCTGGCCGTGAGCGGCTTCGGCCTCGTGACGCTGGCCATGCTGGTCTGGCGCTTTGAAGAGACGCTGGCCCGGCCCAATCCCCAGGCGCTCGCGCTGGCCAGCCTGTGGAGTGCCAACCGCGAGATCCTGCGCCACCCGGCCTTTCGCACCTGGTGCGCGATCTCGGCGGGCTCTTACCTGGGCCTGTTCACCTTTTTGGCCAGCTCGTCCTTCGTCTTCACCCGCAGCCTGGGCTACAGCAAGACGGCCTATGGCCTGTTCATGCTGACCATGTCGCTGTCCTACATCGTCGGCACGTTCTGGTGCCGCTGGATGCTCCGGCGCACCAGCGTCCACCGCACGGTGGGCGTGGCGGCGGGGCTCCCGCTGAGCGCGGGCGTGCTGATCACGGTGCTGGCCCATGCGGGCCAGGGCCAGGACTGGTATGGCGCCTGGGCCGTGATGGGGCCCATCTACCTCTTCATGTTCGGCCACGGCGTGCACCAGCCCTGCGGCCAAAGCGGTGCGGTCGCGCCCTTTCCGCAGCGCGCGGGCACGGCCTCGGCGCTCAACGGTTTCCTCATGATGCTGGGCGCGTTTGCCATGGGCGGCTGGCTGGGCGCGCACATGGACGAGCCGGTGTTCGCGCTCGCGCACGGTCTGCTGCTGTGGTGTGTGTTCATCGCCGCCGTGGCCTGGACCGCGGTGCAGCGCCATGGCCGCCCGGCCGAAGTGCCGGCCGCGGCATGAGCACCGGGCGCGTCGATGCGGTCGCGCTCGTCGGTCCGACCGCGAGCGGCAAGACCGCGGCCGCGCTGGCGCTGGCCCAGGCGCTGCAAGCGCAAGGCGGCGCCGAAATCATCAGCATGGACTCGGCCCTGGTCTACCGCGGCATGGACATCGGCACCGCCAAACCCAGCCGCGACGAGCTGGCCGCCGTGCCCCACCACCTGATCGACATCCTCGACCCCCTGCAGGCCTACAGCGCGGCCGAGTTCGCGCGCGACGCGGCAGGGCTCATCCAGGACATCCGCGCGCGCGGCAAAACCCCGCTGATCGTGGGGGGCACCCTGCTCTACCTCAAGGCGCTCACCGAGGGCCTGAACGAGATGCCGGCCACCGACCCGCAGGTGCGCGCCAACATCCAGCAACGCGCCGCCGAACAGGGGTGGCCTGCGCTGCATGCCGAGCTGGCCCGTGTGGATCCGGTCACCGCAGCGCGACTGGCCCCACTGGACGGCCAGCGCATTGGCCGAGCGCTCGAGGTCTGGACCCTGAGCGGCCAGCCGCTGTCCGTTTTTCACCAACAGGCGGTCCAGGGGGACCCGACACGGCACATCCCGGTCATCAGCCTGGAGCCACAAGACCGCGCCTGGCTGCACCAGCGCATCGCCCAGCGCTTGCAGGCCATGATGGCCAGCGGCTTCATGGACGAGGTGCGCGCGCTGCGCGCCCGCGGCGACCTGCACCCCGAGCTGCCCTCGATGCGCTGCGTCGGCTACCGCCAGGCCTGGCAGGGGCTCGATGCGGGCTGGTCCGAGGCCGAGATCCGCGAGCGCAGCATCTTCGCCACGCGCCAGCTGGCCAAGCGCCAGCTCACCTGGCTGCGCGGCCTGGAGCAGCGCACGGTGGTGGCGGCCGATGCGCCGGATGCGCTGGCACAAACCCTGCGCAGCGGCTGGCGCGCCGCTCAGTCTGGCTGACGCCGGCTGGCCTTGAGACGGGAC
>JACCDY010063761.1_pt1 | contig 13753 bp, 7 predicted proteins | sample 7446391 | NCBI WGS metagenome assembly JACCDY01 (sample SAMN15323451, study PRJNA562643) | freshwater metagenome | isolation source: river surface water | place: USA:Blue River Watershed | collected 2017-08-18 | reverse complement strand
ACGGCTGACGATCAGCCGGCTGGCGGGCAGGGTCTGGAAATACTCACGCTGGGCTTCCTGGTCGGCGGCGAACCGGAACGCCCCCCGCGGGGTCGTCAGGAAGCCGAGGTCGATCGTCTGGAGCAGCAGCTGCGTCGGCGCGCCGACGTCGATCCTGGCGAGCTCACCGGCCGCCGCACCCTGGCGGAAGCGCAGCACGAGGCCGGGCCGGATCCACTCCGCGGGCAGGTCGACGCTCCATGCATCCCGGGCGTAACGCAGGCCATTGTTGTCCAGTTCGCCCTCGCGGAACCAACGTCCGCCGGCCGCCTTGAAGACGACGACCTGACCACGGGAGACGCGCACCTGGCGGTCGCCGTAATGGATCGTCGAGCCATATGATGCTCCGGCGTCGACCCGGACGACCTTGCCCTCAAGCCCCTCGGCGGCAGGCAGGCGGATCTCCTTCACCCACCGGCCGTCGGCCGTGACGACCTCCGCCAAGGCATGCCGGCCCAGCAGGTCGCGGAGCGTACGGCCATCGGCCTCGCTCAGTTTCGCGATCTCCGCCGCCCGACTGATCCGCCCGACTGAAGCATCAGCCGGTGCGAACGTGAAACCGGCCTCCGGAACGCCTTCGACGAAATAGGCCGTCTTCGGGAGTTGCTCCGGAGGCTGCAGCTGGAAAGTACCCAGCGCCTTGCCGGCGCCATCCACGGCCGTGACGGACAGAGGCGCGGAATCCGCCCGCAGCGGGCGGACCATCAGGAGAGCCTGACGCAGGCCGATGAGGCGCGGTTGACGATCCCCTTCCCGTGGGCGCGCCGGGATGACTTGGCTCTGGGCGAAGAGGACCTGCGCGGCGAAGTCCCCCTTGAGATCATTCTTCGGGGGCGTCTCGTTGAAGACCGCCCCGGCGTCCCCGCCGGGCGTCGCGGCCATGAGCGGAGACAAAAGGCCCGCAAAGAGCAGGCCGGCCATCAAGATGCGACGAAGGGGCATGGTCGGGGTACCCTGGACAGGAAATACGTCGGCATCCCCATCGGCAAGGCCGGATGACCCTGCACGACGCGCCCTTCGCGATCAGCCTGTCCCCGCCGGACCCTATCGTAGAATCATTTCAAGGGAACATCCTGACGCCCGGTCACTCATATAAAGCACACGGCAACGCTCCCCAAGCGATGCCATTGACCCGCCCTACCCCTGAACCCTGTCTGATGAATTCCCTGACCCGCACCTCGTTATCCATCGCCTTGGCGCTGGCAGCCTTGAACGGCACCGCTCAAGAAGCCCCCAAACAGCCGAGCCCCAAGAATCCTTCCAAATGGGAAGCCATGGATTACGGACGCTTCCTGTCGGCATCGATCGACAACACCCAGGGGAAGAACCCCTTCGAACAAAAAGGCTGTGCGGCCAACAAGGCCGTCCTCGTCAACCTCGGTGACCGCCAAGGCGGTTTCGCCTTCGATACCGACACCCTCCGCGCCGCCGGGGCCTGGACGGGCGGCTGGATGCAGACGAAGGGCGTGGCCTTCGACGGGAGCCACGGACCCAACCCCGGACCGGCGGTGGGCGCGAAAGTCTATTTCGAGACCAATCCCGGTCCCGGCTGGAGTCATCATGATTCGTTCAAGGAGACCCGCGCGCTGCCCAAGGGCCCGAAAGGCGTGATGTCGAACATCCCGCTGGGTCCGCTTCCGCGCGAGCACGCCAAATACCAAGGCCTGTACCTCCATGGCGACCGCGTCGTCTTCGCCTACTCCGTCGGCGGGGCTGACATCCTTGAATCCGCCGAGATGGAGAACGTCGGCGGCACCGTGGTGCTCAGCCGGGCCTTCACGGTGGTGAAAGGCGAACTGGACGCTTCCGTCCGCCTCGTCGACCTGCCCTACGGCGGACAAGTCGACGTGGTCGACACCGCGCGCGCGAACGTGCGGATGCAAATCCCCCTCCCCGCCGAAAAGCCCAAAAAGAAGACGGATCCGAAAGCCAAGACGAAGGTCGCCGCGGAAGAACCGGTCGTCGTCAAACCGGCCGACGAGCTCACCGCCGTGACCGTCAACGGACTGCCGGGCGGCTCGAGCCTGAGAGACCAAGGAGGCTTCCTCGTCCTCCGGCTGAACAAGGTCGCGGCGGGCACTTCGTTCAAGGTCTCCTTCGCCCACGGCGCGCTCGATAGCGGCGAAGCCCTGCGCCGGGCGAGCTCCGGCGTCACCGCGGCGACCGACCTGCGCGCGTTCACCCAAGGCGGCCCCGCCCACTGGAAGCAGGAGGTGGTGACCCAAGGCGTGCTCGGCGAGGTCGAACAGGCCAAGCAGGCGGAAGCCCTCCGGGCGCGCATCGCCTCCGAGCCCGACGCGAACCAGAAGAAATCCCTGCAGGAGAAACTCGGCGAACTGCTCGCCTCCCCCTACCTCGTCGACAACGTCACCCTCCCGTCGGACAATCCTTTCAATTCCTGGCTACGCGTCGGCGGCATCGACTTCTTCCGGGATGGCCGGATCGCCTTCGCCACGTGGAGCGGCGACGTCTGGGTCGGCAGCTTCGCCGACGACCGACTCAGCCGGATCACCTGGCGCCGCTACGCCACGGGCATCTTCCACGGCCTCGGCCTGAAGATCGTCAACGAGCAGATCTACGTCCTCGGTCGCGACCAGATCACCCTGCTGCACGACCTCAACAAGGACGGCGAAGCGGACTTCTACCAGAACTTCAACAACGACGTCCAGGTGACCTCCAACTTCCACGAGTTCGCCTTCGACCTGCAGACGGACCCCCAAGGCAACTTCTACTTCCTCAAGGGCGGACCGGTGAACCCCGGAGGCCGGGGCTGGGGCCCCCTCAGCGACCACCACGGCTGCATCTTCAAGATCTCGCCGGACGGCCAGAAATTCGAGGTCTACGCCACCGGCGTCCGGGCGCCCAACGGCATGGGCGTCGGACCCAACGGCGAGATCTCCAACGGGGACAACCAGGGCACGTGGGTGCCCGTGGACTACATCCATTTCTCCAAGCCAGGCGAATTCATCGAAGTCCCCGACCTCGCCCACCGCGCCCCTGCCCCGACGAAATACAGCCCGCACCTCTGCTGGATCCCGTTCGACGTCGACAACTCCAACGGCGGCCAGATCTGGGTGCCCGCCAACCAAGGCAAGTGGGGCCCCTTCGAGGGCCGCATGCTGTACCTCTCCTACGGCCAGTCGTCGCTCTTCGCGGTCCTGCAGGAACGCGTCGGCGAGATCCCCCAGGGCGGCGTGGTGAAGTTCCCGTTGAAGTTCGCCACCGGACTGATGCGCGCCCGCTTCAGCCCCGCCGACGGCCAGCTCTACGTCGCCGGCCTGAAAGGTTGGCAGACCAACGGCGTCAAGGACGGCGCCATCCAGCGCGTCCGCTACGTCGGCAAGTCCGTCACGATGCCCGAGGCGCTCCACGTGACCCAGCAAGGCCTCCGGATCCGCTTCACCGGCGCGCTCGACCGGCAGACCGCGTCCGATCCCCAGAACTGGTCCATCGAGCAGCATAACTACCTCTGGTCCGGCGCCTATGGCTCCGACACCTACAAGGTCAGCAAACCAGAAGAGAAAGGTTCCGACCAGGTCCCGATCAGGTCCGTCAAGCTCGCCGAGGACGGCCGGTCGGTCTTCCTCGAAGTCCCCGGCCTCATCCCCGTCATGCAGATGCGCGTGAAGATGAACGTGAAGGCCGTCGACGGTTCGCGCGTGCCGGGCGAGATCGCCCACACCATCAACGTGGTGCCGGAGAAGGAAGGCGAAGACTACCGTTCTTTCGCCAAGTAAGCCCGCGGGCGCGATCCTCGCGACGAAAGGCCCGGCCCGCGCCGGGCCTTCTTGCTGGGGGCTTGCCTGACGGCGGGAATGCGTCCCAATAGGTCGGCCCCGTCATGCTTTTCCGACGCCTTCTCTGCCTGCTGGCCGCGACCTTCGCGACGACCCTCTGCGCCGCGGAACCGGCCGGACTCAAGGTCACCTTCACGGCGGCCGGCCGGACCGACGTCCGCGCCGATCGCCTCCTCGCGCTCTACGTGCCCGCGGGACAGGCGCCCACGCCCTTCCTGCCGGCCGGCCCCTTCACCGCGAAATGGGAAGGCGACCTGCAGTCGCCGATACGCGGGACCTTCAAGCTCTCCGTCGAGACTTCCGGGAATTTCAGGCTCAGCATCAACGGACAACCCTTGCCCGACGGGGCCGGCCTCAAGTCAGTCCAATTGGACAAAGGCGCGAATCGCCTCACCGCCGAACTCACCAGCGCCGACGCCGGCGACACCTTCGTCCGCCTGAACTGGGCCTCGAAAGACTTCCCGCTCGAACCTGTCCCGACGACGCTCCTCACGCACGCCGCCGACCAGGAACTCACCCGCGCCGCCCAGCTCCGCGAGGGACGCCGGCTTTTCGCCCAGCTGAACTGCGCCGCCTGCCATGCCGACGCCGGGCTGATCCCCGCGAAAGGCGCGGGCATGCCGGAACTCGGTCAGAATGCTCCGGTGTTCGCCGACCTCGGCGCGAAGTTCAAACCCGCCTTCCTCGCCGACTGGATCCATGACCCGCATTCCGTGCGGCCGCATTCGCTCATGCCCAAGGTCTTCACCGGAACCGCCGCCGTCCAGCAGGCCGCCGACCTCGCCGCCATGCTCACGCAAGGCGCGACGCCCAAGGCCGGCCAGGTCGACCTGAAGCTCGCCCCCCAAGGCGGCGGGCTCTTCGCCAACCTCGGCTGCATCGCCTGCCACCAGCGCCCCGACGCCGAAGGCAAGGACGCGCAGGACCGCGTCCCGCTCGGCCACGTGAACGACAAGTGGCATCCGGCCGCGCTCGTCGAATACCTGCAGGACCCCGCCAAGCACTACCCGGCCACGCGCATGCCGCATTTCCGTCTCTCGGAGGAAGAAGCGACGCAGCTCGCGGCCTACCTCCTCGCGAACAGCCGCATGATCAAGCGGCAGGCGCTCGCCGGAGACCCCGCGCGCGGAGCCGCCCTCCTCGTCAGCGGAGGCTGCCTGCACTGCCATGCTGGCATGCCCGCCGCGAACCAGCCGCCGCTGGCGAAGCTACTGAAGTCCGGCGACAAGGGCTGCCTCGCCCCCGACGAAAAAGCCCGGGCCGGCGCGCCCGACTTCGCCCTGCCGCCCGCGCAGCGCGCCGCGCTGCAGGCCTTCCTCGCGACCGACCTCGCCTCGTTGAAGCAGGACACTCCCGCCGAATTCGCCGAACGCAGGATCCGCGACCTCAACTGCGTCGCCTGCCACGCCCGCGACGGCGACGTCAGCACCTGGACCAAGGTCGACGGCGAAGCGAAGAAGCTGCGCGACGCCCTGCCCGCCAAGGAACCGACCGAAGGGGAGCCCGTCCATGACGCCCCGCTGCCGCCCCTCACCTGGCTGGGCGAAAAACTTCGTCACGAGTGGATGAGCCGGTTCATCGCGGGCCAGGTCGAAGCCAAGCCGCGCCCCTGGCTGATCGCCCGCATGCCCGGCTTCGCGCACGACGCCGACCTGCTCGCCTTGGGACTCAACCATCAGCACGGCCTCCCCAAGAAGGAGACCGACGAACCCGCCGGCGACCCCGGACGGATCGCCGAAGGCCAGAAGCTCCTGGGAGCCGACGGCGGCTTCAACTGCATCAGCTGTCACGCCGTGGGCGAACAGGCGGCCACCGCGGTCTTCGAAGCGCCGGGCATCAACTTCGCCGAGTCCGCCGCCCGCCTGCGCAAAGGCTACTTCCACCGCTGGGTGCTCGCCCCGACCCGGATCGACCCGGACACCAAGATGCCCAAGTATGCCGACCCCGAAGGCATGACCCAGCTGAGCGAACCTTACGACGGCCGGGGCCCGGACCAGTTCGAGGCCATCCGGCAATACCTCAAGTCCCTGAAGTAGGCTTTGATCGGGGCATTGGCAGGGGTCGGAGCAGGGACAGGCAGCAGAGCCTTGGCCCAAATAACTGATAATTAAGTTATTAGGAACGATTCCACCCCTCTCCCTACCCCAACCCCTACGCCTATCCCTGAGAACAGTCCGCACCCGCCCGGCTTCGGGCGGGCCGTTGGTAGGGAACATTCTCGACTCGAGCGGCATCTGGATATGCTCCGACTTCACCCCAAGCCTTACCCATGCCTACCCTCAACCGTCGCAACTTCCTGAAGAACTCAGCCATGGCCGCCGCCGTGGCCGGCCTGAGCGCCCAGTCCTTCGCCCAGTCGACCGGCGCCAACGGCGACCTCCGCGTCGCCGTCGTCGGCTTCCGCAGCCGCGGAATGGAACACATCAAGGAGCTCAAGAAGCTCAAGGGCGTCCGCATCGTCGCGCTGTGCGACGTCGACTCCAAGATCCTCGCCAAGGGCCTCAAGGAAGTCCCCGAAGCCAAGGGTTACGCCGACATCCGCAAGATGCTCGAAGACAAGGATATCGACGCCGTCTCCATCGCCACGCCCAACCACCAGCACTCCATCCAAGGCATCTGGACCCTGCAGGCCGGCAAGCACCTCTACGTCGAGAAGCCCGTCTCGCATAACATCTTCGAAGGCCAGCAGCTCGTCGCCGCCACCAACCACTTCTCCAAGCTCGTCGTCCAGGCCGGCACCCAGAGCCGCTCCGGCGTCGGCATCCGCGCCGCCGTCAAGGACGTGCACGCCGGCAAGTACGGCAAGGTGAAGGTCGCCCGCGCCATCTGCTACAAGCGCCGCAAGTCCATCGGCCCGGCCAAGAAGAACGCCATCCCCTCCGAGATCGACTATGACCTCTGGCACGGCCCGGCCGAGCTCCAGGAATCGATCCGCGGCAACCAGACCGACAAGGTGCAGCAGTCGTCCAGCTTCGGCGCGGTGCACTACGACTGGCACTGGTTCTGGAACTACGGCGGCGGCGACCTCTGCAACCAGGCCATCCACGAGATCGACATCGCCCGCTGGTTCCTCGGCACCCACGAAGTCTCCCCCGAGGTCGTCTCCGTCGGCGGCCGCTTCGGTTACGTCGACTGCGGCGAGACCCCGAACACCTTCATCTCCATCCATAACTACGCCGAGGCCCCGCTCATCTCCGAAGTCTACGGCCTGACCGCCGACGGCAAGATCAACGGTCCGTCCAACACCTACGGCCAGTTCGCCGAGCTCAACAAGGGCAAGGGCGCCAAGTCGCCCGAGATCGGCATCATCGTCGAGTGCGAGAACGCGACCATCGTCGTGCCGGACTACAATTCCGCCCAGGTCTACGACAAGGAAGGCAAGTTCGTGAAGTCCTACGGCAAGACCGTCGAGACCGTCGACCTCAGCGGCGGCGCCTCCGGCCACCACGCCAACTGGGTCGAGTGCGTCCGCAAGGGCTCCGCGGAGTCCATCCACGCCCCCCTGCGCGAATGCCACGTCTCCACCGCGCTCGTCCACTCCGCCAACATCTCCTTCCGCCTCGGCGCGAAGAAGACCGCCGGCGAGATCAAGGACGCCCTCAAGGCGAGCTCCGGCCTGGCCGAAGCCTTCGGCCGGATGGCCGAGCACCTCGGCCGCAACGGCGTGAACCTCGACGAGACCAAGGCCGTCCTCGGCGTCCCGCTCACGCAGGACACCAAGACCGAGCTCTTCACCGGCGCCAACGCCGAAGCCGCCAACCGCGACCTCGTGGCCAAGCGCACGGGCCGCAAGGGCTTCGAGATCCCCACCACGTTCTGAACCCTTCCGGAAAAAGCGGAGCGGCCCACGCCGCTCCGCTTTTTTCATCTCCCAACCAAAGCACCCTCACCATGAGAAACATCCCGCAGACCCTCGGCCTCACCACGGCCGCCCTCCTGCTCGCCGCCTGCGCCAACGTCAGCCAACCCCAGGGCGGCAAAGCCCCGGGCGAGAAGCCGGCCTCGCAGAAGGTCGAGATCTTCAACCGTCGCGACCTGACCGGCCTCAAGCCGCTCGGCGGCACGGCCCCCTTCGTCGTCAGCCCGGCCGGCACCCTCGTCGGCACCGCGGTCGCCAACACGCCGAACACCTTCCTCGCGACGGAAGGCACCTACGCGAACTTCGTCCTGGAGTATGACTACAAGCACGACGCCGCGCTGAACTCGGGCGTCCAGTTCCGCAGCCGCGCCCAGGTCAAGGAAGCCGTCCCGGCCGCCGCCGGCAAGCCCGCCCAGCAGGCCTCGACGCGCGTCGTCGGCTACCAGTGCGAGATCGACGCCAGCCCCCGGATGTGGTCCGCGGGCCTCTACGAAGAAGGCATGCGCAAGTGGATCTTCCCCGGACTCGGCGGCGGCGACGCCGCGGCGTTCACGAAGCAGGGCCAGGAGATCACCAAGGTCGGCGCCTGGAACCACGTCAAGGTGGAGGCCAACGGCCATCGCATCCGCACCTGGCTGAACGGCGTGCCGCGCGCCGACGTGCGCGACGACGGCTTCACCGAAGGCTTCATCGCCTTCCAGGTCCACGGCATCGGCAAGGACGTCGCCCATGCCGGCACCAAGGTCGAATGGCGCAACATCACCCTCACCAAGATCCCCGACAACACGTTGAGCCCTTCCGAGAAGGCCGACGGCTGGAAGCTGCTCTTCGACGGCCGCACCAGCAAGGGCTGGCGCTCCGCCAAGGGCCCGGCCTTCCCCCAGGCCGGCTGGTCCGTCGAGGCGGGCACCCTGCGCACCGCCAAGGGCGACGGCAAGGAATCCGCCAACGCCGGCGACATCATCACGGTCGCCCGCTTCAAGGAGTTCGAGGTCTCGGTCGACTTCCGCCTGACCCCGGGCGCCAACAGCGGCCTGAAGTACTTCGTCCAGCCCAACCTCAACCAAGGCGCCGGCTCGGCCTTCGGCCTTGAGTTCCAGATGCTCGACGACGCCCTCCACCCCGACGCCAAGCTCGGGCGCGACGGCAACCGCACGGTGTCCTCGCTCTACGACCTCAAGACGGCCTCCAAGGACAAGCGCCCCAACCCGATCGGCGAATGGAACAACGCCTACGTCATCGCCAAGGGCACCAAGGTCGAACACTGGCTGAACGGACGCCTCGTGGTCTCCTACGACCGCGGCACCGCCGAGTTCCGCGAGCTCGTCGCGAAGTCCAAGTACGCCGACCCGAAGTACGGCAAGAACTTCGGCGAATGGGCCGACGGCCACATCCTCCTGCAGGAGCACGGCGACGAAGTCTGGTTCAAGAACATCAAGCTCCGCGACCTCGCCGCCAAGCCGGCCGCGAAGACCCCTGCCAAGCCCGCCGCCAAACCGGCGAGCGAGCCGGCCAAGCAGGAAGCCAAGCCCGCCGCCGCGAAGAAGTAAGCCTCCGAGCAGGCTTACGACCGGGCCGGACGACGCGAGTCGTCCGGCCTCTTTTTTGTCCGACCGGACCGACGCCTACTTCTTGCCGAGCTCCTCACCGCGCCGACGGGCGGCGATGAGCGCGGAGGCGACGATCTCGCGGAACTTGCCGGCTTCCAAGGCGTCGAGGCCGGCCTTGGTCGTGCCGCCGGGCGAAGTGACCTGGATGCGCAGGTTCACCGGGGTCTCGCCGGTGGCGGCGAGCAACGCGAGCGAACCGCCGAAAGTCTGCCGGACGAGCAGGCTGGCCTGCTCCGGCGTGAAACCGAGGGCGACGGCGGCCTCCTCATAGGCGGCGACGTATTCGAAGAAGAAGCCCGGACCGCTGCCCGAGACGGCCGTGACGGCATTGAACATGTCTTCCGGCAGCTCGATGATCTGACCCAGTCCGGAGAGGATCGAAGCGATCAGGGCGGCGTCGGCGGGCGAGAGCGGCTTGGCCGAGCACTGCGCGGTGATGCCCTGCCCGACGGCGCCGGGGGTGTTCGGCATCGCGCGGGCGACATTGCGGGCGCCGGCGAAGAAACCGCCGAGGGTCTCGAGGCGCGTGCCGGCGAGCACCGAAAGGATGAGCTTCCCTTGGGCGTGCGTCGCGAAGGCCGCGTCGAGGCCGAGGAACTGCTGGGGCTTGCAGGCCACGACGACGGCGTCCGCGCCCGCGAGCAGGTCGGCCGGCGAAGTCGCGAGACGCACGCCGGTCTCCTGGGCGAGCTTGCCCGCCGAAGCGCCGGCGCCGCCGAGGACGGCGATGTCCGCCGGGGCGCAGGCCCGGGAACGCAGGAGCCCGCGCACCATCGCGCCGGCCATCCGTCCTGCTCCGATGAAAGCGAGCTTGGCCATGTTCAGAGGGCGCGCACGGCGGCGTCGAGGACTTCGCAGGCCTTGTCGATGTCCTTGCCCTCGTGGGCGGTCGAGATGAAGGCCGTCTCGTAGGGCGAAGGCGCGAGGTAGACGCCCTGGTCGAGCGCGGTGCGGAAGACCTTGCGGTACAGGTCGCCGTCGGAAGCGACGGCCTGATCGTAGTTACGGACCTTCGCGGCGTTGAAGTAGAGCGAGAACATCGAGCCGACCTGCGGGACCTGCAACGGGATGCCCTTGGCCTGCGCCGCGGCGAGCAAGGTGTCGCGGACCCGCCGGCCGAGGACGTCGAGACGCGCGTACGGATCCAAGGCCTTCAGCTTGCGCACCGCGGCGAGGCCGGCGGCCATGGCGAGCGGATTGCCCGAGAGCGTGCCGGCCTGGTAGACCGGGCCGAGCGGGGCGAGCTTGTCCATGATCTCCGCCTTGCCGCCGAAGGCGCCGACCGGAAGGCCGCCGCCGATGATCTTGCCCATGCAGACCAGGTCCGGAACGACGTCATGCAGACCCTGCGTGCCCGCGAGGGAGAGACGGAAGCCCGTCATCACTTCGTCGAAGATGAGCACCGTGCCGTGCTTGGTGCAAAGCTCGCGGAGGCCGGCGAGGAAGCCCGGGTCGGGCAGGATCAGGCCGACGTTGGCCGGGAACGGCTCGACGATCAGGCCGGCGATCTGGCCCTGGTTGGCGTCGAAGAGCGCGGCGAGCGCCGGGAGATTGTTGTATTCCGCGACGAGCGTGTCGGCGGCGGTGCCGGGCGTGACGCCGGCGGAATCAGGATTGCCCTGCGTGAGCGCGCCGGAACCCGCCTTCACCAGGAGGGAATCGACGTGTCCGTGGTAGCAGCCCGAGAACTTGATGATCTTCGGCCGGCCGGTGAAGCCGCGGGCGAGGCGGATGGCGGACATCGTGGCCTCGGTGCCGCTGTTGGTCATCCGGACCTTCTTCACGGCGGGGACGCAGGCCAGGATCAGTTCGGCCATCTCGACCTCGAGGGGGTTCGGCGTGCCGAAGCTCGTGCCGCGGTCCAAGGCCTCGCGGATCGCCGCGCGGATGTCGGGATCGTTGTGCCCGTGGATCGCCGGACCCCAGGTCAGCACGAAGTCCACCAGCTCCCGGCCGTCGGCCGTCGTGAGGCGCGCGCCGTCGGCCGACTTCGTGAAGAAAGGCGTGCCGCCGACCGAGCGGAAGGCGCGGACCGGGGAATTGACCCCGCCCGGGATCATCGTGAGGGCGCGTTGGAAAAGCTGCTCCGAGGTGTTCACCCCTCCAGAGGTATGCAGACCCCCTTGCGGGGCAAGCGTCGAGCGAAGCCAGGAGCAGGCTTGCCCTCCCTCGGCGCGGACCTACCCAATCTGGGTGATGGGCAATGACATCGTGCTGACTTTCGCCGCCGCCATGGCGGCGGCGTTGATCCTGGGGTACCTCGCCCACCGACTGGGGCTCTCCCCGGTCGTCGGGTTCCTGCTCGCCGGCGTGGCCGTCGGCCCCCACACCCCGGGCTTCAACGCCAACCTCCAGGTGGCCGAACAGTTCGCGGAGATGGGCATCATCCTGCTGATGTTCGGCGTCGGTCTCAAGTTCCACCTGCACGAACTCATCGCGGTCTGGCGCGTTTCCGTGCCGGGCGCGCTGCTCACCAGCCTGCTCACGACGCTCCTGGCCTGGGCCGGACTGACCGCGATCGGTGTCTCGTCCGACGAAGCCCTCGTCGCGGGGCTCGCCATCTCCGTGGCCAGCACCGTGGTGCTCATGCGCGTCCTGGCGGAGAATCGCGACCTCTCCACGCGGGCCGGCCACATCGCGGTCGGCTGGGTCGTGGTGGAAGACCTCCTGACCGTCCTGCTGCTCGTCGCCTTGCCGGTGCTGGCCACCGAAGGCGGGGACCTCGACCGGCTCGCCCTGCCCCTGCTCTTCGCCGCGGCCAAGGTCGCGCTCTGCGCGACGTTGGCCATCCTGATCGGGGGGCGGGTCATCCCCTGGATGCTCGCCAAGGTCAACGCCACCAAGTCGCGCGAGCTCTTCACGCTGGCCACGCTCGCGCTCGCGCCCGGCATGGCGATCCTCGCGGCCAAGTTCTTCGGCGTCTCGATGGCCTTGGGCGCGTTCCTGGCCGGGCTGGTCGTGGGGCGCTCCGAATTCTCCGGCCGGGCCGCGGCCGAGGCCCTGCCGCTGCGCGACGCCTTCGCGGTGCTGTTCTTCGTGTCGGTCGGACTGCTCTTCGACCCGGCGGACTTCATCGAACACCCCCTGCCCGTGCTCGTCCTGCTCGGCGTGGTGCTGATCGGAAAGCCGTTGGGCGCGGCGTTGCTCGTCCGGCTGACGGGCGAGTCGCGTCCGCTGGCGACGCAGATCGGCGCGGCGCTGAGCCAGATCGGCGAATTCACCTTCGTGCTCGGGGCTTCCGCGAAATCCTTGGGCCTGATCGGCCAGCCCGTCTGGAACGGCCTCGTGGCCGCCTCGATGATCTCCATCGCGCTCAACCCCAGCATCTATCGCCGTCTCCGGCAGCGCATCCGCCGGGCCGCCAGCCGACCCGGGATGGGCCAGGCGGCCGTGCCCGGCCATGCCATCGTCGTCGGCTACGGCGACGTCGGCCGCCGCGTGGGCGAAGAACTCCGCCTGAAAGGCATCCCGCTGACGATCATCGACAGCGACATCGTCGTGGTCCGCGGCCTCCAGAAGAAAGGCCAGCGGGCGCTGTGCGGCGACGGCGGCTCGCTCGAAGTCCTCAACGAAGCCGGTCTGGCGCAGGCCGGCTCGCTCCTGCTCTGCTGCCCGATCGCCGAACCGGGGCCGCTGCTGCACGGCATCGCCAAGCGCCATCCCGGCCTGCGTATCGCCGTCCGCCTGATGGAAGGCATGCCCGGCGAACTCGTCACCGGCACCGACTTCACGGTGATCAGCGAAGACTCCTCGGCGGCGGGCGACATCAGCGCCGTCGCCACCGGCAAGGCCTGAAACAAAAAGGGCCGGAGTCTCGCGACCCCGACCCTTTGCTTGTGACGTCTTACCTGGCCCTGTCCCTAGCCCTGCGTCGCGACGCGACGCTCACTTCTTGCCGTCGTCGACGACCTCGAAGTCACCGTCGACCACCTTGCCGTCCTTGGGCTTCTTCTTGCCCGCGGGGGCTTCGGCGGCGCCGGTGTCGGCCTGAGGCTGTTCGCCCGCGGCGGGCGGGACGGCCTGGGCGGCGGTCATGAGCGCGGTCTGGAGGGCCGTGGCGGCCTTCTCGAAGTCTTCGGCGGTGGCGTCGGCCTTCTTGAGGGCTTCCTGGGCTTCCTTGAGCGCGGCTTCGGCTGCGGCCTTGGCTTCGGCGGGCATCTTCTCTCCGTTGTCGGCGAGGAACTTCTCGGAGGTGAAGACGCCGGCGTCGAGGCGGTTGCGTGCTTCGGCGAGCTCGCGAACCTTCTTGTCCTCTTCGGCGTGGAGTTCGGCTTCCTTGCGGAGCTTCTCGACTTCCTCCTTGGAGAGGCCGGAGGAACCGGTGATGGAGATCTTCTGCTCCTTGCCCGAGCCCTTGTCGACGGCCGAGACGTGCAGGATGCCGTTGGCGTCGATGTCGAAGGTCACTTCGATCTGCGGTTCGCCGCGGCGCGCCGGCTTGATGCCGT
>JACCDY010591135.1_pt1 | contig 13757 bp, 9 predicted proteins | sample 7446391 | NCBI WGS metagenome assembly JACCDY01 (sample SAMN15323451, study PRJNA562643) | freshwater metagenome | isolation source: river surface water | place: USA:Blue River Watershed | collected 2017-08-18 | reverse complement strand
GCCGGCGAACAATTTATCGCCGATACCACCGACTTCGAGAAGGTCTTCGAGTGATTTGAAACCTCCGTTCGCGCTTCGCCAATCGATGATTCGTTGGGCCAGAGTTGGGCCAACCCCTGGCAATTCTTCGAGCTCGCTTAGTGTCGCGCGATTCAAACTGACCAATGTGCCGGCCATTGAACCCACTGAGGTGTTGGATGAAGTGGATGCTGATTTCGCTTCGCTCGCGCGCTCAAATACCAACAGCTGCTCGCCGTCTGAAACCAAGCGAGCCAAGTTAACGCTTGCCTGATCTGCTTTTTTAGTGAAGCCTCCGGCCATCGCAACAATGTCGAAAACCCGCGAGCCCACCTCGGCAGCGTAGACACCGGGTTTGGCGACCGCCCCGGTCACATGCACAAAAATGTCGGTAGTCGCAAAATTGTCGGCTTCAGCTAGAGAACTAGGTTCCGCGTACAACGAGGGCGTTGGTTCAATCACTTGAGTTGGAGGAACACCCGAGTTGAACCATCCGAGTGCGAAAACGAAAGCCACTACAGGTGCGATTAGCGCGATGCGCGAGGCTTTATCGCCGGCCTTAGCCTTGGTTAGCAGCTCTCGAAGTCGATTCACATGGCGAAACTAAGGCATAGAGCTGGCGCTAAACCGCGACACCTGACAACTGTGGAAAACGACTATTTTGTTGCGATGTTAACCAATTTTGGTTCGCGAACAATTACCGCGGCAATTTCACGTTCACCAATAGAGCGCTTTACCGCGTCTGAGTTCAAAGCCAAGTCGCGCAAGTCATCGGCCGAAATATTGGTGGCAACTTCGAACTTGTCACGAACCTTTCCATCAACCTGAACAACTGCAACTATCGAGCTCTCAACAACTAGTGACAGATCTGCCTCTGGCAACCCAGCAAGAGCGACCGGTGCTTGATGGCCTAGCTTGCTCCACATGTCTTCTGCCGTGTAAGGAGAGAAGAGCGAAAGAGCCTTGGCAACAACTTCGGCAGCTTCACGAACCGCAGGGTCGGTTGGCCCGGCGGCACCATCAATTGCCTTGCGCAGCGCGTTGACCAGTTCCATAACCTTGGCTACGCCAACGTTGAACTTGAAGTTTTCGATCAGTGGGCCGAAGTCGCGAAGGAACGAGTGGGTCGCCTTTCGCAGGGTGGCATCACCCTTGGAGAAATCAACCCCCACTTCACTTCGAACATCGTTGGCGGTTCTCCAGGCGCGGGCCAAGAATTTAGCCGAACCTGATGGCGAAACATCCGCCCAGTCAATGTCGTCTTCTGGTGGCCCAGCAAAAGCCATGGTTAGACGAATGGCGTCAACACCGTGTTGGTCAAGCTGATCACTTAACGCGACCAAGTTTCCGCGAGACTTTGACATGGCCGAACCGTTCATCAAAACCATGCCCTGGTTTAGCAGTCTGGTGAATGGCTCTTCGAAATCGATCATTCCCATGTCGTGCAAAGCCTTGGTGAAAAAGCGCGCGTAAAGCAGGTGCAAAATCGCGTGGGTTACGCCGCCTACATACTGGTCAACCGGAGCCCATCGAGCCGCTTCTTCTTTAGGGAATGGAACTTCTTCGCTGTTCGGCGACAAGAAGCGCAAGAAATACCACGATGAATCCACGAAGGTGTCCATGGTGTCTGAATCGCGTTTCGCGGCTGCTCCACACTTGGGGCAGGCAACGTTGACCCAGTCCTCGGCAGCACCAAGCGGTGACGAACCCTTTGGCTTTAGGTCGAGCCCTGCAGCAGATGGAAGCTCTACCGGCAACTGCTCGGCAGGAACAGGCACCTCACCGCAAGAATCACAGTGGATGATCGGAATCGGCGTTCCCCAATAGCGCTGACGTGAAATCAACCAGTCGCGAAGCCTAAAGTTCTTAGCGAGCTTTGCCTTGCCCGAGGTTTCGAGGTGCGCGGTGATTGCCTTGATGGCGTCGGCTTTAGGCAACCCGTTGAACTCACCTGAGTTGACCAGAACACCTTCTGACGTGGTGGCAACCTTGGTAACTGATGGGTCGTCTTCGCCGGTGTCTACAACGGTGCGAACATCCAAGTTGAATTTGACAGCGAATGCCATGTCGCGGTCGTCGTGCGCCGGAACAGCCATAATCGCGCCGGTTCCGTAGTCAGAAAGTACGTAGTCGGCAGCCCAAATTGGAAGACGTTCACCGTTGACCGGATTGATTGCAAATCGGTCTAGAAAGACGCCTGTCTTTTCGCGGTCGGTGGCAAGTCGGTCGATGTCGTTCGACTTTTTCACGTCATCTAGATAAGCCTGGAAAGCCATTCGAACCTCGGGTGTTGAACCCGAAGCCAATTCGGCAGCCAAGTCGCTGTCTGGCGCTACAACCATGAAGGTTGCGCCGAATAGCGTGTCTGGTCGAGTGGTGAAGACGGTGACCGGCGAGGTGCGACCCTCGATTTCAAAGTCAACTTCTGCACCGTGAGAGCGACCGATCCAGTTGCGCTGCATGGTTAGAACCTTCGAAGGCCAGTTACCTTCGAGTGTGTCTAGGTCGTCTAGTAGGCGGTCGGCATACTCGGTGACCTTGAAGTACCACTGGGTCAAAGCCTTCTTGGTGACCACGCTGTCGCAACGTTCGCAAAGGCCCTGAACAACCTGCTCATTCGCCAAAACCGTCTGGCAAGAAGGGCACCAGTTGACATTTGAGTTCTTGCGATAAGCAAGCCCACGCTTGTAGAACTCTAAAAACAGCCACTGGTTCCAGCGGTAGTAAATCGGGTCGCAGGTTTGAAGAACGCGGTCCCAGTCAAACGAACATGCGTAACGTCGCATCGAAGACTTCTGCTGCTCAATGTTTTCGTAGGTCCAGCCGCGTGGGTCTAAGCCACGTTTGATTGCTGCGTTTTCTGCCGGTAGGCCGAAGGCATCCCAGCCGATTGGGTGGAGAACGTTGAAACCCTTTTGTGCCCAGTATCGAGAGATGACGTCACCTAGGGCATATGCCTCGGCGTGCCCCATGTGAAGGTCACCCGATGGGTAAGGGAACATGTCGAGAACGTACTTGGTCGGGCGGGTGTCGTCGGCGAGGCCAGAGTTGAATGGCTTGATGTCGTCCCAAATAGGTAGCCATTTGTCTTGAATAGCGAAGATGTCGTATTCGTTTTCAGACGTGTTTTGCTCTTGCATTTGCTCGCTTTTTCGTGTGATGCCTGTCCAAAATGGCGTGGTTACTAGGTTACCAGCCAAGGGTCTTCGGCACCGAGAGCATGCAGTAGCGCTTTTGCCTTCAGCTTGGTCTCTTCAAGCTCTGCCTCTGGCACAGAGTCGATGGTGATACCGCCACCGACACCGATCGAGGCTCGGCCATTTTCGAAAACAATGGTTCTAATGGTCATACCGAGTTCTGCGGAACCATTGCTCGCGATGAAACCTATTGCGCCGCTGTAGACCCCACGAGGGCCGCCTTCTAGTTCGCCAATAATCTCAATCGCGCGCAATTTTGGGGCGCCGGTCATCGAACCACCCGGAAAGGCCGACTGAACGGCGTCAAACACGGATGCTTCGGGCAACAGCTTGCCAACTACGGTGCTAACCAGCTGATGCACAGTCGCGTAGGTTTCAACTTCGAACAATTTCGGAACATCTACCGAACCAACCACACAAACCCGACCGAGGTCGTTTCGCATTAGGTCGACAATCATCAGGTTCTCGGCGCGTTCTTTCTGATCGGCGCGCAAATCTAGTGCGATGGCGCGGTCTTCAGCATCGCTAGAACCACGAGGCCTGGTGCCTTTAATCGGCTTGGTCGAAACGGTGCCATCTACCGATGCCAGCAAAAACTGTTCAGGAGATGCGCAGACTACCGACCTCGAACCAAGGCGCAAGAACGCGGCGTATGGCGCAGGATTGTGCTCCCTAAGTCGCAGATAAGTGAGCAACGGATCGAGTGTTGTCTCAATCGAAATCTGGTTGGTCAAACACAGCTGGTAAACGTCGCCGAGGCTGATGAAATGCTGCGCCCGCTCGATTAGCGAAACGTAGGAATCTGCCGAGTGTCTCAGCACACTGTTGGTTGATCTGCCGCCCGAGTGGCTAAGTCGATAGGCGGCTTGCTCTCCGCCAACCAGCGCTAAACGCAAAAGTGCTGCGTTTAGAAAGTGCTCAAACTCAGCATCGTCGTCGAAAGCCCCAATGAAGTTGATGTGTCGGCGATCGTGATCGAACACCAATGCGCGGTCAACGAGCATCCACGCATCTTGGTCGCTTTCGTAACCGAGCACGCCAACTAGTCCAGGACGAAAGTCGAACGGCAGCTGGGCCTCATCGGCAAACTCCAAACCACTAAGAACCGCTGCGAGTTCACTTCTAGCAAGTTCGGTGTGCAGCTCTGAAGCTCCACCAATCACCGAAAAACGGTTGTCGAGGTTGAATTCTCGGTCTAACCAAAAGGCGTTCGAGTCTGCTCCGTGAAGTGCGATGAACACATCTGAAGGATGCACCCATCCCTCCAGCACGTGCGTGTAGAGCTTCATCGTTCCTCGTCTTGACCTCGGTGCATTTTGCGACCGCCAACAACTTATAGATTAGAGACTAAGCGCGAAACGGGAGGTGAGCGATGCAGCTGGACGCTGATTTCTACTGCTATCGAAACGGTCAACTCGTTTTGATCGAAGCCGACGATAACCCCGATGTGAGTTTGGCCGCGGCTGACTCTTGGTTGGTCGATGAAGGTCGTGTAAGAAGCCTTTCCGGCCACGAGGCTCGGTTCAGAAAAGCCATCGATCAGGTCGCGCCAGACCACGCCTATTTGTTAGATGACTTTCTAGAGCAGGTTCGAAAAGTCTTACCCCGCACCGGTCGCTGGTTTCCGCGAATCGAATATCATCGCGATGAAACCACCGATAACCATCTGAGGCTGAGGCTTCGAAGCGCCCCTGATACAACCCCGACCGTAACGCTCTGGACACTCGACGAACCAGACCCGAGAATCAGTCCAACCATCAAAGGCCCAGACCTCAGCCTCGGCCAACAACTTCGCCGTCGTGCCAACCTGCACGGTGCCGAAGAGGCGGTGTTACTCACCCAAGACGGTTTCATCAGCGAGTGCGCGCTGTCTGCGCTGGTCTGGTGGCGAGGTGACGTACTTTGTGCGCCGGGAGACGATGTTCCTTGGCTCGAATCGGTGACGCGTAACGAAGTATTCGCACTCGCCAGCCAAGCCGGCTACAGCACCCAAACGGAGCTGGCAAAACCCGCCGACCTAGACGGTCTAGAGATTTGGGTGCTGAGCTCTTTGCAGGGCATCCGTGTGGTTACCGGCTGGGATGCTCTACCGAGCGGCCCCGCGGCACCGGTGCATGCCGATACTTTCAGAAAGCGCCTTCGCCTTCTTAGCGCAGCAATTGACTAGGGAAAGTCACCGTGGTGGTGACTTTCAAGTCCTGCGGCAAGTCGTGTGAAATCAAAATTATCGATTTACCTTGTCTTGAAAGTTCAAGTATGTCTAAAAGAAGTTTTTCTCTAAACATGGGTTCAACCCCGCTAGCTGGTTCGTCGAGAACAATCAACTCTTGACCGGTGAGCAGATTTCTTGCAATCGCGAGACGTTGCATTTCACCGCCAGAAAGTTGAGATCCTCGCTCACCCAGTTGGGTGTCTAGCCCATCCCGTTTATCGAGCATCGACCACAAACCAACCTGTTCTAGCACTTGAATCAATTCTGCGTCTGTGCCGTTTGGTTTAGCCAAAATTAGGTTTGCTCTGACAGAGCCTGAAAAAATCGCAGGAAACTGCTCAAGCAAGCCGACTATCTGCCTCAAAGAGCTGGTTGAGTAATCAGAGATTGAGGTTCCATTGATCTCTAAAAAGCCGGCGGCAGGCTTCAAAAAGCCAACCAGAAGGTTTGCTACAGTACTTTTTCCGCAACCGCTCGGTCCAGAAAGCACCAAAACATCCCCGCGCTTGAACTCGAAATCGGGAATGCAAATCGGCTTTGAGTTCGCGTGATACTTTGCGACAACGCCCTTGAAACTTAATGATTCAAAGGATCCTAAAGTTCGACTGCCACCAAGCTCACTACCGACGAATTCACCAGCCTGCAGACCCGAAAGCTCATTGAGTCTGACTGCGCTTGTCTTGAACTTGGCATTAGATACCGTTGCGCTTCCGATCTGGGAATACACCTCAAATATTGCCAACGGAGACAGCACCAACACAGTAAAAAGGACACCGGATAGTGCATGATTTGCCAGCGCAACGGCCCCAAGATACATGGCAACGAAAACAGAGATGTAAGTTGCAACGAGATTGATCACAGAATTTAGCCCGGCGACGCGAGCACTTTTGGCTTGCATTGACGTAAGCGATTTGTCCAATCGGGCCAAGGAGTGGGCACTGGATGAATCCCAACCGTAAGCCTTCAGTACCGCTTGATTCTCTAGTCGATCAACGAGCATTCTCGAAAACTCTGCTCTGGTACCCATTACAAGTTGCTGTGTCTTGGAATCCAACCGTTGAGCAACAATAATTCCTGCCCCTATCGACCCGACCGCAACGAGTAGAAACAGGATGGCAAATTCTGGAAGCAGAAACCAGAACATCACGGTTCCAGCGATCGTCACTGCGACGGTTTGAAAAACTACCGGCAAAACACGCAAAGTTCGTTCTTGTGAATCATCAACATCTCGAATCAACGAGTTCAAGAGCGATCCTCGAGAAACATCAAGGCCAATGGGCGCTAGTGGAATCAGTTTGGCAAAGATGGATCGACGGAGGCGGGATACTTGCTCAAAAGTTGCATCATGAGTCACCAGCCGCTCCGCATACCTAAACACTGCCCTACCGAGGGCGAATGTTCGAACCCCAACAATGCCTAGAGAAAGATACATAATCGACGGCTGTTCTGCGGCTCTTGATATAAGCCAAGCGGAGGACGCAAGAAGAGCAACTGCTGACAGTGCTTGCAGTGACGAGACCAAGTAACCGAGAGCAAGCTTTCTCATAGACCAACCTCTATAACTGTGCTGGCTAGTTCACGGTAAACCGGTTCATGGCTCGCCACAATAACTGAACGACCAGCCTCAGAGAGACCATGAAGTTGAAGACGAATTTTCTGGGCACGTTTGTAATCAATGGAAGTTGTTGGTTCATCCAGCAAAAGAGCCACTTTGGGGTTTCCCAGGCAGCGGTAGAAAGCCCTTGCAAGCATCACACGCTGCATCTGACCTCCTGATAACCCCTGCCCCGAATCATCAATAGCATCTGAAAGATTTACGTCATCAAGTTGAGCCATTTCAACAGCAGATGCCAGCAAGGTTGAATCAAAAGTTGACTGACCAACAATGTTGCTAAGTAGCGTGCCCGGCATAAGGGCAATGCGTTGAGGCATCCAAGCAAAAGCTTCTGGTTTGGAATCTAACGTTGCCACAATTGCGCGAGATTTACCTGAGCCACTCGGGCCACAAATTAGCGTCAAACCTGGAGCGCTGTTTATCAATGTAGTGGGCTCGACACGTGCCTGGTCAAGGAGACCGAGTATTCGTTCGCTCGCCGAGATTCCCGAAGCTGCCGCATGATAGCTTGCGCCAACCTGGCGAAGAGGTAGGTACACCTCTGGAGCCAAAAGCAGAAGAAACAGCCCGATGAAAAAACTTAACGTTCCATCGATGAGCCTGAGTCCAATCGACACTGCAATAATCGCAACAGACAGGCTGGCAAGCAGTTCAAGCGAAAACCCTGAGATAAATGAGACTCGAAGAACGCTCAATGTGCGCTTTCGATACTGCTCCCCCACCAGCGACATGTTCTCGAGCGCAAAACCTTCACGACGAAAAAGTTTTATCGTCGCAAGGCCGCGAATCACCTCAATGAAGTGGTTTGAAAGCCTCCATAATGTGTCGAGTTGTCGCTGTTGAACATCTCGAGTGATCAAACCAACCAAGATCATGAACACCGGCACGAGTGGAATAGTCACAGTCAACACCAAAGCTGAAATTGGATCTGCCATCCAAAACAACAGCACGAGTGCTGGCGTAGTGATGGCTACTTGAACCAACTGTGGAAGATATTTGCCAAAATACCCGTCCAACGCATCTAAACCATCGAGCAAAAGAGCGGATGTCTCGCCTACCGACATCGTTGAACTCGAGCCTGGACGTTTCCCGAGTGCATGCAAAACCTTCTGTCGCAATTGAAATTTGACAGTTGAGCTTGCTTTTACTCCCGCCCAGTCGGTTAGCCACGTAACCACAAGTTTTGCCACACCACTAGCGACAAAAACCGGCACAAAATCTTGAATCGCCGCCCACTCGCCATTCTCTTCAATTAGCTGGCTCACAATTTTGGCGATTGACCAAGTCAATCCCACGGTGGCAGCCGTTCCCAGAGACGCCAAGAACAGCAGGCCGACGATGTACCAGCCTGCTGACTTAGCTTCGCGAATTAATCGCGGATCTAGAGGTTTAATTTCTCACCAAAAAATTCTAGTGGGTGCCAGCGGGGATTGATTTGCGACTCACCCGCTTGCGGAAAACCCAATAAGTCCATGCTTGATAAACCAGAACTAATGGAAGGCAGAAAACTACAACCCAAGTCATGACTGTCAGGGTGTATTCACTGGAAGAAGCATTGTCGATATTCAAGCTAAACGCACTGTCTGTTGTCGAAGGAAGCACGTTCGGGAACAGCGCTGAGAAAAGAGCTCCAACGGCCGTAACGACGGTGAACAGCATCAAGCTGAATGAGACTCCTTCACGCTTCAGAATGTTCATGGCCAAAGCAGAAACCAGGCTTAACGCAGCGAATGCAACCAAAGTTAGCGTCAACAAATTGAAATGCATCCAAAGAGTCCAAAGTAGGAACACTGCAGCTAAACCAGTTGCTATCCAGCCAACCTTGTTGGCAAGAACCCTGGCGCGATCCTTGATATCGCCATCCGTTTTTAATGTGATGAATAGCAAGCCGTAGGTGAAGAACAGAGTTAGAGTAACCAGCCCACCAAGTAATCCATAAGGGTTTAGCAACGTCAAAAGGTTGCCAGTGTAGACATGGTCTTTATTTAGCGGAACTCCCTGAACTATGTTGGCGAAAGCGACACCCCAAAGTAATGCCGGTAGAGCGCTGCCGATGACAATCATCCAATCGAATGTCTTTCTCCAACGAAGTGAATCATTCTTGCCGCGATATTCGAAAGCAACTCCGCGGGCGATTAATGCCAACAGAATCAACATCAAGGCCAAATAGAAACCGCTGAACAGCGATGCGTACCACTCAGGAAATGCCGCAAATAAGCTGGCACCCGCGACCAAAACCCACGTTTCATTCAGATCCCAAACCGGGCCAATGGTATTGATTAGAACTCTACGATCTGTGTCATCTTTACCGAGAAATGGCAACGCCATGCCGACGCCGAAATCGAACCCGTCGAGTACGAAATAACCGATGAACAAGAATCCGACGATCAGAAACCAGATTTCGTTAAGTTGCATTAGTCTTCTTCTTTCTTAGTAAGCAACGACGAGTTGATCGTCATTTTTTCTTGCGGTTATTTCTTCAGGGCCAGTTTGAGCAGCCTTGATCAGTAGTTTCATCTCTACTACTAGGAGCACACCGTAGATGAGCGTGAAAGCAATCAATGAGATCAGAACATCAGTTGCGCTTACACCAGGAGAGACTCCATCTGCAGTTTTCATGAGCCTAAACACAATCCATGGTTGACGCCCCATCTCGGTAAATAGCCAACCTACTGAGATTGCCAAGATAGGTATCGGCGCTGCCCAAATTGCAACGTTCCAGGCCCATCTCGGAAGCTCGATGCGACCTTTGCGGGTTAGCCAAAGACCAACCACTGCAACGAGAGCCGAGAGAGCGCCCAAGCCGATCATCCATCTGAAAGCCCAGTAGGTGATCCAAATAACCGGCATGTAGTCCCCTGGGCCGTAAAGGTCGACGTACTGAGCCTGCAGGTCGTTTAGGCCTTCTACCTGACCATTGAAGTCATGGGTAGATAAGAAGGAGAGCAGATTTGGAATTCGAATCGAAAACAACTCACTTTTTCCATCTGGAGTCCCCCAAGTGAATAATGAAAACGATGCCGGAGCGGATGTTTCGTAAAGTGCTTCCGCAGCAGCCATTTTCATGGGCTGTGTTTGTACCATCGCCAGGCCCAGACCGTCTCCAGTGAGTGCGGTTCCCACTCCACCTAGAAGTACCGACCAAAGCCCAATTCGAAGTGATGTCGTCATGTCAACAACAAACTGAGACCGTTTTAGGTGGTAAGCCGATACAGCCACCATCACCGCGCCGGCAAACATTATCGAAGCAGTAACTGTGTGAGGGAACTGGTTTAGAGCAACGATATTGGTTAGCACTGCTCCGATGTCCGTTAGCTCTGCACGGTTCTTCAATTCGTTTATTTCGAACCCAACCGGATTCTGCATAAAGGCATTTGCAGCGAGGATGAAATAGGCCGACAACAAAACACCAAGTGCAGTCATCCAGATAGTTGCTAAATGCACTTTTTTAGGTAGACGGTCCCAACCAAAAATCCACAGGCCGATAAACGTGGCCTCAAAGAAGAAAGCCAGCAAGCCTTCCATCGCTAATGGCGCGCCGAAGACATCACCGACAAATCTCGAATAGTCAGACCAGTTCATTCCGAACTGAAACTCTTGCACGATTCCGGTGACCACACCCATGGCAAAGTTGATCAAAAAAATCTTGCCAAAAAGCTTGGTCAACTTTAGGTATTTCTCGTTGCCTGTGCGAACCCATGCAGTTTGCATAAGAGCAACCAAGAGAACCATTCCAATGGTTAGCGGCACAAACAAAAAGTGGTAAATAGTGGTGAGACCGAACTGCCAACGAGATAGGTCTAAAGTGCTGAGGTCATTCAGCAAATTGGCGGCTAAGTGCATTTTTCCCTCTTTCTTGAAGTTTGGGCTACTCCAATAAATCATTTGTATCCAAACGAGTTTTACAAAGCAACTAAGGTGACCCTTCGTGTCGTGACAAACTAGAGCCAGGAATCGGCCTTCTATTTGCCGGTCAAGAGCCCAGCTAAGGAAAGTCTGATGTGCGGTCGTTTCGTAGTTGCCAGAACTGTTGGCGAACTGCTCACCATTTTTGAGGCCGACGAGATTGTTGGTGAAATGCCGGGCATTTCATACAACGTTGCTCCCACTCATAACATCGCCATCTTGGTTGACCGCTCGTTTGAGAAAGACGAGGTCGGAGCGCCGGTTGGTGAACTCAATCGCGAGTTTCATGCCGCGAGGTGGGGGCTGGTTCCGCGCTGGGCAAAGGCGATTGATGGCGCTCCCCTGATCAACGGTCGAATCGAGACGATTCTCGAGAAGCCGTCGTTCAAAGATTCGGTGGTGCGTCGACGCTGCGTGATTCCTGCTTCGGGCTACTACGAATGGCAAGTGCTTGCCGATGGTTCGAAGCAGCCTTTTTACATTCACGCGGGCGACGACGGGGTCTTCGCCCTGGCCGGTCTCTACGAGTGGTGGCTAGACCCGTCGAAAGCTGCCAATGACCCAACCAGGTGGTTGCTCTCTGCCACGACGCTAACTAAAGACAGCGCGCCAGAGCTTTCGCACATTCACGACAGAAATCCGCTTTTACTCACCCCCGAAACTTTCGAAGCCTGGATCGACCCGCACATTGAAGGCGATCAAGACCTCTTGGATGCGATTGCCGCCGGTTCTGACGAAGTAGCCGCCGAGGCGCTGTTCCACAAGGTTTCGAGCGAAGTTGGCAAGGTTCGAGTGAACGAACCAAGCCTCATTTCGGCACTTTAATCGCCCAGCTTTGGCCGACACGCCGTAGTCAATTTGATATGTCCGAGGGGGTTCATACACTCTTGTTATTCGAACTGATTTTCGAATAGAAAGAGGTTTCAAAATGCTCAGGGTAGACGAGATCGTCACCGTAGCAGTCGACAAAAATGGTCAGCCGATTGGCTTTTCTTGGCGCAATGAGAGCTTTCTAGTTTCTGCTCCCCCGATTCGTTGGTTTGCTCGGCGTGAATGGTGGAACGAAGCGGCGAGAGTTCAACGCGGCATCGGCGCTGGAGTGCTTGAAGTAGAAATGTGGCGGCTCTTGGCCTCTGGCGCGGCTAGGGCAAAGAGCCAGTTCGAGCTAGTGCACAGCACTTCAGACGGCATTTGGCGTCTGGTTCGAGTCTTCGAATAAAAACACAGAAGAAGACGGTTGAGCGATCATGAGTGATTTCATTCACCTGCATGTGGCTTCAGCCTTCTCGGGGCACTACGGGGTAACTCGACCAGAAATTATGGTCGAGGCCGCAGTTTCGAGAGGTGAGAGCGCACTGGCGATTACCGATCGAGATGGCCTTTACGGTGCAGTGAAGCACATCGGCGCATGCCTCAAAATGGGCATCTCCCCCATAGTTGGCGTCGACCTTGAAGTGCTCGATGATGCAGGTCAATCACTCGGCCGCGTGGTGGTGCTGGCGCACGGCCACGATGGAGGTTTGGGTTGGTCGGCGCTCTGCTCCATAGTCTCAACAGCTCATCAAAAAACACGTAAGCAACAAAGCCCTGCCATCAAGAGAAGTGAGCTTGCTCGATTAGCCGTGCGCGATGGAGTTGCGCTGGTTGCGGTGTTGGTCGGCAACAACAGCGATGTGGGTGAATCGGCACTAGCCGGCGACCGAACACTCACGGCCGAGCGGCTCAAGAACTGGCGAAAAGCTTTCATCTCGACCCGTGCTCTTGTCGTAGAAATCACCAGCCACATAACCGAACCCGGGTCACCGTTTTGCAATCTGCAGGCGAACCGTCTGCTTCAGTTGGCCGACTCGATGGGAATCCCTGCAGTTCTAACCAACGCGGTTCGCTATCTTGAACCAGACGACGCCCTAACCGCAGATGTGCTCGATGCCGCCAGACACCTAGAACCATTGGGCATGTTTACTCTGCAACCAAACGCCCAGGCATGGCTTAAGCCAGCTAGCAAAATGCGAGCGCTGGCAATCGAAATAACCCAAGATCAGGAGCGCGCAAAGAAGCTCATCGAAACTACGATTACCCTGGCCGACCGCTGCCGGTTGAACCCAGCGAACGACTGCGGCTGGGGCAAGCCAAAAACCCCTGAGAAGAGCACGCTGGGAATCGACGGCAACCCTTTCGAAGTGCTTTGGCAAAAGGCAAACAGCGCGATTGAATGGCGTTACCCACGCGCATCCGACAATCAGCTTGCTTCGATTCGACACCGACTCAGCCAAGAATTGATCACAATCAACCGCTTGGGGTTTGCCACCTACTTTCTGACAGTGGCAGATGTGACCCAGATGATTCGCGACATGAAGATACGAATTGCCGCGCGAGGCTCGGGAGCTGGGTCGCTAACCAACTATCTGCTGGGCATAAGCGGTGTCGACCCGATAGAGCACGAACTGCTCTTTGAGCGATTCTTGAGCACCGAACGCAGCAGCCTGCCAGACATCGACATCGATGTTGAGTCGGCTAGGCGGCACGACATCTACCGTGAGATTTTCAAACGCTACGGCAGCAATCGCGTAACCCTACTCTCAATGCAGAGCACCTACCGTGGCCGAGGTGCCATGCGAGACTCAGGGCTGGCGCTCGGCTTAGACGATGACCAAATCGATGACATCGCCAAAAACATGTGGCGCTTCAGCGCTCGCACCTTCAGAAACGCACTAGCAACCAAACCCGAACTGGCCTCTCTCGCCCAATCGGTCGAGAGCGAACGCCAAATGAACCTTTTGGTAGACATCACCGAGAGGATCGATAGATT
>JACCDY011520261.1_pt1 | contig 13759 bp, 11 predicted proteins | sample 7446391 | NCBI WGS metagenome assembly JACCDY01 (sample SAMN15323451, study PRJNA562643) | freshwater metagenome | isolation source: river surface water | place: USA:Blue River Watershed | collected 2017-08-18 | reverse complement strand
TCACAGGAGCGGCGCTGGCCGGTGTGACGCTCTGGCGGTGGGGAGGGGCCGTGGCCCTTGCGGCATTTCTCTTCAACGGGGGGTGTGCCGGCATCGTGCTTTGGAAAACGGGATGGAGCGGCGATCCTGATGCCGTCTCGGAATGGAAGAACTTCTTCCTGACCCTTTTCGTCACGCAGCGTGGTTTTCTCTATGCCCTGCCCGCCGGATTGCTCCTGCTTGCGGCTTGGAGGGAGGAATTTTTCGGGGAGTCAAACGGCCGGACAATTCCGCTTCCCGTGCAGGCGCTGCTTCTGGCCGTCATTCCACTCTTCAGCATTCATGCCGCGCTCTTTCTGGGGGCGATGATGGGATGCCTTTTTCTAGGAGTGCCCCCAGCGCGCGCTTCCCTGGCGAAGCTCGCCCTGATCGCTTGGCCGGTGATGGCGCTGCTGGGATGGCTTGTCACGAGCGGGGCAGGCGGACCCTCTGCTCTGGGATCGATCGGTTGGAAGATAGGTTGGATGAGCGATGGCACGATGGGTTTCTGGTTCTGGAACTTCGGCATCTCCCTGCCGCTGGCCATTCTGCTCTGCGTGCTTCTCCTGCGCGGAGGGGCTAATCCTACCCAGAATCATGAGGCGAGGGTCTTTGTCTGGCCTGCGGCGCTGATCTTCGCCGCGTGCCTGCTGATCCGCTTTGCCCCGTGGCCGTGGGACAACATGAAGTTGATGCTTTGGTCATGGCTCGTGATCGCGCCCTACCTCTGGCGCCTCCTGATCGCAGGGCGTCCTGCCGTGGTGAGGGTGATTGCGGCGATACTGCTCTTCGGTTCGGGGGCCGTGACCTTGGCGGCGGGGCTCGACGGACGTCACGGATATGACTTGGTCCGGCGAAGTGCACTCAATGAGGCGGCATGGTCCCTCCGTAAAGTGCCTCCCGGGGCGGTGATTGCCTGTGCCCCGGAGTACAATCAGCCCGTACTGATGCTTGGTCACCCGGTCGTCTGCGGCTACGAAGGACACCTCTGGAGCCATGGGTTGGATTACAAGCGCCGCTACGATGCCCTTGATGGCGTCATGAAAGGGGAACCCGGATGGGAACAATCCGCCAGTAATCTGGGCGTCGCCTACATCTATTGGGGAGAGGCCGAAAAAAAACGCTGGCCCGATTCCAGATTGCCTTGGGCCGGGGAAGTGATTCCGGGTCTCCATCAGGTCAGGTAAAATTCCCGGAATGAACAGGCTACGGTACCCAAAGCCAAAAAAAGCAGATCTTCCCCGGTTGCATTCCGCAGGTGGTGTTTGATAAAGAGACCGTATGAAGACCACCTCCCTGCTCTCTCTTGCCTCCATTGCCGCCCTTGTTGCCGGTTGCACGACCGAGATTGGTCCCGATGGGCAACCGCATAAGGTGATGACCCCTATGGGGGCCGCCCTTGTCCAGGGTGTCACCGCCGCGGGGATCGGAGCGGGCACCGGGGCCCTCATGCGCGGGGTGAATCCCGTCGCCGCGGGAGCCATCTCCGCGGGCGCGGGCAGCATCGGATCACAGGCGGTCAATGCTTTCATTCCCAAGTCGAGCGGTGGTCAGGGCGCCTCTGCAGCACCCGCGCCCGTTGCGCAGCAGGGTAGCGCGCAACTCTACACGCGCTCCGGCAACAGCTTTGTTCCGGCCAAGATCACCTATGTCCAGCAGGTGGACGGCAGTTACACGCCCGTTGCCCCGAGCGGCAAGAAGCTCTTTCGCCAGCTTCCCAACGGCGCCTTCATTCCCGTCAATTAAGCCGTCCCTTTCTCCGGTTCCGGCAGCTTGATGGCAAGCAGCCTCAGGCTGTTGAGAACCACAAGCAGCGTGCTCCCCTCATGGGCGGCGACGCCGAGCGTGAGGGGTACCGGAAAGACAAAGGCGGCGCAGACCATGACGAGCACGGTGCCCAGCGCTACCACGATGTTCTGGGTGATGATTCCCTTGGCCTGAACGCTGAGCATCCTGGCCAGAAGGAAGTTCTCGATCCGGTCGTTCATGAGGACGACCTCGGCCTGCTCCAAGGCGGCGTCGGATCCGCGCGCCCCCATGGCGACACCGACGTCGGCGGCCGCGATGCAGGGGGCGTCGTTCACTCCGTCGCCGATCATGGCGACGCGGATCTTTCCCCCCTCCTTGAGTCGCTCGACGGCCTCGACCTTTTTATCGGGGGCAAGTTCCGAAAGAATTTCCCCGATTCCCACCTTCCTTCCGATCAATTCGGCGGCATCCCGGTGATCCCCGGTCAGCATGACGGTGCGGACACCTTTAGCGTGGAGTGCCTTGAGGGTAAGCGCCGATTCCGGTCTGACCTCGTCGGTGAAGACCATCCGGCCCAGCAGATGGTCCCCGGCCACCCAGACGACCGCTCCCGCTGTCTTGCCCGCAGGAGGGAGATCCCTGCCTGCGAAACGATCGAGTCCGAGGACGAGCTTCCTGCTTCCCATCACGAAGGGTTCCCCGTCGATCTCCGCCTTCACCCCCTTGCCAAGGATGGTCTCGAAGTTGGCCGCCTCCATTGCGGGGGCTCCCCAAGTGGCCGCGATCCTGCGGATGGCCCGGGAGAGGGGGTGCTCCGAGAGGCGGGCCAGGGAGTGGGCCACCCTGCGGAAGCGCGCTTCGTCACCCTCGAAGAGATCGATCTCGGCCAGGGTAAGGTTTCCCGAGGTGAGGGTGCCCGTCTTGTCGAGGGCCACGACGCCGACGCTTGCGAGCGTCTCGATGGCCGCTCCCCCGCGGTAGAGGATGCCCCGCCTTGCCCCGCTGGCTATGGCCGAGAGAATCGCCGAGGGAACCGAGAGGACGAGAGCACAGGGTGAGGCGACCACCAGCAGGGTCATTGTGCGGTAGAAGGCGCTGGCCGAGTCGTCGGTGGTTCCGAAGGGTGAGAGTCCCAGGATCAGCCACCAGACGAAGAACATCACGGTGCAGAGTGTCAGGATGGTCCAAGTGTAGCCGGTGCCGAATTTGTCGGTAAAACGCTGGGAGGGGGCCTTGAGATTCTGCGCGTTCTGGATCAGGCGGATGATCTTCTGGAGAGAGCTCTCGCTCGCGGGACGGAGGACGCGGCCCTCGAGGACGCCCCAGAGATTGATCGTGCCCGAGAGGGCGGTGTCGCCGCATCGTTTCGGGACCGGAATGGCCTCGCCGGTCATGTTGGACTCGTCGCAGGCACTCTCCCCCTTGATGACCTCAAGGTCGGCCGGGATCTGTTTTCCGGTCGTCACGAGGACGATCATGCCCGGGAGGAGTTGATCGATGGGGATCTGCTCTTCCCTGCCGTCGCGAAGGACACGGGCGGTCTTGGGGGCACCGCGGAAAAGGGCGTCGATCGCCTTCTTGGTGCGTCCCATGGCGAAGTGCTCCATGGCCCCGGAAGCCGAGAAGAGAAAGAGCAGCAGCGCACCCTCCCGCCACGCACCGATGATGCCCGCACCCACGGCCACCGCCAGCATCAGGAAGTGGACGTCGAGTTGGCCCTTGCGGATGCGCTCCCAGGCGTCGCCCGCCGCATCCCAGCCGCCGCACAGGTAAGCCAGGAGGTACAGGACGGTCGCCGTGGTCCGTGAATGAAGGAGGGCCTCGGTGAGGAGTCCTAGAATCCCGAAGAGGAGGCATCCCGTCGCGAGGAATGCCATCAGGTGCCACTCCTCGTGCTCCTCGTCGGAGCCGAACACATCATGTTCCCGCGGCGCATACTTCGGGAAGCAGGCGGCGCACCCACCTAGGAAACGGGCAAGGAAGGAGCGGGGCGTCGTTTCGGAAGGCATGATGAAAAGCTATCGGGGTGACCGGGTGTGTCAAAACAGGAGAATCTGCTTTCCTCCGGAGGACTCCCCGTTTCCCATGTGGTGATGCAACCACCGCTCGCACCCGACGAACTGAGCGCCCTTGGCGCGGAGTATGCCGCGAAGCGGAAGAAACTTGTCCTGACCAACGGTTGTTTCGACCTGCTGCATACCGGCCATGTGCGCTATCTCGAGCAGGCGCGGGCCTGCGGAGACGCCCTCATCGTGGCGGTGAACAGCGATGCTTCGGTGAGGGAGCTCAAGGGGCCGGAGCGTCCCGTCAACGGTGAACTTGACCGGGCTGAGGTGCTTTCCGCGCTCCGGTGCGTCGATCACGTGACGATCTTCACAGGAAAGAGGGTCACCGAGGTGATCCGCTCGCTCCGTCCCTCCATCTATGCCAAGGGAGGCGATTACACGCTCGAAACACTGGATGCTGGTGAGCGAGCCGCGCTTGAGGAAGTGGGGGCGGAGATCAGGCTTCTGCAGTTGGTTCCGGGACGTTCGACCACCGCCATCCTGGAGAGGGCCAGATCCTCCCGGTGATTGTCACGATGACCGCGGGCGGTCCTCCTCAATACTGGGGGGCGCCCAGCAACCGGATCGCCGGATCCACCCAGCGCTTGTCTGGGAAAATGAGCGGGGGATTGGTCGAGATCACGCTGGCGCCGGTGAGGACGAACTCGGGATAGAAGCTGTCGCTGGCGGGTTCGTAGATTTTCTCGCCGGAAAAGTATCCGCTCAGGCGGTACTCATAATTGTTGTCCGTGCCGATCTCATGGCGCTCACGGTCGGGGGCCAGCTTCTTCTGCTCGTTGAACATGACGAGCTTGGACTCCTTCCATGGTTCCCCCGGCTTCTTCACCCAGCCCCACATCTTGTAATCAACCTTGTAGAAGCGTCGGCCGACGAAGTAGTTGCCGGGTTTTTCCCCGGCGATGGCGGCCGTGATCGCCTGGCGATCCTGGGGTGTCTGGAGAACGATCGGGGCCTCGCAGGCCGCAAGAAGCAGGCAGGAGGCAACGAGAAGAAGGTATCGCTTCACAGGATGGCTTGCAGGACGGGGCGGAGCGCGGCGTCCAGGGAGGCCTCGCTCGCCGGATCAAGTCCCGCGGGAGCGGCGCCGAGATGCCAGGTCTCGGGATGGGAGGTGCTTTCGCCGGGGAGCAGGGTCACCAAAGGGCCGAGCGACTCGATCTCGAGCATGTCGCCGTTGGTGAAGGTCTCGAAGTTGCATCCGCCGTCCGGATAGGTGGCGCCGGGCTGCAGGGGGAAGGTCTTGATGAAGAGTTCGTCCCCCAGCAGATAACCGATCCAGCGTTCGGAATGGGCTAGACCAAGCTTTGCCGGTTTTCCATCGGGCCGCTGCTGCAGCAGGAAGTAGCCGCGTCCGAGTTTCCACCGGCTGTCCGTCAGGTCGGTGTAGGGCCAGAGAACCATCGTCCTGTTGGGGAGAAGGTCGCGGGGATGCTCCCCGAGGGGCGGTTGGGGAATGATCTCGGTGCCACCCGGAGCCATGACGCTGAGGGCCCAGGTGGCGAGCGTGATGGGTTTCTCCCCCTCGTTGGTGATCGTGTGGAGCAGGTCGACGCGTGATCCATGCCCGGCGAGGGTGATGGAGAGATCCTTCCTTAGAGGATGGGGGGAGGCCATGCGGCTCGCGATCACCACCGGGCCGTTGCCGTCGCGGACCCAGGACACGGGCTCATTGTCGCGATGGTAGCTCATCACCTCGTCCTCGGGGGCGATCCAGAGCCTGTGGCCGCCGCGGATCATCCACTCTGTTTCACGGCTTCCGCCGAGCTGCTCCCCGTAATTCTTGAGGACGTTGGGTGCACCGTGCCTCCTGTAGGAGAGGATGCGGGGGCCGACGTCGAGCGTGGTTATCAGCTCGACCTCGTCGTTGGCGAGGCGGAGGCAGTTGGCCCAACCACCGAAGGCGACGGTTTCTGGATTCATGACGCTTCCGCGACGACCCGGTGAAGTCTTCCCCGCGGGGGGGATCAGACCGAGACGCGCATCGGCATGAGCACGTAGAGGAAGCGCTGGGCCGAGTTGATCTTGATCACGCCGGGGCTCATCTCGTCGATGAGTTCGAGGGCGACCGTGTCGTCGCTCAGGTTGCGGAGCGGATCGATGAGAAACTCAGGATTGAACGCGATGGAGAGGTCGCGGCCCTTGTAGGCGACCGCGAGCGATTCCTTGGCCTCTCCGACCTCGGGGGTGTTCGAGGTGATGTCGAGGGTGTTCTTGGCGAAGTTGAGCCTGACGGAGCCGCTCTTGTCGTTGCTGAGAAGGGAAACGCGGCGGACGGATTGGAGCAGGCTCTCGCGCTCGAGGGAGACGCGTTCCTTGGCCTCGCCGGGGATGACCTGGCGGTAGTTGGGGTAGGTTCCGTCGACCAGTTTGGTGGCGAGGACGGTGCCGCCGAGGTTGAAGGCGACGAGGTTGTCACCCACATGCAGGCGGACATCCTTGTCGTCGACAAGCAGGCGCTGGAGTTCGTTGATCGCCTTGGTCGGGACGATGAAGTCGCGCTCGTGTCCCGCGGGATACTTGATCTCGCCGAGTTCCGCGTCGCAGAGGGCGAGCCTGCGGCCATCGGTGGCCACCAGCGTCAGTCTGCCGTCACGGAAGGAGAAGAGAATGCCGTTGAGGACGTAGCGGGTCTCGTCAAGCGAGATGGCGTAGGAGGTCTTCTTGAGGCCTTCCTTCAACTCGCCCTGCTTCATGGAGAAGCCGCGGGATTCCTCGAGTGATGGGAAGGCGGGATATTCCTCCTTCGGGAGGCCGAAGACCTTGAAGAAGCTCTGGCCGCTGCGGATCGAGGTGACGTTGCGGGAGTCGGTCTCCACGACGATTTCCTCGGCGGGAAGTTCGCGGATGATGGAGAGGAGGCGCTTGGCGGGCAGGGTGGTCGATCCGGCCTTCTCGACGGAGGCGGGCGTCTCGGTGCGGACGCTGACTTCCAGGTCGGTGGCGGTCAACTGAAGTCCGGCCTCGGTGGTTTCCAGAAGCACGTTGGAGAGAACAGGGAGGGTGACCCTGTTGGAGACGATGTTCTGGATGCGCTGGAGTCCGTCGAGGAGGGCCTGTTTGGTGACCGTGAATTTCATGGATGGTAAGGGATGTTCCGAAAATGCCGGAAAGCAACCTTCTGGATAGATTCCGAAGGGGTGACTGTCAAAGTGATTCTGGGGTCAAAAACACCCCTCGACCACTACCGCTGGAGTTGCTGGTCGAGCAGACGCACCAGATGTCGGGCCTTGGGGTCCGTCTCGATACGCTGTTTGACCGTCTTGCAGGCGTGGATGACCGTGCCGTGATCCTTGCCTCCGAACGCATCACCGATCTCGACCAAGGTCGATGGGGTGAGTTCCCGGGAGAGATACATGGCGACCTGACGGGGGTAGGCAATGCTGGCGGTCCGTCTCTTGCTGGTCATGTCGGCCAGGCGGATGTCGAAGTGCTCGGCGACCCTCTTCTGGATCTGGTCGATGGTGACGGCCTTTCGGGCCTGCTCCTGGAGCACGTCGCGGAGGAGGTGCTCAAGAGCCTCGGCGCTGAGGGGCTGTCCGCTCAGGGACTTGTAGGCCGCGACCCGCATGAGGGCTCCCTCGAGGCGGCGGATATCGCTGCGGATCTTGTCGGCAAGGAACTCAAGCACCCAGTGCTCGATCTCGATGTGCATCCGGGAGGCTTTCCCCTGGAGGATGGCGATGCGGGTCTCCATGTCGGGGGGTTGGATCTCGGCCGTCATTCCCCACTCGAAGCGGGAGACGAGGCGCTGCTCGAGATTGGCGATCTCGCTGGCAGGGCGGTCGCTGGAGAGGATGATCTGCTTGTGGCCGTCGTGGAGTGCCCCGAAGGTGTGGAAGAACTCCTCCTGGGAACGCTCCTTGCCGGCAAAGAACTGGATGTCATCGATCATCAGGATGTCGGCCTGGCGGTAGCGTTTGCGGAAGGCCACCAGGGCGTTGTTCTGGATCGCGTCGATGAACTCGTTGGTGAATTGTTCGCTGCGCAGGTAGACAACCCTGGCACCCTTTTTCACCGAAAGGATGTGGTGGCCGATCGACTGGAGCAGGTGGGTCTTGCCGAGGCCACTGCCTCCGTAGATGAAGAGAGGATTGTAGGTGCGGGCGGGGGCGTTCGCGACGGCCTGCGCGGCGGCGTGGGCAAACTGGTTATTGGCTCCGACGATGAAGCTTTCAAAGGTGTAGGCCGGATTCATGCCCGAGGCCTGAGGTATCGGAAGTCGTGATTTGGCCGGTTCCTTCCTCTCGGTGGACTGGGCCTTTTCCTCCGAAGCGGGCGCTTCCTGGGACTCCTGGCTCTCGAAACGGAGGGCGAGGGGGCCGCCGCAGACCTCCTCAAGGGCCGAGGAGAGAAGGGCGGAGTAGTTGCTCTCGATGAAGAACTGGTGGATCGGGTTGGGAACCCCGAGGGCAACCTCTTCCGGGGTGAAGGAAATGACCGAGACCCCGCTGAACCAACGGTCGAAACTGTCGGCGCTGACGCGGTTGCGGATCACGGACGAAAGACGCTCCCAGAGTGCCGCGTTGGGATCGCCCTGCCGGTCGGTCCGGGAGGCGTCTGCTGTCTCGAAGGAAGTGAGTCGGGAGGCTTTCAAAGGATTCTGGAAAATTGGGGGAGGATCAGACTAAAAACCGCCGCCAGTACCCCTCAAGAAGAAATCCCCCCGGCGGCGACTTTTTATTTTCCGGCATTTCCGGAAAAGCCTTGACCGTGAGGGAGGGAACTTTTTCCGCGGAAGGGGGCGGCGAGCAGGATCGTCGCCGTGCAACCGATGAGCACGTACCAGGGCCAGGCGACCACGGGCCACCACGAGGGCATCCATTGACCGAAATCAATGATTCCCGGGAGGCGGACCTTGCCGATGAAAAGCACGGCGACGATCCCCCCCGCCATGGCCGGGATATTGGTCCGGTCATTTCCCCGTCCGGTCGAGAGCATCCCGAGAAGGAAGATGCCGAGCAGCGACCCGTAGGTGTAGCCGAGGATGCCGATGGCGATCGGGATGATGGTAAGGCGGGGATCGTGCAGGACGGAGTAGGCGGCGAGGGTCCCGACCACGACCATCAGGAGACCGAAGACAAGGGTGGCGATCCGGGCCGCCCTCACCGAGGCGCGGTCGCCCGCACCGGGATTGAGGTAGGGAAGGTAGAAGTCGGCCGTGAAGCTCGTGGCCAGGGCATTGAGAGCCGCCGAGGTGGACCCCATCATGGTGGCGAAGACCCCCGCGATGATCAGTCCCCTCAGGCCGACCGGCAGGTCATGCACGATGAAGTGGGCGAAGATCTCGTTGTCCGGGATGTCGGGGGCGCCGCCGCCGCCCGGCCGCGTGTAATAGAGCGAAAGCAGGATCCCGACCCCGAGGAAGGCGAGCGCGATCGGGATGTCGGCAAGGCCGCTCAGGATGAGCGACAGGCGGGATCTGCGGATGTCGGGGGCCGTGAGCAACCTCTGGACCATGTCCTGGTCGGTGCCGTGCGTCGCCATGGTCAGGAAGGTCGAGCCGACCACCGCGGCGAGGATCGTGTAGGGTTCGGAGATCATCGCCGCGAAGGCCTTGCCGAGGGGGAGCGTCCCGTCCCACCCGGTCTGGATCCACTGCAGGTGATCCCATCCCCCGAGTGCCTTGCCTGCGGCGGCGATCCCGCCGAGGTGGCCGAGCAGGAACCAAAGCACGAAGGCAACCGAACCGAGCATCAGGGCCGCCTGGATCAGGTCGGTCCAGATCACCGCCTTGATGCCCCCCGCCATGGTGTAGGCTGTCGTCACGAGGGTCACGAAGAGGATGCCCCAGAAATAGTGCTGCAGGGTCACGGGTGCTCCCGGGAAGAGGTGTCGCCAGAGCACGACCAGAATGACCCCTCCCAGATAAAGCCGGACCCCGATGCCGAGAACCCGCGTGAAGAGGAAGATGGCGCTAGCCGCATTCTTGGTGCGGGGACCGAAGCGGGCCGTCAGGAACTCGTAGATGCTCTCCACCCCGTAGCGGTAGTAGGGAGCGATGAAGGTGAAGGCGATCACCACGCGGGCGATCACCGTTCCGATCGCGAGCTGGCCGTAGAAAAAGGCACGGGTCTTGTACCCCTCCGCGGGAGTGCCGAGGAAGGTGGCCGCACTGGTCTCAGCCGCAACGATGGAGGCTAGGACGGCCCACCACGGGATCGCCCTTCCGCCGAGGGCGAATTCCTTGAGCGTCGTGTTCCCCCTGCCCGCCCGCAGGCCGATCCCGATGATCAGCGCGAAGTAGAGCAGGATGACGGTCGCGTCGACCCAGGTGCCCGGCACGGAGAGGGCTGACGACATGGCCGGGGCGGATCCTCGGGGGCTGGCTTCAGGAAGCCTTGGCGCGAAGTTCCTTGATCAGGATCTTCGAATTCCTGCCGCTTCCCTCGTAGCGCGCGCGGCGCTCCTCCGGGAGGATGGTGGCGTCCGACTCGGAGTAACCTCCCTTCTGCTGAAGGTAGTTCACCGCGCGGGTCGAGAGGGCGTAGATCCGGTCCACGCCCTTTTCCTTGGCGAGGTTCTCGGCAAAGGCCATGAGCTTCCGGCCGAAGCCCTTGTTCTCGTGCGCCCTGCTCACGTAGAGGCAGGCCATCTCGGCCAGGGAATGATCCCGGTCGACATGGACGGCGACGCAGGCGATCGGGGTCCGGTCCACCTCGAGGATCCAGTAGTCCTCGATGCGGGCCAGGATGTCGGCCCTCGTCCTCCGGGCGATCTCCTCGTCCTCCACCGATTGGCGGATGAGGCTCATCACGGCGCGGACATCCTTTTTGAAGATCCGCCGGATCTGCTGGTACTCGTTGGAGTAGACCATCGTCCCCGAGCCCTCGTGGCTGAAGATCTCGGTGAGAAGAGCCTCGTTGATCCTTCCGTCGAGGAGATGGGCCCTAGGTACGCCTCCCCGGCAGGCCCGAGCCGAGCATTCGATCTTGGAAATGAGTCCGGACGAGGCGTTGGAAGCCCGGAGTTTTTTGATCAGTTCCTCTGCCTCGTCGATGGAGAGTTGGCGCGGAAGCGGCGCCTTGCCGCCCACCACGTCGTCGGCCCCAAGGAAAATGATCTTGGCAGCGTGCAGGGCCTCAGCGACCTCGAGGGCGATGCCGTCCGAGTTGACCCGGTAGGTCCTTCCCTCGCCGTCGAAGCCGAGCGGGGGGATGACCGGGATGATCCCCTCCTTGAGGAGGAGTTCCAGTGCATGGTTGTCGACCCGCTCGACCCTTCCGGTGAAAAGCTGGTCGGTGCCGCCCAGGATGCCGGCGGGGTGGGCGATGATCGCGTTGGCGTAGGCCGCCCGAAGGTCGACCGCGGAGAGGCCCTCCATGATCCGATTGGTCAACCGGATGCCGGCGTCGATGGCGAGTTCGAGGGTCGTTTCGTCGGTGATGCCGGTGCCGTCGCAGTTGGTGACCGTGATGCCCCGCTTGGCCGCGAGTTCCGCGATCTGATGGCTCGCCCCGTGGACGAGCACCACCCGGACGCTCAGGGAGCGCAGGACGGCGAGATCGAGGAGGGTGTTGGGGAAATTCTCCGACGCGGCCACGGCGCCGTCGACGGCGATCACGAAGATCCTCTCCCGGAAACGGGGGACGTACTGAAGGATTTCTCTGAGGTCGGAAACGTTCACGGGCTGTCTTTTGGGATGGTGAGGGATCGTGCGGCGGGTGATCCGTCCGGCGCAATCCAATTCATGCGGTCTCGGAACCCGTCGAGGTGAGTTCCCTCTCGATGGCGGCGGCGACGGCATCCGGTTCCGCGAGCGGGGCGAGCGCGCCTTGGGCGGCCACCTCCACGATGGAGAAGCGGCTCACGAGGGGGCGGAGATCGGAGATGGCGGCCGAGGAATCCTTGTCGGAGCCTGTGGCGAGGAGCATCGAGAGAGGGGAGGCGAGGTTGCGGAGTCCGGTCCGGAGGCTCCTCCAGTAGGCCTTGGAGGAGAGGGCTAGGAACGCGTGCTCTGCCCCGTACTGCTGCGCCGTGGAGGTGATGACCGAGAGGCTTTCCTCCAGTCCCGGTCCCTCCGCCGTGAATCCCGAACGCAGCAACCACGCGCGCAGGAACGAATCGGTGGAGAGTTGGTGGCTGTAGACCATCCTTGCCAGGCGGGGGAACCAGCCGACGCGGTGCCATCCCGCCGATGGGTTGGCCTTTCCCAGCGCGACGTCGGGCATCCAGAGGATGATCCTCTGGGTCTTCTCGGGAAAGCGTGAGGCAAAGAGCAGCGCGATGTTGGCGGTGAGGCCGGAGGCAACGATCACGGCGGCTTCGCCGGGAACGGTTGCATCAAGAAACTCCGCCAGGGAGCGGACCTGCTCCTCGGCGGTCGCGGCGGGATTGGGCCGCTGGGATTCCCCGAAGCCGATCAGGTCGGGGACGAGGACACGCCATGCCTCGGCGAAGCGGGGGTAGATTTTCGACCATTCGAAAGAGGAGGCGCCGGGAAAGATCCCGTGAAGGAAGAGCAGGGGCTGTCCGGGGATCTGGCTGTCGGCCGTGTGGTAGACGATTTCGCCTGCGGATGTGTCGGCGACGCGAGTGGCGAAGACCGCCGGGGAGATGGCGTCCGGAATGATCCCGCGGAGGGTGCCCCTCCATCCGTAGCGGACGGCGAGGGCAAGGGCTCCGAGAATTCCCGCGCCGAGTCCCATGCCGAGGGCCTTCCTTCCCGGAGGTGCGGATCCTGATTCCTTGCTCATGGGAGTGTCAGGAAATCTCTCGTGAGAAGTGGCCGGGGAACTACTTGCCCGGTTCGGGGGAGAAGCGGACCACCCCGCTTCCCTTGATGATCTTCCCTATGACCTTGCCGCTGAGGGTTTTTGCGATCGATGCCCCCTCCTTGCCGGGAACCACGAGCACCATGCCGATCCCCATGTTGAAGACCTGGTACATCTCGAGGGGATCGACGTTGCCTCCCTTTCCGATGATCCCGAAAATCGCGGGAACCTTCCAGGAACGGGGATCGATCTCGGCATCGCATCCCTTGGGGAGCACGCGCGGAAGGTTGTCGATGAGGCCGCCGCCGGTGATGTGCGCCGCGGCATGGAGGGGCTTGCCCTTCATCTTGGCGAGTTTCTCGAAGGCGGGGAGATAGCTGCGGTGGACCTTCAGCAGTTCCGCACCCACCGTGGTGCCAAGACCCGCGGGGCGGTCGGTCAGCTTCAGCTTGAGAAGGTCGAAGAGCACCTTGCGGGCGAGGGAATAGCCGTTGGTGTGAAGGCCGTTGGAAGGGAGGCCGACAAGGGCATCGCCCACCTTCACCCTGCTGCCGTCAAGGAGATCCGAGCGGTCCGCGATTCCGGTGATCGACCCGGCGAGGTCGTACTCGCCCTCGCCGTAGAGGCCGGGCATCTGGGCGGTCTCGCCGCCGATCAGGGCGCATCCGGCTGCTTTGCAGCCACGCGCGAGGCCGGTGATGATCTGCTTGAAGACACGGGGATCGAGCTTGGCCGCGGCGATGTAGTCGAGGAAGAAGAGGGGGCGGGCGCCGGTGACCGCGATGTCGTTGATGCAGTGATTGACGAGATCCTCGCCGATCGTGTCGTGCCTGTCGGTTGCGAAGGCGATCTTGAGCTTGGTGCCGACGCCGTCGACGCTGGAGACGAGGACGGGATCCTTGACGCCGCGCTTTTTGAAATCGGGACGGAAGAGTCCGCCGAATCCCCCGATCCCTCCGAGGACCTCGGCGCCATGGGTCGGGCGGACAAGGGCGCCGATCCCAGACTTCACGCGATTGCCGAGATTCACGTCGACTCCCGCCTGGGCGTAGGAACTCTTGCGGGCTGTGGCGGCGCGGGGTTTCGCGGTCTTCTTGGATTTTTTGGTGCTCATGGGCTGTGAAAAGGTCGGGATGTCGGGATTCAGGAACGGGGGCCGAAGAGCGGGGGCTGGGCGCTCTGGTCGGGGAGGAGTTGGGCGCTTTGGCGGCGGCG
>JACCDY010898067.1_pt1 | contig 13763 bp, 13 predicted proteins | sample 7446391 | NCBI WGS metagenome assembly JACCDY01 (sample SAMN15323451, study PRJNA562643) | freshwater metagenome | isolation source: river surface water | place: USA:Blue River Watershed | collected 2017-08-18 | reverse complement strand
GAGGTACAAATGTTCAAGAAGGAGAAGCTGGTGGAATTACTCAACAAATTGGTGCAACATTTATACCTATTAATACACTAAATGTCAAAACTTCTAAATTAGAACCAGAAACTAAAATTGATTTGAAAGTTCCTGGACTACTTATGATAGATACACCTGGTCATGAAGTATTTACAAATCTTCGCTCAAGAGGTTGTGCTATTTGTGATATTGCTGTACTGGTGGTTGATTTAATGGCAGGACTTGAACAACAAACAAAAGAGTCAATTAAAATATTACAAGAATCAAATACTAAATTTATTATTGCTCTTAACAAGGTGGATAGATTATATGGATGGGTTTCAGAACCTGACAGATCTGCAAAATCATCACTTGAAATTCAAGATTCTAATACACTTAATGAATTTGATTCAAAGTTTACCAAGGTAAAAGTTCAACTTATGGAACTTGGACTAAACACTGAATTATACTGGAAAAATACATCTCCTGAAGACACTATTTCAATATGTCCTACTTCTGCTGTTACTGGTGAGGGTATTTGTGATCTGTTAAATTATCTAATTGATTCATCACAAAAAAATTTAAAGTCAAAAATTACTCGTTCTGATGATTTTAATTGTGTAGTAATGGATTGTACAGTTAATGAAGGACATGGAGCAACTATTGATGTAATACTTATTGGTGGAACACTAAGAATTGGTGACAAACTTATTGTAAGTAGTACATCTGGACCAGTTCAAACAACTGTTAGACAAATTTTAACACCACCTCCTAATCGTGAATCTCGAGTAAAAAGTGAATATATTCATCACAAAATGATTGAAGGAGCAATTGGTGTTAAAATAGTGGCAAACGACCTTGGAAAAATCATGGCTGGTACACCAGTATTTAAATATACATCAAATTATGAAAAACTTAATGCTATAGATGAAGCTGAACAAATTATTAACTCTGATACTACATCTTTAAATAAATTTAATCTATCTGAACATGGAGTATCTGTTTATTCATCTACAGTTGGTTCACTAGAAGCTTTATTACGATTCTTGCAAGAAGAATGTGAACCACCTGTTCAAGTTTCGCAAACTCACATTGGTAAAGTTATGAAAAAGGATATAACTAAAATTAATATTGCAAATACTGGCAAACCAAAAGAATTTAATACAGTACTTGCATTTAATGTTGAAGTCGATGATGATGCAAAGGATGAAGCTAAAAAATTAGGTGTAAAAATATTTACTGCCGAAATAATTTATCATTTATTCGACCAATATAAAAAATATAAGGAAGACTTGGCAAAAGAAAGACGAGAAGCAGTTAGACCTTATGTGGTTTTTCCTTGTATAGTAAAAATTCTACCAAACTGTATATTTAACCGAAAGAATCCATTAGTTATCGGAGTTCAAGTTATGGAAGGTAAATTACAAGTTGGAACTCCTCTATTTATTGTTGAAAAAAATCTTTATCTTGGTAATGTCGCAGGAATTGAAGTTGACCGTAAACCTGTTAAATTTGGTAAAATTGGAACACAAGTATGTGTTAAACTTGAATATCCAGAAAGATTACCTAACGCATCAAATTATTCATATGGTAAGCACATTAAAAGTGCTCCAGAGTTTGGAACAGATTTTGATGCAACATATATGCCTTGTTCACTTATTTCAAGAAATACAATTGATTTAATTAAGGAACATTTTAGAGAAGAAGTTGATAAGGATGATATCAGGCTTTTAGCTAAACTTAAAAAAATATTTAATATTCAATAGATTTTTTTTGTATTACAAATTTTTATAATTTATTTTTTACAATCGTGTAAAAAATCTATTCTATGAGACAAACAATATAAATTAGAACACTTAACACATTCAAACTTATTTGATAAATGTAATTTAACATTACAATCTTTTTTACAACATTTAGGAAGACCTGTTTTATTTGGATTTTCATTTTTTCCAAAAGGTAAATTATTTTCCTTAGGTACATTCTTACAATTATGATAATAAGATTTTAGATGTTCTGCACAATATATATTTGAACAATATGCACAATTAAATCTATTGGTTGGTTCTAACCTTAGTAAACAAATTGGATTTGAACACAAAGGAAATTTATCCATGAAATCATATGGTTTTAGGTAAGAAGTCATATTTAAGTCGTTATCTAAATTAGTATTATATATTATAAAAAATTGATTTTTTCAATTTTTATATCAAATATTATAAATTAGACTATTAATTATATTTAAGATGTCATTTGATATAAATAAAATTACACTTGAAGGTGAACAACCTTATATAACATTAAGTAATTTAATTTGTAAAGGTATTTTTGATCAAAAGTTTCCTATTGCAAAATATTTTAAAGACTATGAACTTGGTGATAATATAAATGAAAAAATTATGGGAATTCTAGAAAAACTAGAAAAAGAATTAATAATCAATAAGGAAGACCATGAATTTTTAATAAATTTACTTACAACATTATTTTTTAAATTAAAAAGTCATATTGTTGAATTTGTTGAAAGAATTTCAATGGCTGACCAATCATTAATGTATAGAGATAAAATGCTTAAAGAAAAAGAGGAAAGACATCAATCACAACTAAAATTTTTCATTACTAAAATTAAAGAATTAGAAAAAGAAAATAAGACTGTGCAAGATAAAAATAGAGAAATAGATAGATTAAGTAGTAGTATTTCTACTTTGTCTTTAGCATCTTTGGAATTTGATGAAAATATTGAAAAAGAAAAAAAGAAAAATAAAAATCTACAAAATGAATTAAATACAATCAAGAGTAAACTTCAAAAAGAAATTAATGAACTCAAAAATCAAAAAGATAAACAATGTGAAAAAATTATTGAACTTGAAAAAAATATTAATTCTAATACTCAAATTATTAAAACTAATAAAAACTTGGAATCTAAACTAAATGAACTTGAAAATAATTATTTTCAATTAAAAAAGAAATATGATGAGCAAGAAGATAAATTTAAAGAACTAAATTCAAAATACTCCTCGGAAATGGAGAACAAAAACAAACTATTATTATCGGTTGATGAACAATTAAATCAATTAAAAAATACTAATACACAAAATATAAACGAACTAAGTGAAAAAAATAACAAAATTATTGAATTAGAAAAACAAATTAATTCTAATAGTGATTACAAAAAAATTATTATTGATAAAGATAATGATATCACTAAACTATCTGATACAGTAAAAGATATTCAAAAAAAATATGATGAACTATTAAATCAATTTAAAAATGTTAAGGAAGATAAAAATTATAAAAAAAATAAATACTATTCAAGAAATTTTTATCATGGACGTGGATTTCAACATAAAAATACAGGTCAAAATGAACCTACACACCATCAACATATGCATCATAATTTTAATCAGACTGGAATTAATGATTACAATAATAATACTAACCCTATAATTTGTTATGTACCTTTTCCAGTACATCCTGGCTTTCAGCCTTTTCCTATGAATCCATATGAACAGCCATGTGAACCTGGTTTTATTCCTTTTTATCCTAACCAAATATATGATGACGGATTTGATGAAGATACTTATGACAATTCAGAACATAATAACTCAGTAAATGAAGAACATCAAAGTAATTTTACTTCATGTCAAGATAATGCATAGTATAATCAAGAGTCTACAATATAATTTTTATATATAAAATAAATACAAAAAATTGAATTTATTATGTTATATAAGTATTAACTACCTAAATTTGAAATGAACGAAGAATTTATTACTAACAACGTTGACAATACAATTAAATTTTTAAAGGAGATGCAATCTTCAAAGAATAATGAGGATGATATAGTCACTCAAGAAGATTATAATAATCTTAGAGAATTAACTAAAATTATGTGTTCTCCAATATATGATGAAAAAAATTATATTGATGGACAGTTTAAACGTTATGAAATAGATGAAGAAACTAAAATTAATATTATGGCATGTTTTGATAAAATGGAACAAATTCCTAATTTTAAAAAGTCAGATTTTGATAATTATTTTTTGACTAATGTTCAAATTATTATAAATTTACGTGGTAATTTAATTAGTTCTGAAAACCAAATTAAAATGTTACAATCTCAAATTAATGCTATCAAAAATGATTGCTCAAATCTGTATAAAATGGTTTGTGCTAAAGAACAGGATAATGAAAGACTAAGAGACAAACTTAAAGAACAAAGATCCAGAAAACAAAATTTAATTAAAAACGAACCTGAAACTTCTGCTATTGTTGTGTCTCAAAATAAACAGGGTACACAAAATATTCAAGATGAAAAAGTTGTTGAGCTAGAAAATATTATTAAATCTAAGGATAATCAACTTGCTGATATCTCTAAAAATTTAAGTGAAACTGTTCTTAAAAATTTTGAATATGAAGATAAAATTAAAAATATAGAAAAAAAACTAAAAGAAGCTACATCTCAATTAAGTTCTGCTAAAAATTCATCAAAGTCTCAATTAAATGCACTCAAAAGTGAAAATGATAAACTAAAGGAAGAAAATGAAAAACTTAAGCAAATTAATCAAAAACTAACAAATGAAAATAAATCATTCAAAAATATTCAAAGTGAAATGGATATTATGAAAAATCAAATGGAAAGTTTAAATCAAGAACATAATATTGTTATTATGGAAAAGAAAAATCTTAAATTTTTAAATGAAAAATCTACTAGTGATTATTCTAAATTATTTGTAGAATTTGAAAAACTTAAAAATGTTAAAGAATTGTGTGATACTTATAGTAACGAAATTAATACTTATAAAAAAAAATATGAAGAACTAAATTATAATTATAATTATATTAATACTGAACTAACTCGTTCTGAAAATAATTTTTCACAATTAAATATTCAACTTGGTGAAAAAAATAAGTTGATTGATGAGAAAGATAAGTTGATTGATGAGAAAGATAAATTGATTGATGAGAAAACTAAATTACTTGATGTTTCAGAATCAAATCTAAGAAATGCAAATCAAAAAATTAAAACATTGGTAGCTAAGAATGAATCAATTAAACCACCCCCTATTAATACATCTGTTAGCCCAAAACAATCAAGCAGTATTAATGCTCCAATTGCTCCAATTGTTCCAATTACTCAGCGTGATACTAGTTCTGGAAAAAAGAATAGTAAGAGTAAAAATAATAGTTCAATTCAAAATCAATCTCAAGTAAATATTGTTTCTTATCCTACATCAATGGTTTCACAAATGACCTCACCAATGACTTCGCCCAAAGTTCCCCAGTTAATTCCTCTAACTCAAGAACAATTTTTACAATTACAAGCATACCATCAATTAAAAACATTCCAACATCTTCAATATATACAGAAATTATATGTAAATAGTCCTACAAATCTAGTTGGTCAAACTAATGGACTAAACCAAACTAATGGATTAAACCAGCTAAATTATTCAGATAGTCCTTATTCTGATGATTCACAGTCACAACCATATGGATTTGGTAATACCTTAAGCAATGAGGGATTTGGACAAGAATATGTACCATACTTTGTTGATTCAAACGGTAATTATGTTGATTCAAATGGTAATTATTATGATTCTAATGGAAATTATATAAGTTCAAATTATTTTGATAACGTAAATTATGATACAGGTTCTAATTACAATCAATCTACATTTGAACAAAATTTTTAATTTATATATTATCTATAAATATTGATATTACAATTCAATATAAAATTTTAAACATATTATCTTTTACAACTATTATATATAAAATGGAAGAAATTATTGAAAAGTGGTATGAAATATCACTTATTGATATGATTAAAATTATAAATGATAATAAAGTATCACGTGATTGTTTAAAACATATACCACTAACTAATTTTACTATTGATTATATATATTCATCAAAAAATGGAATAACACCAGTTGTCAGTTCTGTTACAGAAATTTTTTCAATAAAAGGTGAAAAATGTGCTGAAAATAATCTTGAATATTATGTTAAAGTATTTAACGCACATAATTATCCAAATGCAAAACTAAGATTTAGGTTTAATATGTTAAAAGAACACAATGACAAAATTATACATGGTCCTCTGTCAAATTGAAATCTGTTTTTCTTTTAATTACAATATCCTTATATTTTTCACTCTTAATTAATTTTTTTGCTGTATTTATTAAATCTTGAAAATTACTTGGTTTTGGACTATGTTCAGCATTTGATGTTAACAAATTTCCAAATCTAATTGTTAATATTGTATAAGCAGATTTTGTTTCGTTCCAAACTTTTCTAACAATAGGAGAATATGACCACTGAGTAAAAATACTAATCCATGTAATTTCATCTGTTTCATCTACTTCACTAGATGTTAAATAATTTTCCCAAGATTGAAATATCATTGAACAAATGTATGTTACTGCTGACCACTTATCTTTTTGTTTTTTAATGTCATTTTCTTGTGATAAATCTTTAATGAATAAATCACTTTGTGTAGCATTTTTTTGCCAGTCAAAATATAAAGTTTCTACAAAATTAGGACAATCTTTATAGCAATCATTAATTGCCTTGTTAATATCAACCCATGAATAAAAAACAATTTTTAATGTTATGTCTTTTCTGTGTTGTTCTAAATTAGAATTAAATATAAAAAATGTTAGTATTATACCAAATCCAATAAATATACCATTTAAAATTGCTAATTTATTAGTAAATCTATCAAATGAACTATTTATCTCACTTTGTGATGAAAAATAAGCTAGAACAAGTATAGTAAGAATTATAACGACTAAATATATTATAATTTGATTAATATTCATTATATAATATATTTATAATAATATATTAAATAAATAAATAAATTTTATTAGTTAAAACTTAAATTAATTCATCAAATTTTTCAAACTTGAGAAATGGTGATTCTTTTTTATTATCTTCATTTTGATTTGCTTGTTGAATTGGAAGAATCTGTTCTAATACTTTTTCTAATTCGTTATTGTCTGAAGTTTTTGGTTCTTGATTTATATTTAGAGATTTCAATGTTTTGGAAGTTTGCTGTACTTGTTGGACTTTTTGAGGTTGTTGAACTTGTTGAACTTTTTGAGGTTGTTGACTTTGATTTTTTAAATTATCTATAATTTTTTGTTGATAATTTGATTTTGAAGGTGTTGCAGTATTTGAACAAATAAATTTAACTGAATCAGATACCACACGGTTTACAGTTTTAGTACACCCTGACATAACAGCCTCTTGATATTCTGCTTCAAATTGTTGTCTTGCCATAGCTCCATATCTTTGTGTATATTGTTCACGTACTTTTTCAACATCAACTTGAGAATTTACATTAGTTAAATTACACCAATGAGTTGAAGAAACTATAATCATACCATTTCGATATTTAAATTCACAATGTACTGGTTGTTCTTGTTCTGTGTTAATATCTCTTAAGCTTCTTGAACCTAGAGGTTTTCCTTTTGAAATAATTTGGACTCGAACAGCTGATTCTGGTTTTACTGAAAAAATCTTTGTACCACTCATATTAACAAATTCAATATCTACTGAATCTGATGATGACATGTCACCTAAATCTTTTAGAATTGGATGATCAGAATTAATAAAATCTTGTTTAAGTCCTGTCATCTTGAATGGACCGTCAGTTGTTTGATCACATATTGTAATTGGTGATTTATAATCCATACGATATTTATCCCAATTATTAAATAGAGCACCCATTGAATGATCACCAACCACAATATCACATCCCTTTCTTGTCATCGTGTTTATCAGTTTGAAAACAAGTAAAGTTGTATTAGAATCTACAAAATGTGTTCCAGAATGGCAATCAGATGAACATTTAAAATCAAAGAATACTTTTGTTTTGGAATCTTTCACATAGTTTGAAATATTTTTGTAAACCATATTGGTTGTATCAGAATCTGTTTTTAGTACATGGTATAATTCTTTTAATTGATTATATGTTATATTAACATAATAAGTAGTTGCATTGTTGGGTAGCTCAGATGAATCATAAGGGTTTGAATTTCTAATTGAAACCACACAAATATTTTGTTTTTTCTCAACTTTATCTTCTACTTTTTTTTTGTCATTAGCTTTTATTTGGTCAGGTTTAACTTCATCAGGTTTAACTTCATCTGGTTTAACTTCATCAGGTTTAACTTCTTCGTCATCTACAATTTTTACGTTTGGTTTTACAAATTCAGCCATTTTATTGATTATTATTATTGATTTAATATATATTTATATTAAATCAATTTTTTATAAAAATTAATCACAAGGATTACTAGGTATATTACGACATTCGCGACGTACCCATTCACATTCTTCAGAAGCATTACAGGCATTTGGTGCTAGCTCTTCGCAACCAAATCCTTCCTTGTTAAACCAAATAAATTTAATCACAATCAAAATTACAAGTAAAATAATAACTTTATGCATTATATATCTATTATATATTAGTATATTATTTTTATAATAAAAATTGAAATTATCATATATATAAATTTTCATTAAAGTTTATCATAAAAAAATAATATATAATATGGAACAACCTACAGAATACACACAAGATTTTAAGAAAAGAAAAATTTATGAATTAGATGAACAAGATATAAGTCTTTTAAATGAGCTACTTAGTAACAATACTGATAAAACAATGCTAGTAATACTTAATGAACAAGTAAAAAATTGTATCCCGAAATTCAATATCTAGTTAAAAACTTTAAAACATTTTATAGCGTATATGATAAAGAAGAAGAAGATTTAATATTAAGAGAATGTAACAAATGTTCAAATAATTCAATTACTATTGATGGTAATAAATTGATTATAGGAAATAATTGGAATAATGGTATCACTGATGAAATTGTTTATCTTATTCTCACATATAAAATAGATATTTTTATTGTAAAAAAATATTGTTTTAATTATGAGATACCTAATTACCTGATATAATCACAAGTTTAAAAATATATTCAGATGACTTTGATCAACCTATTGATTATTTACCCCGTAGTCTTAAAATATTATGTATTAAATTTAATGAAAAAATAGGTGAATTTAATCAACCAGTCAATTATTTACCTGACAGTCTTGAAGAATTAGTTATTTTTAGTGATAAGTTTAATCAACCAGTTAATTGTTTACCAGAAAATTTAAAAAAGTTATATATAGGTGGTCAATCTTGTAATTTTAATAAATCTGTAAGATCTTTACCAAAAAACTTACATACACTTTGTATTTGTTCAAGTTCATTTGAAAGAAGTCTCGATAATTTACCAGAAACATTAAAAATTCTTTTAATTGAATATGAATTTGCTAATCAAAATCCATTTGAAAAACTACCTGAAGGACTAGAAATATTGTATTATGGCTTTTATAATGGAGGTGGTAGAGATAAAGATTATTTATCTTATTCAGTAAATAATCTACCAAATCAAATTAAAGAAGTATATTTGGGTGGTTCATTTAATAATTCAATTGATAATCTACCTGATTCAGTTGAAAAATTATATATAGGAGATGATCTAAATGATTTTAATCAGATAATTAACAAGTTACCATCAAATTTAAAATTTCTTAATATTGTGGATTTTACTCATTATCATGACAAGATTGATAAAAAGTTAAATCACCAAGTATTTAAATTTTGTGACAAAAATAAATTAAAAGAACTTTTTCCCACAACAAGATTATATATATTTGATTGGGAAAAAATTGGATATAGATTGTCTTGTAATATCTAGTATATATTTTTTACAATAAAAATTGAAATATTATAATCTTTAATCACAATAAGTACTATAACTAATATATATCATGGAACCAATGTATAAAAAACAAAGATCTATTGAAAAAACAACAAATGATATTTTAGCTAATAATAAATTAGAAGAAAAAAATAATCAGAATTTGTTTATTGAATGTGTTGGGTCAATATATCCTACATTAAAATTTAAAGTAGTTAATTTTGGTACCAAATACTCGATATATGATAAGGAATTTGAAGATTTAAATCAAGATTATTCTGGTGATAAGGATAAATTAATAAAAGAGTGTTGTTATGAAAAAGAATTTACTGAAAATACTGATATAGAACCTATTTGGATTGATGGAAATAAACTTATTATTTATGCAAATTGGAAATTAGGTATTACAGATGAAATAATATTATTGATTTTACTCTTTCAAATTGATATTCTAATTATTAAAGATAGTTTATTTGATGAACCTGTTTATAGAATACCTGAACGTATATTAAGTTTAAAAATTTATTCTTATAATTTTGATCAACCAATTGAAGATTTACCAATAAATTTAAAAATCTTATGTTTAAAACATTGTTCTAATGCCGAATATAATTTTTTTGGTAAATCTACAGATGATAGCGAGTGGATAGATTTTAATCAACCTGTTGATTCCTTACCAGATTCACTTGAAGAACTTGTTATTGTTTCATCTATTTTTGATAAACCAATTGACAGTTTACCCTCTGGACTTAAAAAATTATACATTTGTTCTGAGGGATTAGATAAATTTAATCAGTCTGTAGATAATTTACCATCTGGACTGGAAACTTTAGTTATTCAAAGTCAAAGATTTAAACAAAAATTAAATAACTTACCTGATTCAATTAAACTTATCTATATACCTTTTCATACTGGGCATCCTGATGTACTTGACAATTTACCAAATAGTCTTGACACTTTGTATTATGGTATTTGGGATGGTGAAGTTGAGTTTAAAAAAATGTATTCGGTTGATAATTTACCTAGTAATATTAAATATTTACATTTGGGTGCATCTTTTAATAATTCAATTGATAATTTGCCAAATTCAATTACACATTTAACTATTGGTGGAGAGGCAAATGGAACTACCGGTTTTAATACTATGATTAACAAATTACCTCAAAACTTGTCATACATTCGTATATATAGTTTTTCATATAATGATTCATTAAATAATATTAAAAAATTATTTTCAAATTTGAATTTTGAATTAATAGATAAAAAATTTAATTTTACAAAAGTTTTTCAGGAGTTAGGTTTTTGTTTTGAAGAAAAATTATTTGATTGGGACAAAATTGGATATGCAACAGACTGTGATATATAAGTAATTATAACCTTTTATAGTAATACTTTTCTTATCATGGTTTCACAGATATTTAGTATATATATTTTTTATAAAAAATTGAAATATTCTAATGTTAGTTATTACTAATAATTACTAATATATATAAAATATGGAACCAGTATACAAAAAACAAAGAGTAACTGATGAGACAGCAGATGCTGTTCTAGAACAAGATAATAAGATTAATGATGTCTTAAATCAACCAAATAATAATTTATTAGAATGTGTCAAGTCAGTATATCCTACATTAAAATTCAAAGTAGTTAATTTTGGTATCAAATATTCGATATATGATAAGGAATTCGAAGATTTACATCATGGTTATATGCATGATACTGATAAATTGACTGGAGAAGAATGTTATCTTTTAAGTTTTGTTAATACAACTGACATAGAACCTATTTGGATTGATGGAAACAAACTTATTATTTATGCAAATTGGAAATTAGGTATTACAGATGAAATAATATTTCTAATTTTACTTTTTCAAATTGATATTCTGATTATTAGAAATCCTATATTTAATGAACTTGTTTATAAAATACCTGATCGTTTATTGAGTTTTAAAATTTATTCTTTTAATTTTAATCAATCAATTGATGATTTACCGACTTCTTTAAAAATATTTTGCATTAAACCTGATTCAGAAGGTATATTTCATTTATTTGATGGATGTAATGATTACTTAAAAAATAAAGATGAACATGAAAACATGTATAAAGAATTTAACCAACCTGTTGAATTATTACCAAATTCACTCGAAGAACTTGTAATCATTTCTGACAGGTTTAATGAACCGATTGATAAATTACCTTCTAACCTAAAAAAATTATATATTTCTTCTGGATGTAATAGTAAAATACATCGGTTTAATCAGTCTATAAATAATTTACCACCTGGATTAGAAACATTAGTGATTCTGAGTCGTAGATTTAAACAAAAACTGAATAAATTACCTGATTCAATTAAACTAATGTATATACCATTTCATACTGGATATTTCGATGCATTTGATAATTTACCAGAGAGTCTTGAAAGTCTGTATTATGGTATTTGGGATGAAAATGAATATGGAGAAATGCATTCGGTTGATAATTTACCGAGTAGTCTCAAATATTTACATTTAGGTCCATATTTTAATAATTCAATTGATAATTTACCAGATTCTATAGAACATTTAACAATTGGAAGGGAAAATATAGGTAATTTCAATACAGTTATCAATAAATTGCCAAAAAATTTATCTTATTTAGATTTAAATATTTTTTCTGAAACACCTTTTAAAACTAGGAAATTAAAAAAAATATTTAAAAACCTAAATTTCAAAGAGATTAATTTTAAATTTTGTCTTTCACGTGATTATAATAATTTTAATGATTATCGTTTTTATGGGAATAATTATTATAAAAGTTTTGATGTTCTTCTTAAAGAATATTATGGTTCTTATAATGATAATGATGATAATGATGATAATGATGATAATGATGATAATGATAATGATGATAATGATAACGATGATAATGATGATAACGATGATAATGATGATGAATATTACAAGACTATTAATAAGCATATTAGTAAAAATAATAGTTATATTCGTATATTTGATTGGAATAAAATTGGATATGGTGTGGACTGTGATGTGTGATAATTATATTTTGACATTATAATATTTGTTTATGAAAAATTGATTTTTTCAAATATACAATACTTATATCATATAAATCATATATAATAAATGTATAAAGAATATACTTTTAATCATTTCAAAATAATCCTAGCTTATTTTGACGATATCCCTTATTTTAACGTATCTGAATATAGTGGATATAGTTATACTAAAACAGGGGGTAAAAATAATTTAAAATGGATTGAACAACTTGTTAAAATATTTGACAATCAGAATGAATTATTACGTAATATTGAGTATCATAGTATGTATTTAAGAATTATTTTTGTCGATAAAGTTTATACAGACCCGGAATTTGTATTTAAAGAAAAGTTTTCAATTGATAAAGATGATTTCCCTATGAATCTGTTGCTTAAATCACGTGGAGAAATCAATAGTCTCAAATCTGAATTAGTTAATTCAAATGCAAGAATTGAAAATTTAGAAAATATTGTTAAAAATTTTATTTACAAAGACAATCAATCAAGTTAATTTTTAATTATATTAATTGACTGAATATGGTGCTACATATTCTTCATAATTACCTTGTCTTGTAAAAATTTTATTTAATATTGGAGCCAATGATAATACTTCAACTTTATCACCTTCTTTATCTTTAATATACTTTACTCTAAGTGGTCTAGAATTTGATGTTACTAATTTATTAACATGATCTGTTGGGCTGAAAAATTTTTCAACATTTTCGTCTTTTGGAAATACTGAATGTGTTACTAAAGTATCAAATTTAATTGCATCAATAACTTGTATATCATCAGGACATTCAGTTTTTAAATATGATATAATACCTTTTATAGTTTCAGTTAAAGTACCACCAGATTGAACTAAATCATCGATAATAAACATATTAATCTGTTTACCTTCTACTAATCTAAGTTTACCATTTGATTTATTTGTTATATAATCCATACCTGCCTCAATT
>JACCDY010800619.1_pt1 | contig 13766 bp, 11 predicted proteins | sample 7446391 | NCBI WGS metagenome assembly JACCDY01 (sample SAMN15323451, study PRJNA562643) | freshwater metagenome | isolation source: river surface water | place: USA:Blue River Watershed | collected 2017-08-18 | reverse complement strand
TGCCTGTTTCATGTTGTTTCTCGATACCACCGATACGGTGTTCTAATCCTGCAGTACCAGGAACAGCCCAAGGTCTTGCTAGTTTTTCGTTTCTCTTATAAGGTAAAAACTTTTCTTCACCTTCTGCTAAGCTTGTTTTGAATTTCACTTCAATCGCAGGTAAGTCCGCAGCAGCAGGAAATTTCCATGGCTCTGCACCATTGGCGATATAGCCATCACTTAAAAGAATCACTGGTGTCATATGTGGTAAAGCAATTTTCACTGCTTCAAAAGCCATAAAGAAACGATCGCTTGGGGTTGACGCAGCTAATACTGGAATTGGCGCTTCTCCGTTACGACCATAATAAGCTTGCATCAAATCACTTTGCTCAGTTTTAGTTGGTAAGCCTGTTGATGGGCCACCTCTTTGAATATTGATAATCAACAAAGGAATCTCTAACATTGTCGCCAAACCAATAGCTTCGGTCTTTAACGCCATACCTGGTCCAGACGTGGTAGTCAATCCGATTGATCCACCATAACTTGCTCCGATTGCTGCAGTAATTCCTGCAATTTCATCTTCTGCTTGGAATGTTTTGATGCCAAAATTTTTGTACTTACTTAATTCATGTAAGATATCAGAAGCAGGTGTGATTGGATAAGATCCAAGGAATAATGGCAGGCCACTTTTTTGTGAAGCTGCAATTAAACCCATTGATAAAGCTTGATTGCCCATGATACTTCTGTAAGTACCTGGCTCCATTTTTGATTTTTCTACTTTATACCTTGCATTGAATAATTCAGCAGTTTCACCGTAATAGTATCCTGCTTTTAATACATCAATATTGCTCTTTAAAATATTTTCTTTCTTACCAAATTTCTCTTCTAAGAAATCGATCGTGTTGTCTAAGTTTCTATTGTACAACCAATAAATCAAACCAAGCACAAACATGTTCTTTGCACGATCACGTTCTTTAGTACCTAGTTCTGTATTGGATTTTAATGCTTCTCTCGTCAATTTTGTGATATCCACTTTGGTTAATTCATAACCATCTAAACTGCCATCTTCCAAAGGATTGATCCCTTCTGGATAAGCAGCTAGTCTTAAATTTTTTGCATCAAATCCTTCTAAATTCGCAATAATTTTTCCGCCTTTTTTCAGGCCTTTCAAATTCACTTTTAAAGCCGCAGCATTCATGGCCACCAACACATCACAGGTATCACCTGGTGTATAAACAGGATTTGAGCTAAAATGTATTTGGAATCCACTCACACCTGGAAGGGTGCCGATAGGGGCTCTAATCTCCGCAGGGAAATCCGGAAAAGTTGCTAAGTCTATTCCTAGTAAGGCGGTATTATTGGTAAATTGCTGGCCGGTTAACTGCATACCGTCTCCACTATCACCAGCAAATTTGATTACGACATCTTGTAAAACAACTTCTTCTTGCATATGCATCAATTGGATGACAAAGTTACAAAGCATCGCCTCTAAAACCGCATCTTTTATCGGATTATTCTAATTTCTTAACTAAGTTTGCGCCTTCAATATCAATGTTTTATGTCCATATGGTCCCTTTTTTACCTGATTAGCCAATGTTTTATGCTTTGGTTCAGTACGATTGGACCAGTAATAAGTCAGTCAGGACAACCAGATGCACAAACAATTGTGCAGGAACAGCAGCGCGCTCAAAGTACTTTGGATAGTAACACCAAATACGTATACCTAAGTTTTGACGATGGGCCTTTGTTTGGTACTTCGGCTTGTATTGCTATCTGTGAAAATGAAAATGTACAAGCATCTTTTTTTCAAATTGGATTACATCAATCCAGGTCAAATTGGGGTAAGAAATTATACAATCGAATACTTAGTCGCCCAGATTTATTTTTGTTGAGCAACCATAGTTTCTCGCATACCTATGGCAAATATGTGCAGTTTTATAAACAACCAGATTCGGCCTTAGCGGATTTTATATATGCAGCGGATGTTTTAAAAACAACAAATAATATCGTTCGTTTGCCCGGCAACAATGGATGGAGGACCGATAGCATTCAATTTTCTAGTAAAATGGTGCGTCCATTGTTGCTTAAACTAGATAGTGCAGGATTTAATGTCGTAGGCTGGGACCTAGAATGGCAATATACAAACAAAGGACGCCCAATACAATCCGCTGCTTTTATGGCCAAGATGGTGGATAGTATGTTTCTCCAAAAAGCGTATAAAACCAAGAATCATTTAGTGTTTTTAATGCACGATCATATGTTCAGAAGCGAAGCCGATTCTGCGCAGCTTCTTGAATTCATCCATTTGCTTAAATCTAGCAATCAATACCAATTTGCTCGTTTAGATGCTTATCCTGGCTTGAAAAAATAAAGGATTAACAATTAATAAAGACGGGGTTTCGTTGCAATTTTGTATTTTTATACTAGTAAAAATTTAAAATTATGTCAGCATTTAAAACAGGTAATCCAACCTTAACAGAAAAAATATTTGACAAGTCATTACATGATAATGCCAATGCATTTGGTGTAATGAGTGTACGTGGCACAATTAACAAATTCGGTTTTTTATTATTGATGGTGATGGCTTCGGCAATGTACGTTTGGAACGTCTATGCAGAAGGGAATACCAACACGGCAACCACTTTAATGATTGCTGGAGCAATTGGTGGATTGGTATTGGCATTGGTGGTGATGTTTAAGCCACAATGGGCAGGCTATATCACACCTGCATACGGCATTTTAGAAGGTTTGTTTATTGGTGGCATTAGTGCATTTTTCAATGCCATGTTTGCCAAGAATTATCCAAATATTATTTTACATGCAGTTGGATTAACATTAGGCGTGGCAGTGGCGATGTTCTTCTTGTATAATTTTAGAATCATTACTGTGACCAATAAATTAAGATCCATCATCATGTCCGCTACCATGGGCATTGGTCTATTTTATTTGATTGTATGGATTGCAGGTATGTTTGGTTTTGAAATGGGTTTTGCTTTTGATAGCTCTCCATTGAGCATTGGCATTAGCTTATTCATTGTGTGTATTGCTGCATTGAATTTATTATTGGATTTTGATGCAATCGAAAAAGCGGCAGAAATGGGTGCACCAAAATACATGGAATGGTATGCCGCTTTTGGTTTACTTGTCACTTTAGTTTGGCTGTACTTAGAAATTTTGAAATTATTGAGCAAGTTGAATTCTAAAGACTAATGGAATATAAACGCGGTAGTCTAAGTAACGATGAGTTGATTCATTTATACGAGTCCATTTTATGGCCGAGAATGATTGAAGAGAAAATGTTGGTCTTACTTAGACAAGGAAAAATCAGCAAATGGTTTAGTGGCATTGGGCAAGAAGCAATTGCAGTGGGTGCTACTTTAGCGATGGATCCAACCGAATGGATTATGCCTTTACACCGAAATTTAGGGGTGTTTACTTCGCGCAAAATGCCTTTGACAAATTTATTCAAGCAATGGCAAGGCGACAGAAGTAGTTATAGCAAAGCAAGAGAAAGAAGTTTTCATTTTGGCAGTAAAGCGCATCATGTATGTGGTATGATATCACATTTAGGGCCTCAATTGGCCATTGCAGATGGCGTTGCTTTAGCGTATCAACAAAGAGGTCAGTTAAAAGCAAGTATGGCTTTCACTGGGGATGGCGGTACAAGCGAAGGTGATTTTCACGAAGCCTTGAACGTGGCTGCTGTATGGAATTTGCCAGTTATTTTTATCATCGAGAACAATGGATATGGCTTAAGTACGCCAACGAATGAACAATACAAATGTGATCATTTAGTAGACCGCGCAAAGGGTTACGGGATGGAAGGGATACGCATTGATGGTAATAATATTTTGGAAGTGTATCAAACAGTGAAAGGGGTACGCGATTATTGCATCAACCAACAGAAACCTTATTTGATTGAATGTGATACTTTCAGAATGCGTGGACATGAGGAAGCAAGTGGTGTAAAATATGTGCCAAAGCATTTAATGGAGACTTGGTCCTTAAAAGATCCAATCAAAAATTATGAGCAATTCTTAGTGCAAGAAAATGTACTTACAGAAATGCAAGTGGCAGATATCCGTAACCGATTCAAAGAGCAAATGGAAGTGGATCTTAGAAAAGCAATGGAGCCTGAAATATTTGAACCTTCTATCTCGGATGAATTAATAGATGTGTTTGCGCCGGTTCCTGAAAACACCATTCCAGATTTTAGTTTGGTAGAGACAACACAAAAAACGAATAAAAGATTTATTGAAGCAATCAGTGATGCATTAAGACAATCGATGGAAAAATATCCAGAGATGATCATCATGGGACAGGATATTGCTGAATATGGTGGAGCATTTAAAATAACAGAAGGATTTGTAGATCAATTTGGAAAACAAAGAATCAGAAATACACCTATTTGCGAAAGTGCGATTGTAGGTGCTGCACTAGGGTTAAGTATGGAAGGCATGAAGTCTGTGGTGGAAATGCAATTCGCAGATTTTGTGACCGTCGCCTTTAATCAGATTGTTAATAATTTAGCGAAGATGCATTACCGTTGGGGACAATATGCCGATGTGGTGGTGCGCATGCCTACAGGCGGTGGTGTAGGTGCAGGTCCTTTTCATTCTCAATCCAATGAAGCATGGTTTACACATGTCCCAGGATTGAAAGTGGTGTATCCATCCAATCCAACAGATGCAAAAGGACTCTTGATTGCTGCACTAGCAGAACCGAATCCTGTTTTATATTTTGAACATAAAGCTTTGTACAGAAGTGTCGAGGAAGAAATTCCAGATGCGATGTATCAAATTGAAATTGGTAAAGCGCATATTGTGAAAGAAGGTTCAGACGCAACAATTATCACCTATGGTATGGGGGTGCTTTGGGCTAAAGCGTATCAACAAGCACAAGCGGATCAATCTATTTATATTCTAGATCTAAGAACCTTAGCACCATTGGATTATACTGCAATTGAATTGGCGGTGAAAGCAACAGGCAAATTGATGCTTTTGCACGAAGACAATTTAACTGGGGGTATTGGCGGAGAGATTAGTGCATGGGTAGCAGAGCATTGCTTTGAACATCTAGACGCTCCAATCATGCGATGCGCATCTTTAGACACACCAATCCCATTCAATAAAACTTTAGAAAAGCAATACATGGCCAATGATCGCTTAGAAGAAATGATGGGAAAATTATTGAATTACTAATTAGGGTTATTTGCTCTGTACACACGAAGGAAATTTCCACCCAATACTTTTTTAATCTCCTTATTTGAATAACCACGAGCAATCAATGCTTTAGTGAAATTAGGATAATCCAATACAGTGCTCAAGCCTTGTGGTGCTGAATTAATGCCATCAAAGTCTGAACCAATACCCACATGATTTATCCCAATCAATTTTACAATATGGTCAAAGTGTTGCATCAATTGTTCAATTGTAGGCTTGATGGCTTCGCTTTCTGTTTTATATTTATCTGATATCATTGTGAAAGCGTATTCTCTTTGTATACCTGTAGCTAATAAGGAATCTATTTCTGCACTATGTGCCTTTCTAAATGCCATATCTTTTTTGCTGAAGTTGCTATCAACAAATCCAGAAAAAAAGTTCAAACAAATTACACCACCATTTTTACCGACAGCTTTAATTTGATCATCTTTTAAATTTCTTGTTACTGGACAAATACTGTAAGCATTGCTATGAGATGCGATAACAGGCTTTGTAGTGGTATTGATGGCGTCCCAAAATGTTTTTTCTCCTACATGAGACAGATCTACGATAATGCCTAATTGATTCATTCTTTGAATGATTTGTTTTCCAAAATCATTCAGCCCTTTTTGTCCTGTATATTTTGAACTATTTTCTGCAGTATGTGAACTTGCCCATGATGGTGAATTATTCCAAGTCAATGTCATATAACGTACACCACGATTGTAAAATGTATCTAATCGATTGATATCATCTTCGATCATATGCCCACCTTCTACGCCATATTGTGCTACAATTTTTCCAGCTTTTAAAGCAGCTTGAATTGTCTTCCAATCTTTAGCCACCACCATTTTATCCGAATTTCTTGCAGCTACAGCGTCTATTGTATCCATTTCACGCATGGCCCATGCATAAGGATTTACTTTTTCACCATCGCACCAAATGGAAAACAATTGATAATCAACCCCTCCTTGCTTAAATCTTTTTAAATCCGAATGGTTGATTCCAGTCAAGTCTTGGTCAAAACTTACTTTCTTTTCGATACATGCCGTTGGTGCGTCATTATGGGTATCTACTAGGATGGATTTAAAGTGTATTTTTTGGGCGAATCCAGACAAGCTAATAGCGCAAAAAAAGAGGGTTAGGTATTTCATGGGTGGGATCCTTTTTATTGACAACTAAAATAGCTATTTTTGTGCACAGAAAAACGACTATGTTAGATAAATTAGAAGCCATAAAAGCAAGATTTGACCAAGTAGGGGTGGCTTTGACCAATCCAGAAATCATCAATAACCAATCCGAATTTGGTAAGTACAGTAAGGAATACCGTTCTTTAGAGAAGATCGTCATCCCATATGAGCGCTATGTCAAAGTGTTAGCAGAGCATAAGTTTGCAAAGGAATCTTTAAATGGAGATGATGCAGATATGCGTGAATTGGCGAAAATGGAATTGCCTGCACTTGAAGAAGAAAAAGAAGCTTTAGAAAAAGAGTTAACAAAATTATTGATACCAAAAGATCCTCAAGACGATAAGAATGCGATCATTGAATTAAGAGCAGGAACTGGTGGAGACGAAGCAAGTTTATTTGTAGGAGATTTATTGACCATGTATACAAGGTATTGTCAGAAAAAAGGATGGAAAGTGGCTGTTGCAAGTGAGAGTGAAGGATCTGTGGGTGGCTATAAGGAAGTGATCTTAGAAGTAACAGGTGAAGATGTATATGGCACTATGAAATTTGAAAGTGGTGTACACCGTGTACAAAGAGTACCTAGTACCGAAACTCAGGGTCGTGTGCATACATCGGCTGCAACTGTGGCGGTGATGCCAGAAGCAGAAGAAGTGGACTTTGTGTTGAATCCGGCAGATGTAAAAATGGAAACCGCACGAAGTGGTGGTGCGGGTGGACAGAATGTAAACAAGGTAGAGACTAAAGTGATGTTGACGCATATTCCAACAGGTACAGTGATCATTTGTCAAACAGAGCGTTCACAGTTAGGTAATCGTGAAAAAGCAATGGGTATGCTTCGTACTAAATTATTTGAAGAACAAGTACGTAAACAAGAAGATGAAATTTCAAGACACCGTAAAACATTGGTGAGTACAGGTGATCGAAGTGCAAAAATTAGAACTTATAACTGGCCACAGGGCAGGGTTACAGACCATCGTGTGAATGTCACTTCTTATAATTTAGATGCTGTAGTCAATGGAGAGATTGAAGAATTTATCGAAGCATTACAAATGGCCGAGAACGCCGAAAAAATGTTAGTGCAGCACTAGCAGAAAAAATATATTGTAAAAAAGGTCTCAAATTTTGAGACCTTTTTTTATAGTTGATTACTTCGCTAAGCTTTGTTCCCAGTCCCAAGCAGTGCGCATCATATCTTCTAGATCATACTTACAGTTCCATCCTAATTGTTTGACTGCATGATCATTGTTGGCATAAATAGAAACAATATCACCTGCTCTACGTGGGCCTATCTCATAATTCAATTTGATACCACTTACTTTTTCAAAAGCATGGATTGCTTCTAATACAGTAATACCATTTCCTGTGCCAAGATTAAATACTTCACAACTATTCGGTTGATTGTTTTTCATAGAATACTGTATAGCAAGTGTATGTGCATGGGCGATATCGCATACATGTATGTAGTCTCTAATGCAAGATCCGTCTCGGGTATCATAATCTGCGCCATGTACTTGCATCTTAGGTAATTTGCCAATAGCTGTTTGTGTAATGGCAGGTACTAAATTTTGAGGTCGGCCAATAGGTAATTCTCCAATGGCAGTAGAAGGATGTGCGCCTACTGGATTAAAGTACCTCAGTAGGATCGTAGATAAAGGGTGCGCCAATGCAGCATCTTTTACAATGGTTTCTCCCATTTGCTTGGTGGCGCCATAAGGAGAAGCAGCTGTTTGCAATGGCGTATGTTCTGTAACCGGAATGGTGTCAGGGTTGCCATATACAGTACAAGATGAAGAGAAAATAAAATGCGGTGCATTGTATTTTACAGCCATCTGTAATAAATGGACTAGGGAGCTAATATTGTTCTCGTAATAATCTAAAGGTTTTTCAACGGATTCTCCAACTGCTTTGTAAGCTGCAAAATGAATGATACCAACAATATCGGGGTTGGCAATAAATACCGATTCTGTAGCTGCTTTATCAGTTAAATTGACTGTGTAATTTTTAATTTTCTTACCTGTTATTTTTTCGATACCCAATAATGAATCATCTGATGCCCTAGATAAATTATCAATAGAGATCACATTGAATCCATTTTCAACTAAATCCACAATGGTATGTGCGCCAATAAATCCACAACCACCAGTTACAAGAATAGTTTGCATTAAAAATTTTTAGAATACAAAGAAACGAAATTATTAGGGAAAAATACAAGATGCTATTGATGTAATGTAAACCCAATGGTGGTACCTACGTTCAATTGACTTCTAACATGGATATTTTCACCATGTGCTTCTATAATATGCTTGCAAATGGCTAAACCTAGTCCTGAACCCCCAATGTCCCTGCTTCTTGCATCGTCTGTTCTGTAAAAACGCTCAAACAATCTTGGGATATGGGCTTCTTCAATACCAATGCCATTATCAGTAATTTCAATCAAGATTTTTTTATCGTCTAAATGATATACGCTTGCAGTAATTTCTCCATCTATTTTACCATATTTAATTGCATTCGAAAAAACATTCACTAAGACCTGATAAATTTTATTTTTATCTGCAAAAACTTCAATAGGTAATTCACTCCCTTTTTTGAATTGGAATTGTATATTTTTTTTCAGCAATTTGACATTTAAGTTTTGAACTACTTCTGTCATCAAATCTTGTATAATAAAATGCTGTTTCAAAATAGAGTCTTTATTGATCTCTAAGTTCGTGATCAGGTCCACATCGTTCAAAAGGCCAACTAGGCGTTGCACATTTGCTTCTGCTTGTCCTATAAATTTCTTACTAAGTGTTGGGTCTTCTACTGCGCCATCTGATAACAATTCCAAATAACCTTGAATTGCGAAAATGGGTGTTTTGATTTCATGAGATAAATTTTGTAGAAATTCTTTTCTAAATTGTTCATTGGATTGCAGTTGTTGAATTTCATCTGCTTTTTGTGCAGCCCAATTTTCAACATCTACTCTAACATCGTCAATCCCTTTTTGTGGCAATATATATTTTTGATAGGCTTCTTCTCTTTTGCTGGCTTTGGTATGAGAAATCAACTTATAAATAAGTTTTATTTTTCTGTAAATAAATAATTCAAGAATTTGATAAACCAATAAATAGGTTACAATAAAACAAGCAATGAAATAAGCTAATAGTAATTTCCAATTTGCAATCAACACAAACACACTCATTGCAATCAAGCTTGACATCAATAATGCCGTAAGTAATGCCAATTGCTTTGGTGAAAGGTTTTTTTCTTTAAACATCTTGTAATGGAGCTTTCTAAGCCTGAAACAAAGGTATTTAGTTTTGACTAATAGTCAAACTTATATCCAACCCCTTTGACAGTGGTAATACATTCGATACCTAATTTTACCCTTATCTTTCTAATATGTACGTCAATGGTTCTATCTCCCACAATCACATCGTTACCCCAAACCTGAGATAAAATCTCGTTTCTTAAAAATACGCGACCCGGTTGTGCTGCTAATAAATAAAGTAATTCGAATTCTTTTTTAGCCAAAATATGTACCACACCTTTTAAAACAGTTTTGTATTGTTCTGAATCTATGACAAGGTCTTTAATTTGTAAGGTCTTAGTTTCTGTTGTAGCAGGTTGTATTCTTCTAAACAAAGCACTAATTCTGCTTACAAGCACTTTTGGACTAATAGGTTTATTGATAAAATCATCCCCTCCTAATTCTAAACCTTTGATATGGGAAGCTTCGTCATTCAATGCAGTTAACAATACGATTAAAGTTTTATCGAACTGCTTATTGCTTCTTAAAAATTCACAAACCTCAAATCCAGTGCGCTTAGGCATCATCACATCTAAAATGATACAGTCTGGATTAAATTGTTTTGCTTTCTCAATCGCTTCACTTCCGTCTTTAGCCGATTCAACTTCATAACCTGCTTTATTTAAGTGGAAGCTTATAATTTCGATGATATCTGGTTCATCGTCTGCAATGAGTATTTTGATCGGATTGGTTTCCATAATTGATAGGGTAAAAATACCCTTTAATCAGCAAAAGAGTAGGGTAGTCCAGTATTAATTAATTGTTAACTACCCTGTTTAATTAAACAGTTTTAGTTGGACCCTTAATCCTTCATTAAATGCAAGATATAGGGATTTGCTTTTTTCTCTCTACCCCAAGTAGTTGCTGGTCCATGGCCCGAATAGATCGTCATAGTATCAGGTAATGGAAAAAGCTGTGTTTGGATACTTTTAATTAAATCTAATGGATTGCTTCCTGGTAGATCTGTTCTACCAACGCCATCTTTAAATATTAAATCCCCACCGATCAAAAAATCTTGTGCTTCATGGTAAAAACAAACACTACCTGGAGAGTGTCCAGGTGTCTCAAGCACTTTAAACGCATCATCTCCAAATTGAATCAATTCGTCTTGTTGTATGTATTGTACTTTTCCTTTGTAAGCTTCGGTAGGCACACCCCATCTTGCACCACCTTCAGGCAAACGGTCAATCACTGCTTGTTCTTTCTGATGAAATAAAGCAGTCAATCCATAAGTTTCACTCACAAAATTATTGCCAAACACATGGTCTAAATGACAATGTGTATTGAGTAGGAGTGTAGGCGTCAAATTGTTTTCTGAAATGAAGTTTGCTAGTTGCATTTCTTCATGTTTTAAATAACAACCTGGGTCAACTATAATCGCTTCTCTTTCACTATTAAAAATGACAAAAGTATTTTCCTGAAATGCATTGAAACAAAAAGAGTGAATGGTCAACATGAAGTATAATTTATTGCTTGATTGTTTGTAGGATATTTTTTACAATGCCGGGACCTTCATAAATAAATCCAGTCCATACTTGCACTAAACTTGCTCCTGCATCCAATTTTGCTTTTGCATCTTCTGGTTTGAAAATACCACCACTTGCAATGATCGGTAATCGATCACCAATACCTTTGTATAAATAATCTAAAACTTGATTCGATTTAGTGAGTAATGGTTGTCCACTTAATCCACCTGCACCAATGGCATTTGCACGCATGTTATTCGCTTTGCTTAAAAGGCTGCGATCCAGTGTGGTATTGCTGGAAACGAGTCCATCAATTTTCACTTCCGAGGTCAATGCGATGATATCATCCAATGCACTGGTTTCTAAATCGGGCGCAATTTTTAAAAGAATTGGTTTATTATTTTGATTGATCAGTTGTAGTTCAGAAAATATTTTTCTTAAGGCTTCTTTTTCTTGTAATTCACGTAAACCTGGTGTGTTAGGAGAACTTACATTCACTACAAAATAATCGACCACTTCCTCTAGTCCAATAAAGTTAGTACAATAATCTTTCCAAGCATCTTGGTTTTCTGTGACTTTATTTTTTCCAATATTACCACCAATAATTAAATTGGATTGACTGTTTGATTTTCTTTCTTTTAATCTTTTTGCAATGGCATCTACACCATCGTTGTTAAAACCCATTCGATTGATCAATGCTTTTTGATCTGGTATTCTAAATAATCTTGGTTGTGGATTGCCAGCTTGTGGTTTAGGGGTCACTGTGCCAATTTCTACAAATCCAAAACCTAACATTTCTAAACCATCCAAATGGGCTGCGTTCTTATCAAATCCTGCACCAAGGCCCACGGGATTGGGAAAATGCAAGCCAAAAACGGTCTTGGATAAATTCGATTCATGCACTTGAAAATGACTACTTAGCCATGTATTCAACATAGGCAATGCTGCAGCGATATCTAAGCCCTTCATAGAAACATGGTGTGCGGTTTCTGGAGGGAGTAAAAACAGGCTGTTTCTTATAAATGGGTAGATCATGACTCAAATTTACAATGAAATATTTAGTTGCATAAACAACTGTTTATAAAAAAGCCTACATTTATGGTGTCAATTAAAGACTTTTTTATGCAAGAAGCTTATATCGTAGCGGGTTTTAGAACTGCAGTGACCAAAAGTAAGAAAGGTGGTTTCCGTTTTATGCGTTCAGACGAATTAGCCATTGAACTCATTCAGGGTTTAATGAAATCCCTGCCTGCATTGGAACACAAATTAATCGACGATGTGATTGTGGGCAATGCTGTGCCAGAAGCAGAACAAGGTTTACAATTTGGAAGAATCATTGCTGCAAAGGCGTTGGGCATTGAAGTGCCAGGTATTACCATCAATCGTTATTGCGCAAGTGGTTTAGAAAGTATTGCCATGGCGACTGCTAAAATCAGAACTGGTATGGCAGATTGTATTATTGCAGGTGGTACAGAATCCATGTCAATGGTACCAACTGCAGGTTGGAAAACAGTTCCAGCTTATTCGATTGCAAAAGACGAACCAGATTATTATTTATCTATGGGCTTAACTGCAGAAGCAGTGGCCAATGAATACAATGTAAGTAGAGAAGATCAAGATGCTTTTGCATTGGCATCTCATCAAAAAGCGAAACAAGCGATTGACAATGGACATTTCAAAAAAGGCATCCTGCCAATTGAAATCACTGAAACTTATATCAACGAAAACAATAAGAAGGCAACACGCAACTATACAGTCGATACAGATGAAGGTGTTCGTGCAGACACGACTTTAGAAGCTTTAGCTAAATTAAAACCAGCTTTTGCAGTGAAGGGAACAGTAACCGCTGGTAACTCCTCACAAACAAGTGATGGTGCAAGCTTTGTGGTGGTGATGAGTGATCGTTTAATGCAATCTTTAGGACTTAAGCCAATTGGAAGATTGGTGAATTGTGCAGTGGCTGGGGTGCATCCAAGAATTATGGGGATTGGACCAATAGAAGCGGTGCCAAAAGTATTGAAACAAGCAGGCATGAGTTTAGACCAGATAGACCTTTTTGAACTCAATGAAGCCTTTGCTTCTCAGGCTTTAGCTGTCATTAGAACCCTAGGTTTAGACCAAGCTAAAGTCAATATCAATGGTGGCGCAATTGCTTTAGGTCATCCTTTAGGTTGTACTGGATCCAAACTAACTGTACAGATAATCAATGACTTAGAGCGATTAAATAAGCGATATGGTATCGTAACAGCTTGCGTGGGTGGTGGCCAAGGTGTAGCCGGTATCATCGAAAAGCTCTAAATCAAAGTTCATCGCAACGTTCATCCATTTTTTATTGAATTTTGGGTAAAAATCAATAGCTTAGAACTTCATTATTTTAAAAAGAAAATAAAGTTCATATGCGTATTATTACCCTTGGTTCTATGCTATTGGCATCTGTATTGACTTTAAGTCAAGCAAATGCTCAAAAAGTAAAGAAAGCTGCTGCAGCTCCAGTAGCTACTACCGAAAAAGTAGACATCAACAAAGTATTTAAAGATTGGAAGCCAAGGAATATTGGACCAGCAAGCATGAGTGGACGTGTGACCACTATAGATGCGGAAGTTGCGAATCCAAATCATATCTGGATTGGCGCTGCATCTGG